>Ga0214179_1000017_pt1 | contig 14316 bp, 12 predicted proteins | sample TroBogEpilimnion_21_FD_153017 | JGI IMG/M metagenome (GOLD analysis project Ga0214179, IMG submission 153017) | Freshwater microbial communities from Trout Bog Lake, WI - 01OCT2007 epilimnion | ecosystem: Environmental > Aquatic > Freshwater > Lake > Epilimnion/Euphotic zone | place: Trout Bog... | reverse complement strand
AGCGCCGGCCCGTCTCCCTGCCCAAGGAACAAGAACGCCCCCGGCACCACCGCGAGCATCTCGGCGAAATCCTCGCTGCCGCTGACGGGTTGATCGACGATATGCGCGAGTTCCGAACCGACCAAAACCCGGGCGATGGCGATCGCCGCCTGCGATTCAACTTCGCCATTCACCACGGCGGGAAACCGCGGGGTCACAACCGCCTCCGCCGTTACGCCGAACGCGACCGCGACCGACTGGGCGATGGTCGCCAGACGTGAGGTCACCAGCGCGCGGGTCGCGGCGTCGAACGTCCGGATCGTCCCGCCCAGAAACGCCGTATCGGGGATCACGTTGTAAGCGGTGCCCGCCTGAAGCATGGTGACCGACACAACCGCCGTCCGCGACGGTTCGACGTTCCGGCTGACAATCGTTTGCAGCGTTTGCGCGATCGCCGCCGCGGCCATGACGGGATCGGCGGATTGATGCGGCATCGCGCCATGCGCGCCGATGCCCGTAATACGAATATCGAACTGATCGCTCGCCGCCAGCGCGACCCCCGGTTTGACCGTGATCTCACCCAGGCGCGCACCGGGCCAGTTGTGCAGACCATAGATCTCGTCGCAGGGAAACCGCTCGAACAATCCGTCGGCGATCATGGCTCGGGCGCCGCCCAGACCTTCCTCGGCCGGCTGGAAGATCAGTACGACATCGCCGGCGAACTGCCGCGTCGAGGCCAGATACCGAGCCGCACCCAACAGCATGGTCGTGTGTCCGTCGTGACCGCAGCCATGGAACGCGCCGGGATTGACTGAGGCATGCGCGGCGCCCGTGGCCTCGGTCATCGGCAGCGCGTCCATGTCCGCGCGCAGACCGATCCTCCGTCCGGGACGGTTGCCACGGATTACGCCGACAACTCCGGTGCCGCCGAGGCCGCGATGGGTCTCGATACCCCAAGCGGTCAACCGGTCCGCGACGATCGCGGCGGTGCGATGTTCCTGAAAGCCGATTTCAGGATGCGCGTGGATGTCGCGGCGGATGGCGGTCAGTTCCGCCGCGTGCGCCAGAATTTCCGGGATCGGATGCATGTCCGTGGTCTTCCTATACCAGCGTCTTGCCGGACATTTCGGGGATCGCCCGCAACGCGAGCAACGTCGCGGCGCAGCATGCGATGACGTAATAAGCAGGCGCCATCGGATTGCCGGTCGCGGCGATCAGCCACGTGACGATGAACTGACCGAACCCGCCGAAAATCGCGACGCCCAGCGCGTACACCAGCGACATGCCGGTAGCGCGCACGGCGGAGGGGAAAATCTCCGTCAGCGTAATGATGATCGGCGCGCCGCCCCCGGCGTTCAGGGTTCCGAGCGCCAGCACTGTCAGGAGGAGTGTCGGCAGCGTGGGGGAGGCATTGATCAGCAGAAAGGCGGGATAAATCAGCACGGCGATCAGCCCGTACGACACCCAGGCCACACGTTTACGGCCCAGACGATCCGACAGTGCCCCCGCCATCGGGGCGGCGATCAACGTCACCGCGCCGGCCGTAATGCCTGCCAGCAGCGCCGTCGTCGGCGGCATTTTCAATTGCCGCACGGCATAGGTGGACATGTAGATGACAATGATCGCGTTGGACGCCGTGCCGCCGACGATCAGCCCAACACCCGCGACGATCTGCTTCCAATGATCGCGGAAGGCGACGGCGAGCGAACTGGTACCGCGGGTCGCCGCATCGTCCTCATTTGCATGCGTTTCCCGCAGCGCCTGACGCAGCCACAGGCCGATCGGCACGATCAGGACCCCGATGAGGAATGGCACGCGCCAGCCCCACAGCTTCACCTGATCCGGCGGGAGCACGCTGGTGACACCGTATGCCATGGAGGCCGCGACCAAAATGGCGAGGCCCTGGCTCGCTAACTGCCAGGCGCCGAAGAAGCCGCGGCGTGAGGGCGGGGCATATTCCGCCAGCAGTGTGGTCGAGGCACCGACTTCCCCGCCCGCCGAAAACCCTTGGATCAGGCGCCCAAGCACCACGACGGCGGGGCCGGCGATGCCGACCGAGGCGTAGGACGGCGCCAGCCCGATCATCGCGGTGCCCAGCGCCATCAGGAACAACGTCAAAATGGTCGCGGACTTGCGTCCCCGGCGATCCGCGTAAGTCCCCAGCACGACGCCGCCCAGCGGACGCAAAAAGAACCCGACCCCGTAGGTCGCGAACGACAGCAGCAATTGCCCCGTCGCATCCTGGGCCGGAAAGAACAGCGCGCCGATCGTCCCGGCGAAGAAGCTGAAGATGACGAAATCGTAGAATTCCAGCGCGTTGCCGATCGTGCAGGCGGCGATCAGGCGGGCGGCTCCGGGCGCGGTTTCGCGCACGACGGTCAATGTCGCGGCACTCATGGTCTTTATTCTCCCCAGATTATTCGGTTCAGTGATTGACTCGTTGCGTCACCAGCGCGCCGACCGCGTCCGCGGTGGCGGCCGACAGTGTCCAGCCGAGGTGGCCGTGCCCGGTGTTGTAGAAAACATGCGGATTACGGCCCCGCATGACCCGCGGCATCATGTTCGGCATCATCGGGCGCAGACCGGCCCAGGGCACCGCATGGCGCGTGCTCATGCCGGGAAAATGCGCTCGGCACCACGCCACCAGCGGCGCGATTCGTTCCGCGCGTATATCGCGGTTGTAGCCGTTGAACTCGGCCGTGCCGGCGACGCGGAAGCGCGTCGCGCCCAGCCGGCTGGTGACGATCTTGGTGTTGTCGTCCAGCAGGCTGACCCAGGGTGCCGCCGCCTGATCCCGGAGATCTTCGAGGTTGACGGTGATCGAATAGCCCTTGACCGGATAGACATTGACCCGGTCGCCCAGACCTTCGCCCAGGCGGCGCGACATCACGCCGCCGCAGATCACGATCTTGTCGAATTCGCTGGTTTCCACGGGATGTTCCGACCCGTCCAAGGTGGGTTCGGTGCAGCGGCTGACGACGCGGACGCCGTCGGGGCCGGCTGTTGTACTGACTACCTCCTGAGCGAAACGCAGGGTCACCCCAAGCCTGTCGCACGCGGCGGCGAGACCGGTGGTGAATTTGTGGATGTCGCCGGTGAAATCCGAATCGGTGTAGAAACCGCCGAAGAAATCCCCTTGCAATGCCGGTTCGATCTCGCGGATTTCCGCGGGCGTCACGGGCCGGCGATGCAGACCGCCTTTGGCCAGCAACGCGGTGGCACGCTCCGCCGTTTCGTATTCTTTGCGGGTTTTGTAGAAATGCAGGATGCCGCGATGTTCGGCGTCGAACGAGATGCCTTCCGCTTCGGCCATGGCCAGCAGATGCGCGCGCGCCTCGATCGCCAAACGGGCAGTGGTGACGGTGTTTTCCTCGTAGTCGGGGATTGCCCGGATGAATTCCCCCATCCACGACAGTTTGTGCCAGGACGGCTTCGGGTTCACCAGCAGCGGCGCGCCGGGGGAGATCATCCATTTTACCCCCTTCATTACCGTCGACCAGCTGTTCCAGACTTCGGCGTTGGAGGCCGACAACTGGCCGCCATTGGCGAAGGAGGTTTCCATCGCCGCGTAGGGGTGGCGGTCGAACAATGTGACCTGACAGCCGCGTTTATGCAGGGTGTAGGCGGTGGTGATCCCGGTGATACCGCCGCCGATGACGGCGACGCGTTCGTGCGATGAAGACGACATTAGGCCTCCTGTCCGTGCGTCGCACGGCAGACGGCCCCCTCTGTCATTGGCCTGAGAGTATCGCGGCCGGCCCGGAATGGGTCGGGCGCTTACACCGCCGGCGGGAGCGGATGCTCCGCTTTTCAGAGTTTTCAACGTACGCGGTTTGGGTACCTGAGAGTTTCCGGGGCGGTTGCTCCTTCGGTGCCGCGGTCGCCTGAACGGCCGCGATCTCTTCCGCGAGAGGGGTTTACGCGCCATATAGGATCATGTCAATACTATTTCATTGCCCAACAATATGACACCGCCCAGCCGTTCCCCGCGCAGGGTGGTATTCGTTGGACACGCCGACTATCTCTGTTCGCAACAGATCGGTCCTGGAAGTACGATGCCGGTTCCAAGCCTTACCTACCAATTGGCCGCGATCGCCGGGGATGCCATCGGTGCCGCCGAACGGCTGTTCGTCCAGCGGTTCGGCCGGACCATCCACGAGCTGCGGGTGCTGCGCCTGATCGGCGACAATCCGGACACGACCTTTACCTGGCTGACCGCCGCCACGAAGATCGAGCGGTCCGCGACGTCCCGCATCCTGGCCCGGCTGATCAAGGCGGGTCTCGTCCGGCGCGAGATCAATGAGGCCGATGCAAGACAATTCCGCCTGCGCATCACCGCGAAAGGGCGTGCTTTGCGCGCCAAAGCCGATCCGCTGACCCAGGAACTGGAAGCGCTGATTCTGTCCTGCTTGAACGAAGCCGACCGGTCCCGCCTGATGGGGACGCTGAACCGGCTGTCCGAGTGGCTCAACGCCGGCTTTCCGGCAGAACTTGCCAAACGTTACCCGGAACTGGCGCCAGAGGCCGAGCGAGGGGAATAAGGACCGATGTATCTGCTCGACCTCCTGGGGACGTTCGTCTTCGCGCTCAGCGGCGGGTTGCGCGGCGTGCAACGCCGGCTCGACCCGTTCGGGGTGGTGGTGCTGGCGTTCGTCGCCGCTGTGTCCGGCGGTGTGCTGCGCGACGTGTTGATCGGCGCCACGCCTCCCGTGGCCTTGATGAGTTGGCATTATCTTGCGGTGTCCGGCGTGGCGGCCGGCCTGTGTTATTTCGCCCATCGCCCGCTGATTCGCCTCGCCACGCCGATTGCCGTCACCGACGCGATCGGCCTCGGCCTGTTCGCGGTTGTCGGCGCACGTAAGGCGTTAAACGCCGGCCTGTCGCCGTTGATGGCCGCCGTGCTCGGCATGCTGACGGCGATCGGCGGCGGGATCGCCCGCGACATCCTGACGGCCCGCACACCCATGGTGCTGCGCGGAGAGGTTTACGCCCTGGCCGCGCTGGCGGGCGCCTGCATCGTGACATTCGGCGCCGCCGCCGACATCCCCGACGCGCTTACCGCACCGATGGGGGCGTTCCTGGCAATTAGTTTGCGGTTGGCCGCCATGCGGCATGGTTGGAGCCTGCCGCGCGCGCAGCCGCGATAAGGCGCCGCCGCGACCCCGTTAATAACTCTTCGCCTGCCCCAAAACCCGTTCCGCCAGATAACTGAGAATCAACTCCCGGCTGACCGGTGCGATCCGCGGGATCAGGCTTTCCCGGAACAAGCGTTCCACGTGGTATTCCTGCGCGTAGCCCATGCCGCCATGGGTCATCACCGCTTGTTCGCAGGCGTGATACCCGGCTTCGGCGCCCAGATATTTGGCCGCGTTCGCCTCGACCCCGCACTCGCGGCCCTGGTCGTACAGCCACGCCGCCTTGAACGCCATCAGATTGGCGGCCTCCAACTCCGCCCACAGGCGCGCCAGAGGATGCTGAATGGCCTGGTTCTGCCCGATGGACCGCCCGAACACGGTCCGTTCCCGCGCGTATTTGGCGGCGCGATCGATGGCGCAGCGGCCCATGCCGACGGCCTCGGCGGCGATCAGGATGCGTTCCGGGTTCAGCCCGTGGATCAGGTATTTGAAGCCCTCGCCTTCCTCGCCCACCCGGTCCTCGACCGGAATGCGCATGTCGTCGAAGAACACCATGTTCGAATCCACCGCGTGCCGGCCCATTTTATGGATCAGCCGCACCTCGGCATGCGCCCGATCCAGGTCCGTGTAGAACAGGGTCATGCCCTGCGATTTGCGCTTGATCTTGTCCAAAGGCGTGGTGCGGGCGAGCAGCAGGATCTTGTTCGCGACCTGCGCGGTGGAGGTCCAGATTTTCGTCCCGAACACCCGGTACTCGTCGCCGTGCCGTTCGGCGCGGGTGGTGATCTCGGTGGTGTTCAACCCGGCGTTCGGTTCGGTCACGCCGAAGCAGGCCTTGTCCTTGCCGCCGATCAACGGCGGCAGCATGCGCTGCTTTTGCGCCTCGGTGCCGTACACCACAACGGGGTTCAGGCCGAAGATGTTGATATGGATGGCGGATGCGCCGGACATCGCAGCGCCCGATTCCGCCACCGCCTGCATCATCAGCGCGGCTTCCGTGATGCCCAATCCGGCGCCGCCGTAGGCCTCCGGCATGGCGATGCCGAGCCAGCCGGATTCGGCCATGGTGTCGAAGAAGGCGTGCGGGAAGGTCGCGGTGTTGTCGCGTTCCAGCCAATAGGCGTCGTCGTATTTGGCGCAAATGCGCAGAACCTGTTCGCGGATCTGCGCTTGGGCGTCGGTGAGGGCGAAATCCATGGGCGGGGCTTTCCGGCTGGCGGTGGTTGCCCCGTTTGTCCCATGTTTGGCGGCGCACGGCCAGCCTTGGGCCGATCAGTCCGCGTTTTCCGCCGTTCCGGTCAGCGGTATGCCGCGCCAGACGGTTGTGCCGGCGGGTTTGGAATCCGGGCCGGGGTAGGTTTCGTAAATGCCGGTGGTCGAGAACGTCATGCTGCGTCCCACGGCGACCTCGGCCATCGGCAGGAATACGCCGAAGTGCTCGCCGCCGACATCGATCGTGCGGAGCAGCGGCACCGTGACCAGCCGGCCGAGCGCGCTGAGGTCTGTCTGCACTTCGGTCCCCGTGAAATTCTTGACGAATGCCCCCGCTCGGTAGGTCAACATCGGCGGGGCGGTGTCGCCAGCGATGGTATATTCGATCTCAACACCCGAACCGGTCAGCCGGTATTTTTGTGCCGCCATGGTTTCTCGTCCCCATTTTTGTCGGGAACGTCCAACACCGTGCCCGCGCTTCGGTTTACGGGGGCATTGAGGGGCGTGCTGTGACGTGGCTCACATTGCCGGAACACCGGTTTCCGCTGTGCCCGCCAAATCGATCATGCGCCATGCGGACGGGCGCGTCGGCAGGGAATCCGGGCCGGAGAATGTCTCGTAGATTCCGACGGTTCCGAAAGTGGCGCTGTGCCGTCCGGTCAAATTGATGAAGGGCAGGAAAAAGCCGAAGCGCTCGCCGCCGCTGTCCGGGGATTGCAGCAGCGACACCGATATCATTTGGCCGAGGCCGGTCGCGTCGGTCTGTATTTCCATTGGGGTGAAACTGCGCACGAAGGCGCCGGCCCGGTAGATCAGGGCGATGAACGACTCGCTGGTACCGACGGTATATTCGACCTCGACACCCGCTCCTTTCAATATAATCTTTCTGACCGGCATGGCTATATTGGTACTCCAGTCCGGCGTTTTGTGTTGAGCGGCCGGAATGGGAGTATAGCGATCCGCGCGACCGGAAAATGTGAACCAGGTCACATCTTCGGCAGACGGTGTATCCCCTTCCCCCAATCCCCTTAGCCGGCGCATAATCGCCGCATGTACAGCCAAGCCCTGAACACCAAGGACGCCGCCGTCGCCGATACCTCCCCGGAAGCTGCCCGCTTCCAGGCGCGCATCGACGCGGAGGAGCGGATCGAGCCCAACGACTGGATGCCGGAAGCCTACCGCCGCACCCTGATCCGCCAGATCAGCCAGCACGCGCATTCCGAGGTCGTCGGCATGCTGCCCGAGGGCAATTGGATCACGCGTGCCCCATCGCTCCGCCGCAAGGCCGCGCTGCTGGCGAAGGTGCAGGATGAGGGCGGCCACGGCCTTTACCTTTACGCCGCCGCCGAAACCCTTGGCGTGGCGCGGGAGGAGATGGTGGATCAGCTGCTGTCCGGCCGAGCGAAATATTCGTCCATATTCAACTACCCGACGCTGTCCTGGGCCGATATCGGCACGATCGGTTGGCTGGTGGACGGGGCGGCGATCATGAACCAGATCCCGCTCTGCCGCTGTTCCTTCGGCCCCTACGCCCGAGCGATGATCCGCGTCTGCCGGGAGGAGTCGTTCCACCAGCGCCAAGGGTATGAGATCGTGCTGACGCTGGCGCGCGGCACGCCGGCGCAGAAGGCGATGGCGCAGGACGCGCTGAACCGCTGGTGGTGGCCGTGTTTGATGATGTTCGGGCCGCCGGATACGGACAGCCAGCACTCCGACACCTCCATGCGCTGGAAGATCAAGCGCTTCACCAACGACGCGCTCCGGCAGAAGTTCGTCGATGCGACGGTGCCGCAGGGGCATTTCCTCGGGCTGACCTTCCCCGACCCGGATTTGCGCTTCGACGCAGCCTCCGGCCACTGGCAATTCGGTGCCATCGATTGGGCGGAATTCCGCCGCGTGCTGGCCGGCGACGGACCGTGCAACCGCGAACGCCTCGCCGCGCGGCAGAAGGCGCATGACGACGGCGCTTGGGTGCGGGAGGCCGCTCTGGCGCATGCCGCGAAGCAGCAAAGGAAAGCCGCATGACCAACACGCCGCTTTGGGAGGTGTTTGTCCGCGCTCGCAACGGGTTGGCGCACAAACATGTCGGATCCGTTCACGCCGCCGACGCCACCATGGCGTTGCAAGCGGCCCGCGATGTCTACACGCGGCGCGGCGAGGGCCTGTCGCTCTGGGTTGTCCCCTCCAACGCCATCGTCGCTTCGGACCCCGCCGACCGCGCGGAAATGTTCGAGCCGACGGGATCGAAAATCTATCGCCACCCCACCTTCTACGAGGTCCCGGAAGAAGTGGGGCACATGTAACCCCATGCAGGAAACTCCGCATATCCGCATGCTTCTCGGACTGGCCGACGACGCGTTGATCCACGGCCACCGCCTCAGCGAATGGACCGGTCATGCGCCGACGCTGGAGGAGGAACTGGCGCTCGCCAACATCGCGCTGGATCTGATCGGGCAGGCGCGGGCGCTGTATCAGGCGACCGGCTTGCCGGAGGACGAACTTGCGTACCTCCGCGACCCCCACCAGTTCCGGAATGTGCTGATCGCCGAACTGCCGAACGGCGATTTCGCCTTCACAATTACTCGGCTGCTGCTAGTCGCCGCCGCCGCCGATTTGGTCTGGCGCGATGCCGCGTCGTCCGACGATCCCGATCTGCCGGGCATCGCCGCCAAGGCACGCACTGAAATCGCCTACCACATCCGTCACGCCGCCGACTGGCTGGTCCGCCTGGGCGACGGAACCGATGAATCGCACCGCCGGTCGCAAAAAGCGGTGGACGCGCTTTGGCCCTACACCGGCGAACTCACCGTTGGGATCGATCGAGCGGCGTGGCTGCGCGTGGTCGAGCCGGTGCTGGAACGCGCGACGCTGACGCATCCGGCCGACGGGTGGATGCAAAGCGGCGGGCGGGATGGGCGGCACACCGAACACCTCGGCCACCTGCTGGCGGAGATGCAGATCCTGCCGCGCAGCCACCCCGGCGCGACGTGGTAGACGCCGTTGCCCGCGCCCGTGCCGCCGCGGCCGGGGTGGAAGATCCGGAAATTCCCGTGCTGACGGTCGACGATCTCGGGATGCTGCGCGACGTTGTCATCCTTGCGGATGGCGGCGTGGAGGTGACCGTTACACCGACGTTCCTGGGTTGCCCGGCGACACAGACCATCGCGGGCGATATTCGTGCGGCGGTGCTGGCTGCCGGATTTTCGAATTGTCGTGTGCGAACCGAATTGTCGCCGCCCTGGTCGCCGGACCGCATCACGCCCGAGGGGCACCGCAAGCTACTTGAATACGGGATCGCACCGCCGCGACCGGGGACGCCGGCATGTCCCCAATGCGGGTCGCGGCAGACGGAAACGATCAGCGCGTTCGGTTCCACCCTGTGTAAATCGTTGCACCGCTGCTTGTCCTGCCGGGAACCTTTCGACGCCTTCAAATGCGCGAGCGTGGCTTTGTCAGACCGTTGATTCCAATGCTATTACGTTACATAGGTCGCTGCTATCGGCGATGGGTGCGGCTGAAGCGCGCGGAACGTCGGCTCTGGATTGCTCCAACCCGCGTGAATAGGGGACCGGCCCTCAAGACGCCATATCGCCCACGTCCAGACGCAGCGGGCCGAATTACGCCAGGGTGATCGCATATGATCGCCGAGGTCGTTTTCCGTCATGGTCGGGCTTGACCCGACCAACTTCCGCGAGTTTACGCGCCTTTGAAAACAATGGACTTTTCTAACGGTGACCCGTTGGCCTGAGATGGTCGGGTCAGGCCCGACCATGACGGGAAGCGACGAAAACCGCCATATGCGATCACCCTGGAATTACGCGGTGGCACCTGTCGCCCGCGATGTAATCGGCGTATGCACGCCCCATATAAACCCTTGAACAAGCTAGGCGGACAATCTGTGGCTGCGATTCCGATCACGACGGCGATGGTGGACGCGGCCCTGAGGGCCACGGCAGCGCAGCCTCTTCCCGACGATCTCCCGACCTTCGAGGTCGGCGACCTCGTCGTCTACCCCGCCCATGGCGTCGGCAAGGTCGATCGTATCGGGATGGAGGAAATGGCCGGCCATCAGCTGCACCTGATCCAGATTTCGTTCGAGGAAAACCGCATGACCCTGCGCGTGCCAGTGCGTCAGGCCGCGGTGACGGGTCTGCGCAAGATCGGCACGGCCGAGGCGATGACCGAGGTTCTGACCATCCTGTCCGGCCGTTCCCGCGTCAGCCGCATGATTTGGGCCAAGCGGGGGCAGGAATATCTGGCGAAAATCAACTCCGGCAACCTCAAGCAACTGGCCGAGGTCGTGCGCGATCTGCGGGGCGCCGGCGACGGATCGGGCACCAGCTACAGTCAGCGCAACCTGTTCGAACTCGGGATCGAGCGGCTGGCCGGGGAGTTCGCCGCGGCCTCCGGCATCGATAAAGCCAGCGCGATGGAACGCCTGACCACAACCCTCCAAACCGCCCGCACCAACGACACCGCCCGCACGGCTCGGGTGGCGGCCGCCGCCGCCGAAGCAGCCGAAGAAGCCGCACTCGCCGCGACCTGAAATACGGGAGCCGACATGACCAAGCACAAGTTTACCGTGGGCCAGATGGTGGATTTCCTCCCTGGCCACTCGGATGCCAACGCGCCACGCGGCAAGTACCGGGTGGAACGCCAGATGCCCAGCGAAACCCGCGATCTGCAATATCGGGTGAAAAACACCGAAGACGGGCATGAGCGTGTTGTGCTCGAAAGCCGCCTCAGCGCGCGGACCGGGGTGTTCGGGTAACCGCTACGGCCGGTTTCCGAACTTGATCCGCCATCCCGCCGCGCGCGTTTCGGCGTCCGTTTTCTCGGCTTCGCTCAGTTGCGCCAGCGCACTGTCCAAATTCGCGCGGGCGCGCTGCCGAGCGGGCTCGGTCGCGGCACGTTCCACGGCGAGAGTCAGCCAGCAGGCCGCTTCCACGTAATCGTAGCTGCCGTCGTATCCGCTGAGGATGGCATAGCCCAGCGTGTTTTGCGCCTCGGCATAGCCTTGCACAGCGGCCTTGCGCGCCCATGCCACCACGAGCGCCGGATCGGCCGGGACACCTTCGCCCAGCCGGTAGGCCTCCGCCATCATGTATTGCGCCGCCGCGTTCCCGCCGTCCGCCGCGATGCGGAAATGCGCGACCGCCGCCGCGCGGTCCCGCGCCTGGCCGGCCCGTCCGTCCCAGAGGATGGAGCCGAGATTGGTTTCCGCCACCAGATGCCCACGCGAGGCCGCGCGCTGAAACCATTTGACCGCCTCTGCGCCGTCCGGAGGCGTTCCCAGACCTTCCAGCAGCATCGCACCCAGGTTGATTTGTGCCCCGGGGTCGTCCCGTTCGGCGGCCAGCCGGTACCAGCGGACAGCCTCGGCGTCGTCGCGCCCAAGGCCTAGATCGGCGGACTGATAGGCGATTCCCAGGCGCAATTGGGCGCCGGGTAACCCCTTGTCCGCTGCCTTGCGCCACCAGGACAACGCGGCCACCGGGTCACGCACCGTTGCTCGGCCGCTTTCCAGGAACTGGGCGACGTTTGCCAGAGCCACGGCGTTACCGGTTTCAGCCAAACCTTCGAACAGTTTCAGGGCTTGCGCATCGTCTCGGGGCAAGCCGAGCGCGCCGTCGCGGTGCGCCTCGGCCAGCCGCAGGGTCGCCTCGGCCCACCCGGCATCGGCGGCTTTGCGGTACCAGGACAAGGCTTCGGCGGCCGTATCCGGCCGGGTTTCCGCCTCGATCCCAAGCATAAACATGGCGTGGAGGTTTGCCGCCTTCGCCGCGACGCGGAAATGGATCGCGGCCACGGTGCGATCGGCGGGCAGGTCCGGTTCGCCGAACCAGTAGACCGTACCGATGGCGTCGTGCGCGGCCGCGCTGCCCAGCGCCGCCGCCCGCCAGTACCAGCGTCGCTCCTGGGCGAAATCGCGTGCGGTGCCGCGGCCGTGCCCGATCATCCACCCCAGATTGAGCGCCCCGTCGGCATCGTCCCGTTCGGCGGCCAAGCGGAACCAGCGGACCGCTTCCGTGTCGTCGGGGGTGGCACCCAACAACCCGTCGCGCGCGATCATGCCCATGCGGACCTGCGCCACGGCCGCGCCCTTATCGGCTGCCGCCTGCCACAAAGCGCGTGCCGCCACCGGATCGGCTGGGGTGCCGCGCCCGGTTTCCGTGAAGGATGCGACTTCGACCATGGCGCCGGCATGCCCTTTCTCGGCGGCCTGCTTGAAGTACGATAGCGCCGCTGCGTCGTCGCGGGCCAGACCGAGCGTGCCGTCTCGGTAGGCGTCCGCAAGGCGTTTGCTGGCATTGCTCCAGCCTTGTGCGGCGGCTTTACGGTACCAGCTTTCCGCCTCTTTGGCCCCGTCGGGTTTCGCCTCGGTCAGCACGCCTGTCATGTATTGCGCGCCCGCATGTCCGGCGGTGGCGGCGGCGCGGTACCAACCCAGGGCTTCGGTGTCGTCGCGCTTATGATCGAGCACCCCGAAATGCGCGATGTCCCCCATCCGGACCTGCGCATCGACCACACCGGCTCGGGCGGCGAGCAGGTACCACACGCCGGGCTCCCCGTTGTCGCGGGGTACGCCGCGGCCGGCTTCGTAGGCCCGGGCCAATCCCAGCCACGCGGTCGGTTCGTGCAGCGCGGCGCCGGCACGGTACCAGCGGGCCGCTTCGGCGAAGTTCTTCTCGCCGTTCCATCCCAGCAGGGCGCCGTCGCCGAGCATGGTCGCGGCCATGCCGCTGCCGTGTTCGGCGGCTTGTTTCAGCAGTGTAAGCGCCTTTTCCTCATCGTGGGGCACGCCGAGGCCGAAATGGTACAGGCGGCCGAGCTGCGTTTGGGCGCCGATATTGTCCTGCGCTGCCGCGGCTTCGAACAGCGCCAATGCGCGCGTTGGGTCCTTGTCGGTGCCGTCGCCGGTCAGCAGAAGGGTGCCAAGGACGTAGCGGGCGGCGGATAGCAGCAGTGCGCGGGGCGTGCCGCGTTCTTCCTGCTGCAACCAGGATTCCCGCTTTGCGTTGTCCAGCGCCTTTTCCAGCCAACGCGCGGCAGCCGCGTGGTCCCGGCCGGGGCCCGGTGCGCCGTTGCTGTAGGCGAGGCCAACCTGAATTTGGGATAATGTCTGGCCCGCCTCCGCCGCTTTCAGGAGCCAGGCCCAGCCTTCCAGCGCGTCGCGGGGCACGCCGCGGCCTTGTTGGTAGGCGTCGGCGAGCAACGCCAGTGCGTCGGCGTCGGACCGTTCGGCGGCGCGCTTCAGCCAGGCGATCGACTCGTCCGGGTTGGGTGGCGTGCCCCAGCCGTCGCGGTAGGCGAGGCCGAGCAGCCGTTGTGCGATGGGGTCTTCGCGTTGGGCGGCACTGAGTAAAAGGGTGAAGGTTTCGGTGGGGTCGCGGGGCACGCCGGTGCCGCGCAGGTATAGCAGCGCCAGCCGCACCTCCCCCGCCGACAGCCCTAGATCGGCGGCGCGGCGGTACCAGGTCGCGGCTTCCTCCAGGTTTTTCGGCGTGCCGACGCCGAATTCCAGCAGAGTGCCCATGTTGGCGAGCGCCCCGCGTTCGTTCTGGTCGGCCGCTTTGCGGGTCCAGGCCAACGCCTGCGCGGGGTCGCGTTCGACGCCTTCTCCCCAGGCATAGAGCATGCCGAGGGCGGATTGGGCTTCCGCGTCGCCGGCCTCGGCGGCTTTGCGCAGCAGCGGCACGGCGCGGGCGGGATCGCGCTGGGCGCCGGGCAGGCGCAGCAGCAGCAGGCCGAACTCACGCCGTGCCGGGTCGGAGCCGAGGTCCATGGCCTTGGTCAGCCAGCGAAAGGCTTCGTCCGAATTCGGCGCGAAGGTGCCGCCGCGGGCAAACAGCTGGCCGAGTTCGGCGGCCGAGGCAGCATCGCCGTCCATGGCTTTGGTAGACAGCGTCCGGTAGTCGGATGGGGTGTATGCTCGGCGCGGCGGGTACGACAGCGCGTTCACATCCGGCACGGCCACGATGGTGGCGGG
>Ga0214179_1000014_pt1 | contig 14828 bp, 10 predicted proteins | sample TroBogEpilimnion_21_FD_153017 | JGI IMG/M metagenome (GOLD analysis project Ga0214179, IMG submission 153017) | Freshwater microbial communities from Trout Bog Lake, WI - 01OCT2007 epilimnion | ecosystem: Environmental > Aquatic > Freshwater > Lake > Epilimnion/Euphotic zone | place: Trout Bog... | reverse complement strand
TCAAATAATTGGCGATTTGAGAGGCTGGCGATTTGAGAGGCAAGGGAAAAAAAAATTAAATTCCCCTCGTGTTTTTTGATAAATAGAGAAAAAATTACAGTAGAGCTTGATTAGTGAAGCATCTCATTTACATTGAGAATATAATTGTGCAAATCAATTTATTGTAACTAAGTTTGAATCTAGCTTACCCTTCGTTATGAGTTAAATTTATAAATTAAAAATTCTTAAAGATAAAGTTGTAGTAAAAAATCTTAAGTAACAAAAATATTGGATTTAGTTAAACTCAAAAGTTTGGTTAAATTTGTGCCAGCTACCGCGGTTACACAAATAAATTAATGAAGGTCTTCTTTTGTAGGTGTAATGTAATTGAAAAGAAGTAATTTTCTTATTATTGGGTAAAATCTGTAAAATAAGTATAATTTTTTCTTTAAAAATTGAATTGAACTAGAAAACTTAGGAGAAAAAATAGGATTAGATACCCTAGTATTCTAAGCAACATTTGGTGGGTAGTAAAAGTTGTGCTTCAAACCCAAAGATTTTGGCGGTGTTCTAGCCAGACAGAGGAGCTTGTTTTTTCACTGATGATCCTCAATTTATCTTACTTTATTTAATTAGCCTGTATACCGCCGTTGGCAGATTACTTTAAAAGAATGTTTTCATTAAAAATATTTTTTGTACTTCAGGTCGAGGTGCAGCTTATAATAAAGGTTAAATGAGCTACAATTATTTTTAATAATCACGGATTTTTCTTGAAACAGGAAAAGAAGGTGGATTTGTGAGTAAGATTAATTTAAGTAAAATTATCTGAATCTAAAGGCAATAGAATATGTACATATCGCCCGTCACTCTCCTCTCAAGAGGAGATAAGTCGTAACATAGTTGATGTACTGGAAAGTGTATCTTGATTGAAATCTTAGAGATTGGTAGGAAAGTCAAATTAAATTGAGTTAATTTAAACATAAAATAAAAATAACGTCTGAGTAATTGTTAGTGAAAAGATTTAAAAAATTTAAGAGATAGTACCGTGAGGGAAAGGTTCTAAACAAGAAAGAAGTAGTTTTACACGTACCTTGTGTATCAGGGTCAAACAAAATTTTGCTAAAATTAGAGGATCCCGAATTAAAGTGAGCTATAATAATCTTGAGTTGATTGTTGCAACAATTTCTCTAATTCTATTATAGGGTGAAACGCTAGTCGGACTTTAGTATCTGGTTTTTTAGGAAAAGAATTTAATTCTGGGGATGCTAGTAGTCATTATTTTGCAATAATTCAACTATTGACATCTGCTAAGAACTAGAGGGATGAGCTTCTAGTTCAATAAAATTGCAAGATAACAATTTTCTAAATTTTGTGTGTATTAAGACTTAATAGTAGTAAAAATAAAAATGTTTGTTTTAAATTACACTTCTTTATCAAAAATTTTTGTTTGTTTCTTTTTTTACTAAAACATTATTTTAAACTTTTAAAATAAGTGAAGATGTTTGAATGAGTAGAAAATTGTGTTAGTTTTTTTTCTGAAAAAATACTTAATTCTAAACAAAAGAATTTTTTTAAAGGAACTCGGCAAATCCTCTTTTCGCATGTTTACCAAAAACATCGCCTTAAAAATTTAAGGTACTGCCTGCTCAATGCTTTAGTAAATAGCCGCAGTATTTTGACTGTGCTAAGGTAGCATAATCATTAGTCTCTTGATTGGAGGCTGGTATGAATGGCAAGACGAGAAAGAAGCTGTCTCTAAAAAATCTATCGAAATTCATTTTTTAGTGAAAAAGCTAAAATGAATTCAAGGGACGATCAGACCCTATGGAGCTTTATTTAATTGAGAATTTAAGTTTAAGAAAATTTATTTTTCAGGAAATTTTGTTGGGGCGACAAAGAGTTTTAAGTAACACTCTTTTTATAAAACATAAATTAATGGATAAAGGATCCCCAAAGAGGGATTAGAAGACTAAGTTACCCTAGGGATAACAGCGTAATTTTTTTGGAGAGTTCAAATCGATAAAAAAGTTTGCGACCTCGATGTTGGATTAGGAATTTAGCTAGGTGCAGAAGTTTAGCTGTAGAGTCTGTTCGACTTTAAAATCCTACATGATCTGAGTTCAAACCGGTGTAAGCCAGGTTGGTTTCTATCTTTGAAGGAAGATTCCTTTTTTAGTACGAAAGGATTGGAAAGGTTCAAATTTTGAATACAAAGAATGAGATTAAGAATGAAAAAGCTATTTTGGCAGACCATGCCGTAGACTTAGGATCTACTTAGATGGGTGAAATTCCCATAGATAGCAGAAGAAATTCAATCTTAAATTTTATCACTTTCTTGATTTTGGCGGTGGGAGTTCTGGTTGGAGTAGCATTTTTCACCCTCTTTGAACGGAAGCTTTTGGGCTACATCCAGTTACGTAAAGGACCAAATAAAGTAGGTTTTATTGGAATTCTTCAGCCTTTTGCTGACGCCATCAAGCTCTTTTCTAAGGAGCATATTCGACCTTTTTTTTCCAACTACCTCGCTTTTTTAGTTGCTCCAGTTATAAGACTTATACTATCTTTGTTTTTATGAATAAGACTTCCATTCCATTATTTTTTTGTTAGATTTGATTTAAGAATTATTTTTTTTTTAACTATTATTAGCCTAAATGTGTATAGCCTCTTAGCGTCAGGATGAAGATCAAATTCGAAGTACTCGTTAATTGGGGCATTACGGGGGGTCGCACAAACGATCTCATATGAAATCAGTCTTGTTCTTATTCTTTTAACTCCTGTTTTGATTTTAGGAAGATTTGATTGATTTAAGTTGTTAGAGTACCAAAGGGGTATCTTATTTTTAATGGTCTTTCCTTTAACCGCATTAGTTTGATTCATCTCTTGTTTAGCCGAAACAAACCGCACTCCTTTCGACTTTGCGGAAGGGGAATCGGAGTTAGTCTCAGGTTACAATACTGAGTATGCGAGAGGGGGATTCGCTTTAATTATACTTGCTGAATACACAAGAATTTTATTTATATCGTTTCTGTTTTCATGAATATTCTTGGGAAACGAATTAACCTTATTCATCGGTTTTATTGGGTTGGCTTTTGGGTTTGTATGAGTGCGAGGGACTTTACCTCGATTTCGTTACGACAAACTTATGTACCTTGCTTGAAAGTCTTTCCTTCCGTTTTCCCTATTTTCTTTAATCTTTTTTTCTGCAGTAGTTAGTTTACAAGTTTTAAGAGAATATTAAGAGAATTTAACTCTTATGATTCGTTTTCAAAACGAATACCTTACTTAGGTTAAATAATCATTTATTTTAGTAGCTTATCCCATATCATTAAAAATAAGGGGGCTAAAATAAAGTAACTGAAATAAAAAACTGTAAAAAGTTGCCCCACTCAGACGTAGGGTTCCTCAACGGGCTTAGCTCCTAGTCAAGTTAAAACAAATACAACACCCACAAGAAACCAAAAAAATATTTTATTTAGAGGGTAGAAAGGAAGCCCTCGAAAACTACTCTTATGCCAAAAAGGTATAATAACAAGAATTAAAATTGATAACAGTAAAGCTACTACACCTCCTAATTTATTAGGAATCGAACGAAGAATAGCGTAGGCAAATAGAAAGTATCATTCAGGTTGAATATGAACTGGGGTGACTAAAGGATTTGCAGGATTAAAATTTTCAGGATCTCCTAAAAGATTAGGAGAAAGTAGGGTAATTATGCATAAAGCTAACAGCAGCACGAGAAATCCTACAGTATCCTTAATTCTGAAATAGGGATGAAAAGGGATTTTATCCCCTTCCATCTTAATCCCCAAAGGATTGTTTGACCCTGTCTGGTGTAAAAATAGAAAATGAATCATAACCATGGCAGCAATAATAAAAGGAATGAGGAAATGAAAGGTAAAAAATCGATTTAAAGTGGCGTTATCAACGGCAAATCCCCCTCAAACCCACTGAACAATAGTGTCCCCTACGTAAGGAACTGCAGAAAGGAGGTTAGTAATAACAGTAGCTCCTCAGAATGATATCTGGCCTCACGGTAGAACATAGCCTATGAAAGCTGCCCCTATTACTAAGAGCATAAGAGCAACTCCTGAAAGTCATGTGAATATAAATATGAAAGAACCATAATAAAGACCCCGCCCCACGTGTAAGTATAAACAGATAAAAAAGAAGGAAGCCCCATTGGCATGAATAGTACGAAGAAGTCATCCATAATTCACATCACGGATAATATGAATAACTCTTGAAAAAGCATAATCAATATGTGGGGTGTAGTGCATCGCTAAAAAAATTCCTGTTAGAATTTGAATTACAAGACACAATCCCAACAAAGACCCAAACCCTCATCAAACAGAAATATTAGCTGGGGCCGGTAAGTCAATTAAAGCATTATTAACAATTTTAATTAGGGGGTGTTGGGTTCGAAGAGTTGACATTTAACGCGCTTGGATACGCAAAGTTAATGATCTATTTTTACAAACAGTAACTACAATAATTAAAGTGAATAAAAGATAAAAAACTAAAAAAAGTGTTAAAGTGCCAAGATCATAAGAGTAGAATTTAGAAACTCAACATACCGGGGATTCAGAGTAATTCACTAATTGATTAACATTTAGTTCCTCTGTGGAATTCTCCCCCTCAAACCCAAAAGCCAACCCAATAAAACCTATAAAAAATAATATTCCTGCCCCTAACCCAGCCAATAATGAAGAACTACCTACAAAGAGTTCATTTGATGCCAATAAAGAGACATAAATAAATACAACTATTAAACCCCCTACTAAAACGAGAATTAAAGTATAAGAGACTCAAAATGTTGAACTTATTATGGCTAAACTTCAAACCATTAAGATTCTGCATAAAAGCAAACTTACTCCTAAACTAAGGGGGTTCGATAGTAAAGGAAAACAGGCGGTTAACGCTAAGAAAATGGTTAAAATAGGTCAATCTAAAATCATAACAAAAAGTAGTTTAAAAAATACTAGCTTTGGGAGCTTGAGTTATGCAGTTGCATCTTTTTGATGCTTTTGGGCTCATGCCTTCTCTGATTTACAAGACCAGAATTTTTAATTAAACTACAAAAGCCAAGAGAAATTCGAAGAATCTACATCCTTGTTTTTGGGCTAAGAATTTTATTTTTCTTGGCTGCTTTTTGTCTCAAACGAAAGCACCTTTTGGCCACCTTATTGAGATTAGAAGGGTTACTTTTTATACTTTTTGGAATATTTTATTTACTTAGAGTTAGCGAACACAATATTTGACCCGTTTTATTTGTGTTTCTTACCCTCACAGTTTGTGAAGGGGCTATCGGATTGGGAATTTTAGTTTCGATCGTTCGATCCACGGGAACTGACAAACTAAATTCTCTGAATTTTCTCCAGACTACCTAAGTTAATGTTAAAATATTTTGCTTTTGGGTTTGGGCTCGTTTTTTTTGCTAAAAATTGATTTTTGGGGGTGAATTTAATTTTTTTTCTAACTATGCTTTGGTTATTGTTGAACCAGAGTTTTAGTTTGGGTATGATCGACTGAGTTATAAGTGACAATCTTTCATTTTTCCTTATTGTCTTAAGCCTATGAATTAGCGCGTTAATGTTACTAATAAGAGTCTATTTAAAAAGAAGAAAAAACTACGAGGTTGCTTTTTTTATGTGAACCATTTTAATGCTAATCTTTTTAATTCAATCGTTTTCAACCTCAAACATGTTAATATTTTACATTCTATTTGAAGCAACTTTAGTCCCTATTTTCATGTTAATTATGGGGTGGGGCTATCAGCCTGAACGGGTAAAAGCTTCCTTGTATCTTCTTTTCTACACCCTCTTGGCTTCGTTGCCTCTTTTAGTTGCATTATTTAAAATTCAGAGCCAGCTATTTTCGCTAGATTTCTCGATGCTTCTCAAAACAGAAAAGGTTGGAGTCTTTATATTTAGCTGCTTAATTTTAGCTTTTTTAGTTAAAATACCTATATACTTAGCTCATCTATGGTTACCAAAAGCTCATGTTGAGGCACCTGTGGCAGGATCTATAATCTTGGCTGGTATTTTGCTTAAGTTGGGGGGGTACGGCCTTGTTCGAGTATTCTCTTCGTTTTTTTTTGATCTTGTGGCTTTTAAAAGCCTACTAATTACTCTCAGTTTGATTGGGGGGCTATTAGCCTCTTTCATTTGTCTTCGGCAAACAGACGCTAAGCTTTTAGTTGCTTACTCTTCTGTTGCCCACATAGCTCTAGTCATTGCCGGTCTTTGTATAGACAGCTTTGTTGGGTTGGCAGGGGCAATTATCATTATAATTGCTCACGGGCTATGTTCCTCTGGTATGTTTAGTCTTGTTGGTATAGTTTACTTGCGAGCAAGAACTCGAAGCATAATTTTACTTCGTAGAGCATTGAGCATAGCCCCAATTTTAACCCTGTGGTGGTTTTGTTTCAGAATTTTCAATATAGCTGCTCCCCCAAGCTTAAATCTGGGGGGGGAAATTTTAATCTTTCTAGCTTCAGTAAGTTGAATAAGCTTTGTTGTTTTTGTGGTCGGAATTCTATCTTTTTTAAGTGCAGCTTATAATTTGTACCTGTTTTCAACTACTCAACAGGGCCCTAAGATCAGATTAAGAAAGAATTTTGCGGAGGCAACCTTTAATGAAATTTCAGTATTAAATTTACATTTCGTGCCCTTAATTACTGGCCTTCCCTTGTTATTAAATCAATTTATTTATTACTATAGTTTAAATAAAAACAAAGGTTTGTGGTGCCTTAAATGTATCTGTACTAGTAATCATGTCAAAATTTTTGTACAACAACATTTCTTTTTTTCTTTTAAATATTAGAGTGACAAGACTCTCTTTAGCCCTACTATTTAAATACTCCGAAAAGACAAGATTTATTGAGTGAGAATTGTCGAGAGGAGGACAAAACTTCGCTTGAACGTTTTTTTTTGACTTTCAAGCGTTGCTTTTTTTATGTGCGGTTCTCTTTATTTCCAGAAACGTAGTTTGATACAGCAAAAGATACCTAAGAAGAGATATTAATAGAAACCGATTTATTTTACTAGTATTAGGATTTGTATTTTCTATATGTTTGTTGATTTCGAGTTCTAACATCGTTACTATTCTTCTCGGTTGAGATGGGCTAGGTCTAATTTCCTACTGTCTAGTCATCTATTACCCAACAAAGAAGTCTAATAGAGCCGGGATACTTACTGTCTTAAGCAACCGTGTAGGGGATATCTGCATTCTACTTCTTATTAGTTGATTTAGTTTGATTGGGGATTTCAACTTTCTTGTATTAACTCAAGCACCAACAATTCTGTCCACTCTAGATTGAATCTATTTCTTAACAATTCTAGGGGCAATTACTAAAAGAGCACAAATTCCTTTTTCGGCTTGGCTGCCAGCAGCTATAGCTGCTCCCACCCCAGTTTCTGCTTTAGTTCATTCATCAACACTAGTTACTGCAGGGGTCTATCTTTTAATTCGATTTTCTTATTTAGCTAATGACAAATTTAATCTTATCCTAATAATCACTGCTTCCCTTACAATGTTTATATCGGGACTTGTTGCTTTTTTTGAGTATGATTTGAAAAAAATTATTGCTCTGTCAACTTTGAGTCAACTCGGAGTAATAATATTTGCTATTTCGATCAACCTTCCGGAAGTAGCTTTATTTCACCTTATTACTCATGCTTTATTCAAAGCGTTGCTTTTTTTATGTGCGGGGGTAATTATCCATGGTAATCAAAACTCTCAAGATATTCGTTCCTATGGGTCTCTTATTTTAAATTTTCCTTTGGTGGGGGTTTGTATGAATTTAGCAAATCTTTCTCTATGTGGACTACCTTTTCTATCAGGTTTCTATTCCAAGGACATAATCATTGAACTTGCAGCTCAAAGCTCCTGGAATTCTTTTATCATCATTCTAGCTTTTTGCTCGCTAGGTCTAACTGTAGCCTACTCGACACGGCTAGTGTATTTCACTTTAACTTCTTACAGAAATACCAATGTGAGACTAAGTCTATGTGATTCTGACAATGTTCTTGTTTACCCAATCTTGAACTTAACTTTTTTTAGTTTACTTTCTGGGCCCACACTAGGATGATTAATGTTTCCCTGTCCTAATCTAATTATCCTCCCCTCCGCTCTAAAATTTTTAACTCTTTTAATCATTGCCCTGTCCTGCCTTCTCGCTCTCAGTTTAATTCACCCAACTATGAACTACTCCATAAGTTCATCTTTTAAAAATTTTAATATCAGTATATGGTACCTACCTAATTTAAGAGGTCAAGGGGCTTCAAAATTTTTTATTCCTTGGGGGGCTGTAATTTTAAAAAACTACGATACAGGATGATTAGAAAACCTTTCAAAGCAAGAAATTCAAGATAATTCAAGTAAGCTCAGATTATTAACAAATTTCGTTCAGCTTAATAGTTTGAAGAGTCAGTTCTTAATATACTTTATTTGGATTTGTATTCTTGTGATACTTTGATGCTTTTATAGCTTAAATTTAAAGCGTGACACTGAAGCTGTTAATATAAGATTATTCTTTGAAAGCAACCACTAGAACTAAGTTCATCTTCACAATGAAAATGTGAGGTAATTTTTATACTATAGTCGCAAAGACACGAACGGAGTTGAACCGCTCGAAAAAAAGTTAGCAGCTCTTTTTCTTCCTGAGTCTCCTTGACCGGAATATTCATTCTAAACCCCATTAACAGTGAGGTGCTTCTTACCTTTAGCTTCAGTCAAATAAAGTCAGGACATTCATTGCCAATTTTTAGGCCGAAACTAAATGTAAATTTTACTTCAGACTCTTTAGTTAAGGAAGGTCCTACTAGACACCTCTTGAATGCAAATCAAGTGTTATACTTAACTACAACCCTAAATTTAGAGAGACCAATTTAGTGCTCCTTTCGCTCACTCATGAAATAGCCCCCCCAACAAGACTAATAAAAATAATCCTAAAACAATAAATCAGACGTCAATTCGAACTAACTCGTGACTCAAAATCGAAGGAAGAAGAAGAACTACTTCAACATCGAAAATTAAAAAAATGATAGTTAGTAAGAAAAAACGCAAAGAAAAAGGCAGACGTGCTCTGCCCATATTATCGAACCCACACTCAAATGGGGAACTCTTCTCTCGATCAAATCCAATTTTTATACTAAGAAGCAGTGAAAGTAAAAGAACCAGAGACACCAACCCAAATAAAAAAATTCCAGCTAATCTAAAAAACAAAATTGTTTTTTCCATTTTATAATGGACCTTTTGATTGGAAGTCAAATATACTTTATACTAAAAAAACTAATTACCTCATCAGTAGATTGTTACAAACAAGAACAATCAAACTACATCAACAAAATGCCAGTACCATGCTGCAGCCTCGAATCCAAAATGGTGACTAAAGGAAAAGTGGTGGTAATAGTGACGTAGAAGACAAACCAAAAGAAAAATTGTCCCGATAATTACATGAAGACCGTGGAACCCAGTAGCCACAAAAAATGTTGAACCATAGACTGCATCCGCAATAGAAAAAGAGGCTTCGAAATATTCAAGAGCCTGAAGACTTGTAAAGTATAATCCCAGAAATACCGTAAACATCAAACCCTGCACTCCCTGAGTGTAATTGTTATTTATAATAGCATGGTGAGCTCAAGTCACAGTAACCCCTGAACCTAAAAGAATTGCTGTATTTAAAAGAGGAATCTGAAAAGGGTTAAATGCCTTAATTCCTATCGGAGGCCATAGGCTCCCAATTTCGACTCTAGGAGAAAGACTGCTATGGAAAAAAGCTCAAAAAAAGGAGAAAAAGAATAAAACTTCAGAAACAATAAAAAGAATCATTCCCCAACGAAGTCCTACTCCTACCAAAGAAGTATGTTGCCCTTGGAAGGTCCCCTCACGAATTACATCTCGTCATCATTGAAATATAACTAGGACAGTAGCAATAAAGCCCAAAATTAACAAATCTATTGAAAAAGTATGGAACCACTTGGCAATCCCAGAAACTAGGGACATTACTCTGAAAGCTCTTAAAAATGGCCAAGGACTTATGTCTACAAGATGAAAAGGTTGATTTATACGGTTTGACATTATTTACGCTACCTCTCTAGAATAAAGAGTGGACAAAACAGCAAAAACATAAGATTGAATTACTGCAACAGCCCCCTCCAAGACAAGCAAAAGGATTTGGATTCTTAGCAGAACAACTAAAAGGGAAGAAGCAATACTAGGTCCTTGGTTACCCAAAAGAACGAGTAAAAGATGCCCGGCAATTATGTTAGCAGCCAGCCGAACAGCCAAAGTCCCAGGTCGAATTACATTTCTAATAGTTTCAATCAAAACCATAAAAGGCATCAGGACTCCGGGTGTCCCCAAAGGAACTAAATGGGCAAGTATATGCTGAGTATGATTAAATCACCCATAAAGTATAAAAGTAAGTCAAAGCGGGAAAGCTAAAGATAAAGTTATAACTAAATGACTTGAGGAAGTAAAAATGTAAGGCATCAACCCTAAGAAATTATTAAAACAAATAAAAAAAAATAGGGTAACCAAAATTAATGTGTGACCTGATGATGCCACTGAGCCAACCAAAATGCGGAATTCAGAGTGAAGTTGGTTAGATACTAAAGCAAATATAGAAGAAAACCGATTTAAATTAAATCAGTAAACTCACGGAACAAAAAATAAACCAAGTCAAGAGCTTGCTCAATTTAAAGGCATTAAAAAGTATCTTGAAGGATCAAAAATGGAAAATAAATTACTTATCATAGTCAAAAAAGATTCTTTGAAACAGCCCCACCCTTTTCTAAAATCTTAACGGGTAACTTTACTCTACTCGTAAAATAAACTGTAACAATAAAAAAAATAAAAGTCATTAGAAAATAAATAAATAAGAGAACTCAATTTATAGGTCAAATTTGAGGCATAAAAAACTGCTGAATTCAGCAACTTAAGCATGACAAGCTTACATTATTAATTTAACTAAATTTTCTAGAATTCATTAAAATCAGGCGTAAACTGATATTTTTAAGCTTAAGAGGCTTTTGCTTACTTTAAGCTATTTAACGAATACTTCTGCACCCACTTCAAAAAATCTAAAGAACTAACTGCCTCTAAACTAATTGGCATAAAACTATGGTTAGCCCCACAAATTTCAGAACACTGCCCATAAAAAATCCCGGGCCGATTAATTAAAAAATTTAATTGATTAAGGCGACCTGGGATAGCATCTGCTTTGACTCCTAAACTAGGTACAGTTCAAGAATGAAGAACATCAGCTGCAGTAACAAGAAGACGAATTTGGGTTAAAAAAGGAAGAATAATACGATTATCAACTTCTAGAAGACGGTAGTCACCCACCTCCAATGAATTTGTTGGAACTATGTAAGAATCAAACTCCACACTATTAAAATCTGAATATTCATAACTTCAGTATCATTGATGACCCACAGCCTTTAAAGTAAGGCTGGGCTCTGCAGATTCATCAATTAAGTAAAGTAAGCGAAGAGAAGGAAGAGCTAAAACGATTAAAATTAAAGCGGGGACTACTGTCCAAATAATCTCAATTAATTGACCATCGAGTAAGAATCGGTTAATAAAAGAATTAAACAGTAAGGACACCATAAAGTACCCTACTATACTTGTAATTAAAATTAAAATAAGAAGAGCATGATCATGAAAAAAAATTAATTGTTCCATAAGAGGAGAAGAACTATCTTGAAATCCAAATTGAGCTCAAGTTGACATTTTTAATAAAGAGGCTTCCACTCTTATGGTTAGAGCTTAAATCTAAAGCAATTATCTGCCATATTAAAAATTAACGTGGAGAACTCACATAAACAAGTTCAACATAACTATGACCTGCGGGCGGAAAACTATGTTGTCACTCAATTGAAGTAGAAAGATGCGTAGAAAACAGAGCTGGTCGGAAAGAAACTAGAGATTCTCATAAAATGAAAATAAACCCCAAGGTAGCAACAAAAGAAACGATTGACCCTACCGAAGACACAACGTTTCAACTTATAAATGCATCAGGATAATCTGAATAACGCCGAGGTATACCCGCAAGACCCAGAAAGTGCTGAGGAAAAAAGGTTAAATTAACACCAAAGAACATAACAAAAAAGTGAACCTTTAAGTAAAATTCATTTAAAGTTAGACCAGTAAAAAGAGGGTATCAATGCACGATACCCGCAAAAATGGCAAAGACAGCTCCCATAGAAAGAACATAATGAAAGTGAGCAACTACATAGTAAGTGTCGTGTAAGATGATATCAATTCTAGAATTAGATAAAACGACTCCTGTTAAACCCCCTACTGTGAAGAGAAACACAAACCCAAAAGCCCATAATATAGAGGGGCTAGAAACTAATTGAACTCCATGCAATGTACCTAGCCAACTAAAAATTTTAATTCCTGTCGGTACCGCAATAATCATAGTGGCTGCAGTAAAGTAAGCTCGAGTATCTACATCTATCCCGACAGTAAACATGTGATGAGCTCAAACAACAAAACCTAAGATGCCAATAGCCATCATTGCGTAAACCATCCCCAAAGTCCCAAAAGCCTCCTTCTTTCCACTTTGGTGACTAATAATATGAGAAATCATCCCAAACCCTGGCAAAATAAGAATATAAACCTCTGGGTGGCCAAAAAATCAAAATAAGTGTTGATACAAGATAGGATCCCCACCTCCCGCAGGGTCAAAAAAAGAAGTATTTAAATTTCGATCGGTAAGAAGTATCGTAATAGCACCTGCAAGCACTGGAAGGCTAAGCAATAAAAGGAGAGCCGTAATACCTACTGCCCAAACAAATAAAGTTAATCGATCTAAGCTTAGCGCTTCCGTTCGTATATTAATAATTGTTGTAATAAAATTCACCGCCCCCAAAATTGAAGAAATACCCGCTAGGTGAAGAGAAAAAATACTTAGGTCAACAGAGGCTCCTGCATGCCCCAAACCAGAAGACAAAGGAGGATAGACGGTTCACCCGGTACCAGCACCTCTTTCGACAGCCCCCCCAATCAAAAGCAATGTTAATGCAGGAGGTAACAATCAAAAACTTAAATTATTTAACCGAGGGAAAGCTATATCTGGAGCTCCCAGTATTAAAGGCACAAGCCAATTACCGAAACCACCAATCATAATGGGCATTACCATAAAAAAAATTATAATAAAGGCGTGCGCAGTTACAATTACATTATAAATTTGATCATCCCCAATCAAACTTCCTGCTTGGCCCAGCTCAACACGAATAAGCATTCTTAATGCTGTACCGACCATACCCGATCAAACTCCAAACACAAAATAAAGGGTCCCAATATCCTTATGATTTGTAGAAAAAAGTCAACGCTTCATTGGGCTAATTAAGAAAGCAGTTTTCACCTGCGGAAAATAGAAAAGGAAACCCATGACTCATGTTAGCAGAATTTGAACTAAAAGAAGAGCGGAGCACTAAGGAGTTAGATAGATGGACTAAGAGAACTGAAGCTATGTTTGCCATTTTTATACTTGGTAACTGATAGAAGGTGAAATAGTTTAAAAAAAACGTAAGATTGCAAATCTTAAATTATAAGCTTTATTTTCACTTTATTACCAAATAGGATTTTAGATTAAAAAAACTACTCTTAGGCCCCCTAAAGACAACAGATTAAGAAATGTGGGTCCACTCCCTAGACTACTATCAATAGTATTTTTTCCCCAAGTTAACTTTTTAAGAATAAAAGCAGAAAATGTGAGCCGTAAGTAGAAATAAAGAACAATAAGGCTTGAAATAATTATAATTAAAGTAACCAGAAAAAAATTTCCGGAAGCTAGATTCTCCAAGACAAGCCATTTTGGGAAAAACCCAAAAAATGGGGGAAGACCCCCAAGGGAAAGGAGGTTAAGAAAAACTAAATTCAAGTTAGAGGCGCTAAAATTAATGGAAGAAAGTTGGGTAAGCTGAAATACATTAACCCGTATAAAAATTCTAATTAATCTCGCCAAAAGGAGTATATAAGACAAAAAATATAAGAATAAAAGTTTCAAATTTAAATTGATGGCGGCCAAAAGCCAACCCAAATGATTAATCGAAGATAGAGAAATAATTTTACGCAATCGCACTTGAGAGAGTCCACCAAGACTTCCAACGAGAACGGATAAACACACAATGATTCAAACCAAATCCACTTTATTATTATAATTAGATAAAATAATCAAGGGGTTAATTTTTTGAACAGTTAGTAAAATAAATAAAACTAATCAATCAAGAGACTCAACTAAGCTAATCAATCAAGAGTGGAAGGGGGCGGCTCCTAACTTAATCAACAGAGAGACCAAAAGCAATGTATAACCAAAAGCGCTAGCATTTTCTAAAATTAACAGAAACACCACTCTTAGCAGAAAAAATACTGAGGCTAAAGCTTGCGTTAAAAAGTATTTTACGCAAGAATCTCTTAAACCCTTCAAATTGTCCTTAAGGATAAAAGGAATGAAGCCTGCAGTATTAAGTTCTAACCCCACTCAACATATGATTAAAGAAGATGAAGAGGCAACAAAAAGCAATCTTGATCCAATTATTAGAGAGAAAAGAGTAAAGGTTGGAGAAAATCAAATCAGAGAGGAGACTGAGGTCTATAGTCGGGGCATGAGCCCAAAAGCTTAATTTAGCTTACCTTTCTCCCAAAAGTAAGGTGGCCGAAAATATAAGCATTAGACTGTAAATCTAACCATGAACGTTGTTCCCCTACTAACTTAACTAGAATCTACTTATAAGGGAGTGTATCTTATACTAGTAGATTTTAAAAGAATTATCTCTACAATAATTCTTTTAATCTGATAAGTTAATGATAGAATATTAAATATTTATTATATATAG
>Ga0214179_1000012_pt1 | contig 15374 bp, 16 predicted proteins | sample TroBogEpilimnion_21_FD_153017 | JGI IMG/M metagenome (GOLD analysis project Ga0214179, IMG submission 153017) | Freshwater microbial communities from Trout Bog Lake, WI - 01OCT2007 epilimnion | ecosystem: Environmental > Aquatic > Freshwater > Lake > Epilimnion/Euphotic zone | place: Trout Bog... | reverse complement strand
TATTCTCGGTCGTCAGCAAGAGAAAGAAGGTACAGAGATTGTAGGTTATAACTTTATTATCAACGTTGAGAAGTCACGTTATGTTAGAGAGAAAGCAAAGATTCCTGTGACTGTAACCTTTGAAGGTGGTATCAGTAAATGGTCTGGTTTGTTAGAAATGGCTCTTGAATCGGGTCACGTTGTAAAGCCAAGCAATGGTTGGTATTCTCGAGTGAACACCGAAACTGGTGAAGTTGAAGATAAGAAATATCGTATTGCTGATACAGACAGTAAAGAGTTCTGGGAACCAATTCTAGCAGATGAAACATTCAAAGAATGGATTGCTAAGACTTATCAGCAAAACACTGGTTCTATTTTCAAAGATGAAGAAACGGAGAGTGACGATGAGTAAGCTATTACAACCAATTATTGACAAATACCAAAGATGGAATCGTGAGAGAAAATATAAAAGAGACAAATACTTCAAGATCTCTACTCCTCCCAGCGATGAACTTCTTTCTATTTTAAAAGTAGAATTGCTCGCTGGACCATATAAAGGTGTTGTATATTCTTATGGTCCAATTACAATTGGTGATGATTTAGGATATAAAGGCGCAGACGCTTCATATGAACTTTTTATAAATGTTGGTGAAAATAATTTGCTAAATGATAAAAAGTTTACTAAAATAGTAAGTGACATTTTGTTATTGATAATTGATGAAGCTGTAAAAGCTCAAGCTGAAAAGTTTGCTCTGGAGAATTTGAATGAAGAAATTAGAGAAGATTATATTGAAGAACCTGTTCCTCAACGAACCGTTCGTAAGAAAAATTCTTCCGTATCTAAAAAGCGAGTATCTTCAGGAAAGAAGCGAAAGAGTCCTGTTCGAAGAGGTACAAAAGTACGTCCTCCAGTACAACCAGATTCCCACTCATGAAGCAATCCAGATTTCTCTAAACAATAGAGAAAATCTATATGAAGAAGATTTTAAGAAATGTTCTGAACTGATCGATGAGGTTCAGAAAGATTTAGAATCTACTCCAAATGACTGGTTGATGGTTGAAACTGAGAAGTTCTGTCAAGAGAAAGCAATCCATAATGCCATTCTAGAATCGATTCAGATTCTAGATGGCAAAACTAAAACTGATAAGACTAAGGGTGCGATTCCTAAAATCCTATCCGATGCCTTATCAGTTTCATTTGATCCAAACATCGGTCACGATTACTTGGAAGATTCAGATTCTCGTTATGAGTTTTATCATAAGACTGAAAAACGTATTCCTTTTGATCTAGATTATTTTAATCGAATCACCAAAGGTGGTTTGCCGATTAAAACATTGAACATCGCACTGGCTGGATGCGTCCATCCAGAAACGAGAGTTAGAATCAGATTCAGGAAGAAACAGTAAATCCTTTTTATTTATATGATTTGTGAGGAATTTTATGTGGGAAACTAAAGAAACTTCAATTTCTGAAATTCAAACTCTTCTGAATCAAGGATATGAAGTCGAAGTTGATTCGCCTGATGGATGGGTTGGTGTGAATTTCTTTATCGATAAAGGTGAATGGGAAGAATACAAGTTGACGATGGATGATGGAACTGAAGTTCGCGTTAACGAAAATCATCTATTTGAGACCGCATCTGGTTGGAAATATGCAAAAGATCTTTGTGAGATTGGTGTAGAAGAATTCAATACAGTTTCTGGATTCTCTATTGGTAGAGTTTCTAAGACTGGTTTAAAAATCCCGATTGTTGATATTAATGTGAACCACGAGAATCATAGATATTACACTAATGGTGTTTCTTCACACAATACAGGTGTCGGTAAGTCATTGTTCATGTGTCACGTTGCCGCTTCTAGTTTGTCTCAGAATTATAACGTTCTCTACATAACTATGGAAATGGCTAAGGAAAAGATTGCGGAACGTATTGACGCCAATCTACTTAATGTAAAACTTGACGATCTTTCTAATCTTCCTAAAGACATGTATGATCGTAAGATTTCTCGTTTGAAGGAAAGCATTAAAGGTAAACTAATCATTGAGGAATATCCAACTGCCTCGGCTTCAACGATTCACTTTCGTAATTTGATTAATGACTTGTCTTTGAAAAAGAACTTCAAACCAGACATTATCTTTATTGACTATTTGAACATCTGTGCTTCAGCTCGTTTGAAACATGGTGCTAATGTTAACTCATATTCATACATTAAAGCTATCGCTGAAGAACTGCGTGGTCTTGCTGTTGAGTTTGGCGTTCCTGTTGTTTCAGCAACTCAAACGACTCGATCTGGTTACACTAATACAGATCCAGGTCTTGAGGATACTTCAGAGTCATTTGGTTTGCCAGCAACTGCGGATATGATGTTTGCGTTGGTTACAAGCGAAGAACTGGAAAGTCTTGGTCAGATTATGGTCAAGCAGTTAAAGAATCGTTATAATGACCCGACGCTAAATAAAAGGTTCGCGATTGGTGTTGACCGTTCAAAGATGAGACTTTATGATATTGAACAAGGCGCACAACAAAAGATTGCCGATTCAGGTCAAGAGTTTGATTCTCCAGAACCAAGACGCGATAGTAAATCTAAATTCAGTGGATTGAAAGTTTAATGAAGACAAGTTCAAACGATAATGTAAAACGAACTGCAGTGAAGAAATCTTTTTCAAGAAAGAATTCTGCACTCAATGTTACAAATCTTTTGAGTTTGATTACACCTTCAAACATTGTAAATAACTATTTCTATAAACCTGATAATGTTATCAGAAAAAGAGTTAGGGAAATGGGAAGAATGATTAGTGCGCCATCTACTGATTATGCATTGTTAGCTGAATATGCATCAGATGTATTAATGGCTGCTAAAAAGGCACTTAACGCAAAAAACAAAAAGAAGTAATTTATGGCAATATTAGTGACTGGTGGCTGCGGATTTATCGGCAGCAATTTTATAAGATACTTTACTAAAAAGTATAAAGAAAAAGTATATAATGTCGACAAGATGACATATGCTGCTTGTTATCCTGATAACATCCACATCAATAAACAAACTATGCTCATAGTGGGTGACATTTGCGATAGACAATTGCTCACTAAGTTTATGGTGAACAATAATATCAGAGCAGTTATAAATTTCGCAGCAGAATCCCATGTTGATAATTCTATAAAAAGTTCTATGCCTTTCGTTACAACTAACGTATTAGGTACTGTAAATCTATTAGATATTGTAAAAGATAACATTGATATTCTCGATAAAAAATTCAAGTTCATACACGTCTCTACGGATGAGGTTTACGGCTCTCTAGAGGGTCCAGAGGGGTCTTTCACCGAGGAGACTAGGTATGACCCTCGATCACCTTACTCAGCCTCCAAAGCGGCTTCTGATCACTTTGTAATGGCATACCGTAACACATATAAACTTCCTGTAATTATTACAAACTGTTCTAACAATTATGGACCATATCAACATCCAGAAAAGTTTATTCCAACCGTTATAAGTAAAGCGTTGAAGAACGAAAAGATTCCAGTTTATGGAAACGGAATGAATGTTCGAGATTGGTTATATGTTGACGATCACTGTAAAGCTATTTGTAAAGTTTTAAGCAAAGGTAAAATCGGTGAGAAGTACAACATTGGTGGTAATAACGAGATTTCAAATATAGACCTCGCAAAGAAGATACTCAAATTAATGGGCAAACCCGAGTCATTAATTGAGTATGTTACTGATCGTCCAGGTCACGATTTTAGATACAGTATAGATAATAGTAAGATCGTGAATGAGCTTAACTGGTCGCCAGAAACTGACTTCGATGCAGGTCTAATGAAAACTATTGATTTTTACAGATTGAGAAATTTATGAAAACATTGGGAATAATTCTAGCAGCAGGTAAATCTACCAGACTGTATCCGTCAACACTTAGCGTAACAAAACAATTACTTCCGATCTACGATAAACCGTTGATCTATTATCCATTGTCAACTATGATGCTTGCTGGCATCAAAGACATTCTCATAATCACTACACCATACGAATATACCACCTTCAAAGACAGATTGTTCCATATGCATGATTTTGGTGTAGATCTTAGATTTACAATACAAGCCGAAAACTGGGGAATACCAGAAGCATTTATTATTGCCAAATATCAATATGGTAAAGACATTAAACAAAAGTTTGACAGAACTTGTTTGATTCTTGGCGATAATTTCTTTTATGGTGCAGGCTTAAGCGAACAGTTATGGCAATCAAATAGCCAAAGCGTAAAAGATAAAGCTGTTGTATTTGCAACTAAAGTTAAAGACCCTCAACGTTTTGGCGTTGTTGAGTTTAAAGAATTCGACAATCGCTTTCATATTGCAACAAGCATTGAAGAAAAACCAGAAAAGCCAAAAAGCAATTATGCTGCAACTGGATTATATTTTTATCCACCAAGTGTGTATGATATTACAGATCCAGTTGAGGGTAAAATTAAAAAATCTCCACCGCCTCGTAATGAATATGAAATTACTGACGTGAATAAGGTTTATATGGAACAAGGTAATCTTCTTGTTAAAAAGTTACAGCGTGGAACAGCATGGTTTGATACAGGAACACCAAGCTCAATGCTTGAAGCATCTCACTTTGTACAAACCATTCAAGACCAACAGAACATTTTAGTTGGCTCGCCGCATGAAGTTGCATACAACAACGGTTGGATGGAAAAAGAAAATTTATTACGATTTGCTAATATGTGTAAAAATGATTATGGTAAATACTTAAAGGAAATGGTGGAACATGGATAAAGATAAAGTAAGTGATTTGATTGATCAGTTGGTTGCTGAGGTTGGTACACCTAAATATGCATATAACTGTAAACAATTTAATCCAGATAAGGATACTGTATTCTACAGTGGTCCATACTGGGACGATAAAGAAGTTAAGGCTGGCGTCAAAGCATTTTTGACAGGCAAGTGGCTTGTTTCTGGCGAGAACGTTGCCAAGTTTCAAGTCAAGTTTGGTAGAAAGTTTAATGTTAAGTATTCGCATATGGTGAACTCAGGTTCATCAGCTAACTTGACATTAGTAAGTGCAGTGAAAAAACATTTGGGTTGGCAAGATGGTGATGAAGTTATCGTTTCACCAGTGGGATTCCCAACTACAATTGCTCCGCTCGTACAAAATAATTTAAAACCAGTATTCATTGATATTGAAATGGATACTTTGAACTTCGATATCTTTAAGATTGCAGAGAAGATTACTTCTCGTACAAAAGCAATCTTTGTTTCTCCTGTTCTTGGCAATCCACCACATATGGATTTCCTAAAGAAATTGTGTGAAGATCATGGTTTGATATTGTTAGGTGATAATTGTGATTCTCTTGGTACTAAATGGGACAACAAACTACTAACGGAATACTACTATGCTTGGACAACTTCTTTCTATCCAGCGCACCACATCTCAACAGGTGAAGGGGGCATGGTCTGCTCTAATGACGAAGCTCTCATCAACACAGCAAGATCAATATCTTGGTGGGGTCGCGACTGTCGTTGTATTGGTTCTGCTAACTTGTTGGCTTGCGGCACTTGCGGCAACCGCTTTGATAAGTGGCTTGAAGGCTATAATGGGATAATTGATCACAAGTATCTCTTCAGCAACATGGGTTACAATCTAAAGCCATTAGATATGCAAGGCGCAATCGGAATGGAACAGTTAGAAAAGATCGATGAGATTGACGTTAAGCGCCGTGCTAATTTCGAACGCATCAAAGCAATGTTCGAGAAATATGTTCCAGGTGTAAAAATTGCCACTCGATTGCTTGAAGCTGATCCATCATGGTTCGGTGTTCCATTGATCACTGATACTGCAGAAATGAAAGAACAGTTACAAGCATTCCTCGAGAAGAATCGCATTCAAACTCGTAACTACTTTGCTGGCAACATTCTATTACATCCAGGATACAAACACTTAGGAAATGCTGACGATTATCCTAACGCTAACAAAGCGTTGAGCAATGTATTCTTTGTTGGCTGTTATCCTGGATACGGGGAAGAAGTATTCAAATATTACGAATCGGTGTTACATAAATGGATGGGCTAAGTGTATACGGTGGCACAGGTTTTATCGGCAGCCGCTACGTCAAAAGATTTGGCGGCGAAGTAATTCCTAGAATTGAGCATACACCAAAAAGTCAAGACGTATTGTATTTTATCAGCACCACTGATAATTATAATGTGTTTACTGACATTCACGTTGATGTAGATACAAATCTTAGCCACCTTCTAGATACTCTGGACGCTTGTCGCAAGGCTAACGTCCAGACGTTCAACTTTATCTCCAGCTGGTTTGTCTATGGAGACACAGACTTACCAGCCAAAGAGACCTCATATTGCGATCCAAAAGGATTCTATTCTATTACAAAAAGAGCAGCCGAACAGTTGCTTATTTCGTATTGTCAAACCTTTGGTATGAATTATCGTATTCTGAGATTAGGTAACGTGGTTGGTCGCGGAGACGGTAGAGTTTCGGCTAAAAAGAATGCTCTACAGTATCTCATAAACCGCCTGAAAGAGAATGAGCCAATCGAACTTTATGAGAATGGCGAGTTCTACCGCGATTATATCCATGTAAAAGACTGTATTGAAGCCATAAATTTGGTTATAAACAGAGGCGAATTGAACGAAATTTACAATATTGCAAACGGCGAGGCAACTCTGTTCAGAGACGTTATCACTATGGCATATGAGAAGCTTGGATCAAAGAGTGAGATCGTATCGATCCCTCAGAAAGACTTCCATAAAATCGTCCAAGTTAAGTCCATGTACCTCGATAATACCAAGTTAAAAGCTCTGGGATATGTACAGAATTATACCGTGGAAGGCATCGTGAACGATTTAATTAAATAATAAATAGACTATCGATATCAGTATTTCGGTAGCAAATGAAAAAGTTTAAACAATTCCTAAATGAATCTAAGAATGATATGCACCACTTTGTGGGGTTCGCCTGTCACCACTTAGGTATTGCTAATCCTCCGAAAATCCACCTGATAGACGATAAAGCGCAAGCTAAAAAGAATAAGAGCTTCGGGGGATATCATCCCGAACATAAAGCCATCTACGTTAATACCGCTGGACGTCACAAAGTTGATGTCATGCGTACAATTGCGCACGAATTAACACATTACAAACAAGACGTGGAAAATAGAATCCATGCTGAATCTGGTGCGACTGGAAGCGATATAGAAAACGAAGCCAACGCTGAAGCTGGCATTATTATGCGCAACTATGGTCGCACTAATCCAAATATTTTTGAATCAGCTGCACACGCTGGCGCATTACATGCATTTGACATCGATGGAACTTTAATGCATACTACTGCTAAAGTTCATGTTATGAATAATAAAGGGCAACATGTTGGTTCTTTAACTCATAGCGAATTTAATGCACATAAACTTCCTCCTAATCACCATTATGATTTTAGCGAGTTTCGTTCTTCAGATAAATTTGAACACGAAAAGCCAATTCATCCAATGATGAGAAAATTAAAAGCCATTCATAAAACTGTAAAACAACATCCAAACAGTAAAGTGATTATGGCAACTGCTCGTTCTAACTTTGATAATAAAGAAAAGTTTCTAAATACTTGGCGCAAACATGGTGTTGATATTGACCATATTCGTGTTGAAAGAGCAGGTAATATTGAGACTGATCATTCAACAGCTCAAAAGAAAGCACAAGTTATTCGTCATCATTTAAATAGTGGTAAATATAGAGAAGCTCATTTATATGATGATGACAAGAAAAACCTCCATGAGTTTTTGAAGTTGAAACACGAATTTCCTCATATAGATTTCCATGCGCATCATGTTGATGAACATGGACATTCGCAAGAATATAAAGGTGAATAATGTTCGGATTTAAAACATTTCTAAAAGAACAAGCAGAAGCAGCTAAAACACCATCTCATCTAAAGCATTTGACTCATGTCAATATGCATCATATTGATGAAGGCGAGCCTGGTTATCATAAAGCTGTTCATATGTTAAATGCTGTACATGGCCACGTTACAACTGGTGGTCACAATGATACTCGCATTACAACCAAATATGATGGATCTCCTTCTCTTGTATTCGGTCACCACCCAAGCACTGGTAAGTTTTTTGTTGCTACAAAATCAGCATTCAATAAAACACCAAAAATAAACTATTCAGAAAAAGATATTGAAGCAAACCATGGAGATAAACCAGGTCTTGCTGAAAAGATGAAGCAAGCACTAAAGCATCTTAAGAAAGTTGCTCCTAAGAAAGGTGTCTATCAAGGCGACTTAATGTATGGTGAAGGTGATGTTAAACACGGTAAAGATTCAGCATCGTTTACACCAAACACAATCACTTATACTGCTCATGGCGATGAAGCTAAGAAAGTAAAGAAATCTAAACTCGGTGTAGTTGTCCATACCAAGTATCATGGTCCAACATTAGAAACAATGAGAGCTGCTCCTGCAGAACATCTACACGACTTTGGCAAACACCCAGATGTAAATTTAATTGATCCTGAAATTGACATGTCAAAAGCAAAACATGAAAAAGAACATGAGAAAGAATTTCAGCATCATATGGCAGAAGCAGAAAAAGCCCATAAGAGTGCGCCGCATAATATGCATTCTGTTGTTGTTCCTCATTCTGAACATCTTAACACTTACTTAAATGATACAGTAAAGACTGGGGAAGTTCCTTCTGTAGAAGGTTACAAGAAGCACTTATCGTCAAAGTTTGGCAAAAAAGCAGATAAACTTTCTAGCGAAAAGGGTAAAGCTAAAGTCTCTGCTGATTTAACTGCACACTTAGCTCATGTTGATCAACATAAGAAACACTTTGAATCTGCACTAAAAATTCATCATCATCTACAACAAGCCAAGAATGCTTTAGTTAAGTCTTTGGCTCCAACAGAAAAATATGAAACTAAGATAGGCGAAACTCCAACACATGGTGAAGGGTTTGTCGCAAGTCATCATAAACACGGAATGACTAAGCTGGTTAACCAAGAAGATTTTTCTCGCGCAAACCTCTTAAAAAGCCGTAATAAATAAATAATACTTAACTAAACCTATCCCCAAAGTGTGGGAAAACTATGCAAAAACAGTTAAAAACAAATAAAATTTTAGAGGAAAAAGAAGTGCATCATACTATGGCATTTGTGCGCATGAACCCTCCACACGCAGGGCATGGTGAATTGGTTGATAAAGTCCACGCAGAACAAAAGAAACACGGTGGAACCTCTAGCATAGTTCTTTCCAGATCACATGATTCTAAAAAGAATCCATTATCACCAGAACAAAAATTACATCACGTGAAGAATGCATTTCCTAACGCTCACGTTGAATCAGATAGTGGATTACTTCAGCATCTATCTAAGCTCCATAAAAACGGTGTAACTCATCTTCATATGGTTGCTGGTGCAGATAGAACAGAAGGAATGCATAAGTTAATCCATCAATATAATGGTGTAAAAGATCCACACGGATATTATAAATTTAAACATGTCAGTATGACATCATCAGGTGAAAGAGATCCTGACTCAGAAGGAATTGAAGGTCATTCTGCTTCTAAGATGAGAAAGCATGCCAAAAATAATGATTATGAATTATTTGCTGCTTCTGCTCCAAAAACAATGGCAGCTAAACACGTTAGAGAAATGTTTAATGATGTTAAAGCTGGATTAGCCGCACCTAAAAAGAAATTAAAAGAAGAAGCATGTGCTGATCACTTTAAGGCATTGTTCCTTGTTGGTGGTCCAGGAAGCGGTAAAGATTTCTTAATCCATTCATCATTGAATGAATTTGCTCTTAAAGAATTATCAATGGATCGCGTATTCAATGCGATTGTAAAAGAAACAAACATTGAAGAATTAGAAAACTTCCCATCTGTAATCATTAATGGTAACGCAGACAACGCTGATAAAGTTGTTGTCACTAAAGCCATTCTTGAGACAATGGGTTATGATACAGCAATGATTTATGTTTACTCCACTGACGAATCTTCTAAAGCAAGAAATGACTTTAGAATTTCTCGTGGTGCTAAAACATTTAGCGAAAGTGTTCGTAAAGAAAAATACGACAGCTCTATCAGCAATATAAAACAATACTTAGAGATGTTCGAGAATTTTGTGTTGTATGATAACTCAAATAATTTCATTACTGTTGATGAAGAAAAGAAATCAGAAATTACAACTTGGTTAACAGAACTAAACGATGTAGTAATTAGCTTCTTAGCCAAAGATCCATCTAACGAAGATGCTGTTGAATGGATTCAAGAAAGAGTTATGGAGATTGGCTTACCAACTACATCTAGATTCTACGGAATGATTACTCCAGGACAATTTACAAAAAAAGCTTTGACATACGCAGAGGCAGATAAGATTGTTCCAGGACCAAAGTTTACTGGAAAAGAAAATCCAAAAGATGGTGACAAATATCATGGCGGTGTTGGGTTCGCTGCAAGAAATGCAACACAAAGAACTATACCAGAAGAAATAAAAGTAGACCAACATCACATTGCAAAAATGCATGGTTCCAGAAAATTAAAAACAGTAGATTCTCCACTCAATGTTGCAACAATCGGTATGAGCAATAATATGGGAACTGGCGACATTGGTGTATCAAGTTTAGGCGCATCACAAAATACTTATGAAGCTGTAAAACATAGAGGCAAAGTTCCAGTTGGTGATAACGGATCAAACCCTCAAAGCTTCTCTGGAATTACAGAAAAGAAGAAAAAGAAAAGCTCATATAATAGCACAGATCCAGGCGAGATCGGTGGAAAAGAAAACGGCGCAGTAGACATGCCATCAGGTGTTGGTCCGATGGGTGCAGGCATGTCATTGGCCGAAAAGAAAATAACATTTAAGAAGTTTAGAGGGCTATCACCAGTTACTCCGAAACAGACTGGAGTCACTTTCGGCTCAGGAATTGGTAATGCTCCACCAAATTACAACTCTGCCGCAGCTGTTGGCATGTTAGATTATAAAGAAGAAAAAGAAAAGAAAAAGAAACTTCCACCATCAAATAAAGTAAGTGCAGGTCTTTCGCCAGAAGATCAAGGTGGCCAAGAGATTCTTACAACAACGCTAGAATCAATTAGAACTAAGATCTCTTCCCAAATAAATAACTTTGATCAAGAATTGGAAAAATAAATGCAAATTACACCCATGAAATCTATTCACTCTGTTGCTGGTGCTGTTAGAAGCATGCAGAAAGAACAAAGCGAAACTGAATTAATGTTACACGCTAAAGCTTCTTTGATGAGACAGATGAAAGTAATTTTAGCTAATGGTTATGTGTTCTATTATAAAGCACATGCTTTCCATTGGAACATTGAAGGGTCAAACTTCCCACAGTATCACGAATTCTTAGAAAAGATTTACACTGAAGTTTATAATAAGTTAGACGCAACAGCTGAGCAGATTCGTGCTATTAATGGATATACTCCAATGACTCTGAATACTCTGTCAATGCTTTCTAGTGTAAAAGAAACAATGCATATTCCTTCTCCAAAAGAGATGTTTCAAATTCTTTCAGTAGACAATGAAAAACTACTTGGCGATTTAAATGCAGGTTACAGATTAGCTGAACAAGCTGGCGAAATGGGTCTTTCAAACTATTTGCAAGACCGTATTAATGATCACAAAAAACTAGGATGGATGATCGCATCCACAATTAAAGGTGAATAATGAATATTTTTAGTAAAACAAATAAATCGGTTGCTGAAGCTGCTTCAAAAGTTATGGCTTCAACACCACCAGTTAAAAAAGAAGAACCAAAAGTTGAGCAAGTAAGTCAATCTTACGCTGACGTTATTGCTTCTTCTGGCGCAAGACCACGTTTTGATATTGCAAAACGAATGATGAAAGAAGAAAGCGGCGAAGACAAAAGAACATTACATAATGCAAGACAAGATGATCAGCAATCATCAGATGCTAAGACTGATCAAAAAGCAAAATTAGATCATGATCCAAAATGGCCAAAACCACATGCTCCAGTCGATGGCAGAACAACTGGTCCATCCCACGTTGACGAAGGAATTGATGCTAATTTGACAAATAACGGTCAAGTTGGTATGCGTGGAGTTTATACTGCTGGAAGCAAAAAATCAGTAAAAGAACTAGCGAAAGCTGGAATCAAAAAAATTCTAAAAAAGAAAGGTAAGTAAAATGAGCGACATCACCTATAAAGAAATTGTTGACTACTTAAGAGAATCAACAGGCGACGCAAATTGGTATCTTAATAATAAGATTGGATTACCAGTCGCTCATCGTTACATGAACGCTGTTTCTGTAAGAAATCAAGTTACAGAAGCTGCTAAAGTATTAAAGAAAAAGAAAGAAGAAGAACATGCTGGTCAATTTGCACATGCTGCAAGACAAGCTAAAGCACACGACGAACCAAGTTTTAAACTTGGTAATAAAACTTTTAAAGTATTAGAAGCAATGTGCAATGAATGCGGAATGGCAGAAACAAAATGCGCATGTATGAAGAAAGAAGAAAAAGTCAAAGTTGGTAAAGTGCAAGAAAAGTATATGGGTTTTGAGAAGTTAAAGAAATCTCTTGCTTATGCAGGAAAGATGCATGAAGATTCAGCAGCAGAAAGAGACCACACTCACGCTGCTCACTTCCATGATCATAAAGGTAACTGGTCAGGAATGGCTTTAATTACAGCTAAGTCTGATGATGATGCTGTAAAGCAAGCACATGAATTAGCACAATCAGATCGCTACAAAGATTTTAAATTAGCACATGTTGAAAAACATACAGCTGTAAAAGATCTAGAAGAAGTATTAGATCCATCAATGGGTGCATCAAAATACATTCATGATTTCGTTCACTCAGACAATCCTAAATTCCATGGCAAGTCAAAGAAAGAACGTATTCGTATGGCATTAGGTGCATACTATAATGCTAAGAAGCATATGCACGAAGATTATATGACTAAATCTGGAGTAAAAGTAGTACAACCAGAAAAACATCCAATGCCAAAAGCACCTAAGAGTACTATTAAAAATCCTCTAGATAAACCAAGTTTTGGTGATAGAATGAAATCATTATTTAAAAAGGAAGCAGTTGTAATTTCTTCAGAAGAAGAACTTGCTCAAGTGCTCGACGAATCTTTTTTTTTAAATGAAGAAGCAGACGCAGCAACTCTAAGAGCTTGGCACAATGTGCACAATAAGGGTTCTAAGGCTTCACGTAAAAACTTAGATGCTCGTCATGCTAACAATCCTGATTATCAGGAATTTAAAAGAAGATTAGCTGGTGAAAAACCATCTGCTCCTGAATCTAAACCAGAAACAGATGGTGACCATTACATTCATCGCGGTCATAAGTATACAACTGCGGAAGTTGACAAAGTAAAGAAGTCATTTAAACGTCGCGAATTATCAACTAAAGCTGCATTAGATATGCTTCACAATGCACGTAAAGCAGCTTCTGCTAAACATGCAACCAGTGGCGTTGGTGGTGGCGGTAAAGGCGCAGCTAATGTTTCTCCATTAGATACTGCATTATCAAGAGTTAAAGAAAAACCAGCCAAAGGTGCTGGTGCATCTCCTGCTGAACTTGATGCAGCTAAAGCAGAAAAGAAAGCTGCTGAAAAGAAAAAGCCAAGTGATACTACAAAAAAATTAACTGGTAAAATTGAAGAAGGTTTAGGCGATTATATGACTGGTTTATACCATGTTAAAAAAAAAGAATTTAAAGATAAGATAATAAATGCATTAATTCCACCTCATCTACAAAGAGTTCATCAAAACATCAAACAAATCCATAAGATTGGTAAAAAGATGCATGAAGAACTAAACACTGATATGGTTGATGATCATGAAGGTGATAAGAAAAAAGACAAAGTGAAAAAGATTGCACAAAAGAGCAAAGTTAAAAAGAAATATGAAAACAAGAAAATGACATTGACTGGTGAGAAAGTGCATAAAGTTGTGATTAATCCAGAAATCGGTAACGTTAAAGTATGATAAAACCTTATGAAATTTATTGCGATTACGATGGTGTTCTAGTGGATTTACACAAGGGCATGAGAAATGTTCTTGGTAAATCCTACGACCCAGAAGAATGGCACAATAGAGGCGAAGAAAAGAAAGAACTTATCAGACAGCATCCAAACTTCTGGAGAGATCTTCCTCCAATGGCAGATTACAGTACATTATGGAGCTTTATTGGACCATTACACGCTAATATTCTAACTGCATATGCAGAATGGGATAAAGATGAATGTGTTGAAGAGAAATGGTTGTGGAATTTAAAGTATACAAAGGTCCCAGCCAATCGTTTTTTCTGCGTTGGAAGAGCTGAAAAGCAGTTATTTGCTGTAAGTCCAGAAGGCAGACCTAATGTCCTCATAGATGATTATAGCCTAAATATACAAGAATGGCGAAAAGCTGGAGGGATTGGTGTGATGCACCATGATGCTGCCAGCACTGTCATGAAATTAAAAAACTTAGGATTTTACATAGATGAGTTCAACAGTAAGCTATATGGAAATTATCAAACCTCCTAGTAAAAATCCACAAGCTGGGTCACAACGCAGCGGTGGAGATGGGATGTATGAAGTGGATATTCCTGCTGATCTCTCAGCAAAGAAGTTGATGATTGTCGGAAACAGAGGCGGTGCACCAGGATTTGCTCAAAGTAGTGGTGGAGCCAGCGAATCAAAAGGAAAGCCAATGAGTGTTAAAAAAGTTTTAGAAAAAGCAAAATCAAGAATCAATGAAGCTGGCATTGAAATGGGTCAAGACAATGATCCAAAATACAGCCGCGAACATGAAGTTGATCGTATCAACTATCAGTTCGATAACGTATTCCGCAATAAGTTTGCAAACCCATACTTAATTGTAAATGCAGTTGCAGCAATCTTAGAAAGATTCAGCATTAACTGCCCAGTAATGGATCCAAGTGGTCGCAGCGAAGTATTTGTTCTTCATATCCATTCACAAACAGGAACAGATGCTTTCGTTTACATTGCAATTGAACGTGACGGACGTGGTCAATATGACGCATTCGTTCAGATGGTTGATGCAGGCGGTTTAGCTGCTCTTCACGGAGTGGTTCATGCTCATGAGCATGAAGTTCCAACACTTCCTGATTATCCATCACACTGGACATTGTTACAGAGACACACAGGAAACATTTAATTGTAGAACTATGTTTGAGAATTTAACTGATGATAATGTGATTTTGTATGCAGCTAAAGCTTATAATAAGCCCACAGCGATTATGAGTGAGTTTGAAGAAGATTTTAATAGAATACTTTATATTAAAAGACTCTTGACGAAATACTATTCTACAGGAGTTTTGAAAGATAGATTAATTATCAATCACATTGTAGTTTTATATAATGTGTTTGGTTTGGAAGCAGCAAC
>Ga0214179_1000010_pt1 | contig 15928 bp, 7 predicted proteins | sample TroBogEpilimnion_21_FD_153017 | JGI IMG/M metagenome (GOLD analysis project Ga0214179, IMG submission 153017) | Freshwater microbial communities from Trout Bog Lake, WI - 01OCT2007 epilimnion | ecosystem: Environmental > Aquatic > Freshwater > Lake > Epilimnion/Euphotic zone | place: Trout Bog... | reverse complement strand
AAATCGACAGCCGCGCCAGCGCCGAGATCACAACGTTCGCGGATGTGGTACATGCGACTCACCGCAATGTCGCGAATCGCTCGCGTTTAGAACCGCTGCGCCCGAACATTTCCCCTGGACAGCCCCGCCGAGACCCTCTACACGCCCCCGCTCACTCGGAACGCGGGAGAACACCCGCCGCCATCGGTATGGCGGATGGGCGTTCGCAGGAACCGCGGTCCCTTGGAAAGGACCAGGGATCATGGCGAAGAAGATCGTCGGATACATTAAGCTTCAGATTCCCGCCGGTAAGGCGAACCCGTCCCCGCCCGTCGGCCCGGCGCTGGGTCAGCGCGGCCTGAACATCATGGCGTTCGTAAAGGAATTCAACGCGGTCACGCAGAACATGGAACCCGGGATGCCCATCCCCGTGGTCATCACCGCGTTCGGCGATCGCAGCTTTACCTTCGTGATGAAGACCCCGCCGAACACGTACTTCCTGAAGAAGGCGGCGAAGATCGACAAGGGCAGCACCACCGTGGGCAAGGGCGCCGCGGTCGGCCGGGTCACCATGACCCAACTGCGCGAAATCGCCGAGATCAAGATGAAAGATATGAACGCCAACGACATCGATGGCGCCGTGCGCATGCTGACCGGGTCCGCTCGGTCCATGGGTCTGACCGTGGTGGAGGGCTAAGATCATGGCGAAGAACAAGCGTTTGGCTGCTGCCCAGGCCGCGGTCGAGAAGAACAAGTCCTATGCGCTGAACGATGCGATCGCGCTGATCAAGTCGGTCTCCAAGGCGAAGTTCGACGAAACCGTCGAGATGTCGATGAACCTCGGGATCGACCCGCGGCACGCCGACCAGATGGTGCGTGGGCTGACCAGCCTGCCGAACGGCACCGGCAAGACGGTGCGCGTGGGCGTGTTCGCCCGTGGCCCCAAGGCCGCGGAAGCGGAAGCCGCCGGCGCCGATGTGGTGGGCGCGGAAGACCTCATGGAGAAAATTCAGGCGGGCGAGATCAACTTCGACCGCTGCATCGCGACCCCTGACATGATGGGCATCGTCGGCCGCCTCGGCAAAATCCTCGGGCCGCGTGGCCTGATGCCGAACCCGCGTCTGGGCACCGTGACCATGGACGTCAAGGGCGCGATTACCGCCGCCAAAGCCGGGCAGGTGGAATTCCGCGCCGAGAAGGCCGGTATTATCCATGCCGGCATCGGCAAGGTCAGCTTCGACGTCGATAAGCTGCTGGAAAACGCTCGCGCTCTGGCCGATGCCATTCAGAAGGCCAAGCCGACCGGCGCCAAAGGCACCTATGTGAAGGGCGTCGCCATCAGCTCCTCGATGGGCCCCGGCATCAAGGTTGATATTTCCAGCCTCGGCGTCTGATAACGAAATTCGCCGGTCCGAAAGGGCTGGCGGGCAGGGGAGGCAGCGATGCTTCCCCGAACCTGTCCGAGACCGCTCGTTCTCCTCGTGAGATTAAGGAACCCTCGGGTTCGCGCGCGAAAGACGGGGAAGCCAGGATAGACCCCTTAACCGGGGTGGATTGTGGTGGTTCCGGCTTGCAAGGGGTGGCTTCCGCTACCTCAGGACAGGCGAACGGGGTCGAAAGACCCATTGGTAACCCCGCCCGTGGCGCTTCGGTGTCGCGGGCCAGAACGGAGACGATACGTGGACCGTACGGAGAAGCGGGAGTTCGTCGCGGGGCTCAATTCGGCGCTGGTCGACACTTCGATGATCGTGGTCACTCGCAATGCGGGTCTCACGGTGGCCGAGGCGACCGATCTACGGCGCAAGATGCGAGCCGCGGGCGCGAACTACAAAGTCGCGAAGAACCGGTTGGCCACCCTCGCTTTGGATGGGACCCGATTCGAAGGCATCAAGCCAATGCTTACCGGCCCGACCGCGCTCGCGTGGTCGACCGATCCGGTGGCAGTGGCGAAGACCGCCGTCGACTTCGCCAAGACCAACGAGAAGCTCGTGTTGATTGGCGGTGCTCTTGGCACCCAGACGCTGGATGCGGATGGGGTCAGGGCGTTGGCCGAACTGCCGAGCCTGGATGTGCTGCGCGCAAGGCTGTTGGGGATGATTTCGACCCCCGCCACGCGGATCGCCGGCATTCTTCAGGCACCCGGCGCACAGCTGGCTCGCGTGTTGGCGGCCTATGCAACCAAGGACGAGGCGGCAGCCGAAGCGGCGTGACGACTCAATGGGCGGCCGGACGACCCGGCTTGCCTGGAACCAACCACTGCACCATTATACAAGGTAGATGAACATGGCCGATCTAGCTAACCTCGTCGATCAACTGTCCTCGCTGACGGTTCTCGAAGCCGCCGAACTCTCCAAGCTGTTGGAAGAGAAGTGGGGCGTGTCCGCCGCCGCGCCGGCCGCCGTTGCCGTTGCCGCCGGTCCGGTGGCCGCTGCCGCGCCGGTCGAAGAGCAGACCGAATTCACCGTCATCCTGGCGAAAGCCGGCGACAAGAAGATCAACGTCATTAAGGAAGTCCGCACCATCACGGGCCTGGGCCTGAAGGAAGCCAAGGACCTGGTGGAAGCCGCGCCGAAGCCGGTGAAGGAAGGCGCGAGCAAGGACGACGCCGCGAAGTTCAAGAAGATGCTGGAAGAAGCCGGCGCCACCGTGGAGGTGAAGTAACGCGCCCCGGCCACACCATACCGGCTTGGCGGTTCAATCGAACCGCCAGGTCGTCTGACCGGAATGCGGGCGGGAATCAGCTGATTCCCGCCCCCATCTCCGTTTTTACGGTTCCCGACGATACCAGGCAGGATATGCGATGAACGCGATCACGATGTCGTTTACCGGACGCAAGCGCATCCGCAAAAGCTTCGGCCGCATCCCCGAAGTCACGCCGATGCCCAACCTGATCGACGTGCAGCGCGCGTCCTACGAGGCGTTCCTGCAGATGAATGTGCGGCCGGACAACCGTACGCATTCGGGCCTGCAAGAGGTTTTCAAATCCGTCTTCCCGATCGACGATTTCGCCGGACGTGGCCGGCTTGAGTTCGTCGATTACGAGCTGGAAGAGCCGAAATACGACGTCGAGGAATGCATCCAGCGCGGCATGACCTTCGCCGCGCCGTTGAAGGTCGTCCTCCGTCTGATCGTGTGGGACATCGATGAGGACACCGGCTCGCGGTCCATCCGCGACATCAAGGAGCAGCCCGTTTACATGGGCGACATGCCCCTGATGACGGATAACGGCACCTTCATCATCAACGGCACCGAACGCGTCATCGTCAGCCAGATGCACCGTTCTCCCGGCGTGTTCTTCGATCACGACAAGGGCAAGACGCACAGCAGCGGCAAGTACCTGTTCGCCGCGCGCGTGATCCCCTATCGCGGCTCCTGGCTGGATTTCGAGTTCGATTCCAAGGACATCGTGTATGTCCGTATCGACCGCAAGCGGAAGCTGCCGGTCACCACGCTGCTGTACGCGCTGGAAGGCGCCGGAAGCGAGGCGCTGCGCGAAGCCCGCACCGCCAAGGGCGAGACGCTGGAACCCGGCGAAATCCGGGGCATGGATCAGGAAGAAATCCTGAGCCATTTCTATACGCAGGTCGTGTTCGAGCGGACCCCCAAAGGCTGGGCGCGTCCCTTCGACCCCGAGGCGTTCCGCGGCATCAAGCTGCTGGAACCGCTGATCGATGCCGCGACCGGTGAGGTTGTCGCCGAGGCGGACGCCAAGCTGACCGCGCGTCAGGTGCGCCGCATCGCGGAAAACACCAAGGAAGTGCTGGTCGGCCGCGGCGATCTGCTGGGCCGCTATGTCGCCGAAGATCTGGTGAACATGGACACCGGCGAAATCTACGCCGAAGCGGGCGAGGAACTGGCCGAAGCCCGTCTCGCGGCTTTGGAAGATGCTGGCATTACGCGTTTGCCGACGCTGGCGGTGGATCAGTCCAACGGCCCGTGGATCCGCAACACGCTGGCAGTCGATAAGAACTCGAACCGCGACGACGCGCTGATCGACATCTACCGTGTCATGCGCCCCGGCGAGCCGCCGACCCCGGAAACCGCGGAAGCGTTGTTCCGCGGCCTGTTCTTCGACATGGACCGCTACGACCTGTCCGCCGTGGGCCGCGTAAAAATGAACATGCGCCTGGGCATGCAGACGGAAGACTCCGTCCGTGTCCTGCGCAAGGAAGACCTGCTGCGCACGGTCAAGACGCTGTGCGACCTGAAGGACGGCCGCGGCCAGATCGACGACATCGATAATCTCGGCAACCGCCGGGTGCGTTCGGTGGGCGAATTGATGGAAAACCAGTACCGCATCGGCCTGCTCCGCATGGAGCGTGCGATCCGGGAACGCATGGGTTCCGTCGATATCGACACCGTGATGCCGCACGATCTGATCAACGCCAAGCCGGCCGCTGCCGCGGTGCGGGAGTTCTTCGGTTCGTCGCAGCTGAGCCAGTTCATGGATCAGACCAACCCGCTGTCGGAAGTGACGCATAAGCGCCGTCTGTCCGCGCTTGGGCCGGGCGGTTTGACCCGTGAGCGCGCCGGCTTCGAAGTGCGCGACGTGCACCCGACGCATTACGGCCGCATCTGCCCGATCGAAACGCCGGAAGGCCCGAACATCGGTCTGATCAACTCGCTGGCGACCTACGCCAAGGTTAACAAGTACGGCTTCATCGAGACCCCGTACATGCTGGTCAAGGACGGCGTGGTGCAGAAGGGTGCGACCTATCTGTCCGCCATGCAGGAAGAACGCCTGGTCGTGGCGCAGGCCGACGCGCCGATGGATGGCGAAGGCCGCTTCACCGAGGAACTGGTGTCCGTGCGGAAGCAGGGCGACTTCCGTCTCGTGAAGCCGACCGACGTGACGGCGATCGACGTGTCGCCGAAGCAGTTGGTCTCCGTCGCCGCCGCGCTGATCCCGTTCCTGGAGAACGATGACGCGAACCGAGCGCTGATGGGTTCGAACATGCAGCGGCAGGCGGTGCCGTTGATCCGGGCAGATGCGCCGCTGGTAGGCACGGGCATGGAGGCTGCGGTTGCCCGCGACTCCGGCGCGACCATCGTGGCCAAGCGTCCCGGCATCGTCGATCAGATCGACGGCGCGCGCATCGTGGTGCGGGCGACGGCGGAAGACGGCACGACCAAGGGCGTGGACATCTACCGTCTGCGCAAATTCATGCGTTCCAACCAGTCCACCTGCATCAACCAGCGTCCGCTGGTGAAGGTCGGCAACAGGGTGGCCGAGGGCGACATCATTGCCGACGGTCCGTCCACGGAGCTGGGCGAGCTGGCGCTGGGCCGGAACGTGCTGGTCGCGTTCATGCCGTGGAATGGCTACAACTTCGAAGATTCGATCCTGATCAGCGAGCGCATCGCGCGCGACGACGTGTTCACGTCCATTCACATCGAGGAATTCGAAGTGATGGCGCGCGACACCAAGCTGGGCCAGGAGGAAATCACCCGCGATATTCCGAACGTCGGCGAAGAGGCGCTGAAAAACCTCGACGAAGCCGGCATCGTGTATATCGGCGCGGAAGTGAACCCCGGCGACATCCTGGTCGGCAAGGTCACGCCGAAGGGCGAAAGCCCGATGACCCCCGAGGAAAAACTGCTGCGCGCGATCTTCGGCGAAAAGGCCTCGGACGTACGCGATACCTCGCTGAAACTGCCGCCCGGCGTGACCGGCACGGTGGTCGATGTGCGCGTGTTCAGCCGCCGCGGCGTCGATAAGGATGAGCGCGCGATGGCGATCGAGCGGTCGGAAATCGAGCGTCTCGCCAAGGACCGCGACGACGAAAAGGCCATTCAGGAGCGTTCGTTCCTGAACCGCCTCCGTGAGAAACTGCTGGGCCGCAAGGCTTCCGGCGGGTTCCGTGGCATCAAGTCCGGCACCACGATCGACGAAGCCGTGCTGGCGGAGCATCCGCGCGGTTCCTGGCGCCATATCGGCGTGCAGGACGACGCGGTCATGTCCGAGATCGAAATCCTGAAACGCGAATTCGACGCGGCGGTTGCGCGTCTGCAATCCCGCTTCGACGGCAAGGTCGACAAGCTGCAGCGCGGCGACGAACTGCCGCCGGGCGTGATGAAGATGGTCAAGGTCTTCATCGCGGTGAAGCGGAAGCTGCAGCCGGGCGATAAGATGGCCGGCCGTCACGGCAACAAGGGTGTGTGCTCCCGCGTGCTGCCGGTGGAGGACATGCCGTTCCTCGACGATGGCACGCATGTCGATATCGTGCTGAACCCGTTGGGCGTGCCGTCGCGCATGAACGTCGGGCAGATTCTGGAGACGCATCTGGGCTGGGCCTGCGCGACCCTCGGCAAGCAGGTCGGGGAGATGGTGGAAACCTATCGCCGCACCGGCCGCTACCGGCACGAATTGCTGGAGCGCCTGAAGGAGATCTACGGGCAAGAGGTCTACGACCAGCAGATCGCCGACCTGGAAGACGCGGATTTGGTGGAACTGTGCGAGAACCTGAAGAAGGGGATTCCCATCGCGACGCCGGTGTTCGACGGTGCCCGCATGTCGGACATCGAAGGCATGTTGACCCGCGCCGGGTTGAATACCTCGGGGCAGGTGGTGCTGACCGATGGGCGGACGGGCGAACCGTTCGAGCGTAAGGTGACCGTTGGCTACATCTATATGTTGAAGCTGCATCACTTGGTCGACGACAAGATCCATGCGCGTTCGATCGGGCCGTACTCCCTGGTCACCCAGCAGCCGTTGGGCGGCAAGGCGCAGTTCGGCGGCCAGCGTTTCGGCGAGATGGAAGTCTGGGCGCTCGAGGCTTACGGCGCCGCCTACACATTGCAGGAAATGCTGACGGTAAAGTCCGACGATGTGTCCGGCCGCACCAAGGTCTACGAAGCGATCGTGCGCGAGCAGGACAACTTCGAGGCCGGCATCCCCGAGAGCTTCAACGTGCTGGTCAAAGAGCTGAAGTCGCTGGGCTTGAACGTCGATCTGGATAACCACGCGGCCTAAGGGCTGCGTGCGTTCCATGGAAATAGTTACACGCGTGTTCGATAGGATGTCAGACGCATGAACGAGCTGATGAAAATCCTCGGCCAGACCGGCCAGGCGATGACCTTCGACAACATCCGGATCCAGATCGCCAGCCCGGAGCAAATCCGCAGCTGGTCCTACGGCGAAATCCGTAAGCCGGAGACCATCAACTACCGCACGTTCAAGCCGGAGCGGGACGGGTTGTTCTGCGCACGCATTTTCGGGCCGATCAAGGACTACGAGTGCCTGTGCGGCAAGTACAAGCGCATGAAGTTCCGTGGCATCATCTGCGAGAAGTGCGGCGTCGAGGTCACTCTGGCCAAGGTGCGGCGTGAGCGGATGGGCCACATCGAACTGGCCTCCCCCGTCGCGCACATCTGGTTCCTGAAGTCCCTGCCGTCCCGCATCGGCCTGATGGTCGATCTGACGCTCAAGGACCTGGAAAAGATTCTCTACTTTGAGAGCTACGTCGTGCTGGAACCCGGCACGACCGACCTCAAGATGCTGCAGCTGCTGACCGAAGATCAGCTCCTGTCCAAGCAGGATGAGTTCGGCGAAGACCAGTTCGAGGTCGGCATTGGCGCCGAGGCGATCAAGAAGGTCCTGCACCGCATCGACGCGGACGCGGAAAAGGTCCGGCTGCGCGCCGACCTGAAGGAAACCACGTCCGAGGCGAAGCGCAAGAAGCTGGTCAAGCGCTTGAAGCTGATCGAGGCGTTTTCCGAATCCGGCTGCCAGCCGGGCTGGATGATCCTGGACGTCGTCCCGGTCATTCCGCCGGAACTGCGCCCGCTGGTGCCGTTGGATGGCGGCCGCTTCGCGACGTCCGATCTGAACGACCTCTATCGCCGCGTTATTAACCGCAACAACCGCCTGAAGCGGCTGATCGAGCTGCGCGCGCCGGACATCATCGTGCGCAACGAAAAGCGCATGCTGCAGGAATCCGTCGATGCGCTGTTCGATAACGGCCGTCGCGGACGGGCGATCACGGGCGCCAACAAGCGGCCGTTGAAGTCGCTGTCCGACATGCTGAAAGGCAAGCAGGGCCGTTTCCGGCAGAACCTGCTGGGCAAGCGCGTCGATTACTCCGGCCGTTCGGTCATCGTTGTCGGCCCCGAGCTGAAACTGCATCAGTGCGGGCTGCCGAAGAAGATGGCGTTGGAGCTGTTCAAGCCGTTCATCTACTCCAAGCTGGAGAAGTACGGCCACGCGACCACCATCAAGGCCGCCAAGCGCATGGTGGAAAAGGAGCGTCCCGAGGTGTGGGACATCCTGGAAGAGGTGATCCGCGAGCATCCGGTGATGCTGAACCGCGCGCCGACGCTGCATCGCCTCGGGATTCAGGCGTTCGAGCCGGTGCTGATCGAAGGAAAAGCGATCCAGTTGCACCCGCTGGTCTGCACGGCCTTCAACGCCGACTTCGACGGCGACCAGATGGCGGTCCACGTGCCGCTGTCGCTGGAAGCGCAGCTCGAAGCCCGCGTGCTGATGATGTCCACCAACAACATCCTGTCGCCGTCGAACGGCAAGCCGATCATCGTGCCGTCGCAGGACATCATTCTCGGCCTGTACTACCTGTCCCTGGAAACCCCGGATTTCCGCGATACGCCGGAGGAGAAATCCCCCGCGTTCGGTAACATCGGAGAGATCGAGCACGCGCTGTACGCCAAGCAGATCACGCTGCACGACAAGATCCGCGGCCGCTTCAACACCGTGGATGCGGGCGGTAATCCGGTCATCCAGAAGGTGGTCACGACGGCCGGCCGCTTGATGATCGCGCAGATCCTGCCGAAGCACCCGAACGTGTCCTTCGACCTGATCAACAAGCAGCTGACGAAGAAGAACGTCTCCGACGTGATCGACATGGTCTATCGCCATTGCGGTCAGAAGGAATGCGTGATTTTCGCCGACCGCATGATGGGCCTCGGCTTCGCGCAGGCTTGCAAGGCCGGTCTGTCGTTCGGCAAGGACGATTTGATCATTCCGGTCGAAAAAGGCCCGCTGATCCATCGCACCCAAAGCGAGGTCAAGGAGTTCGAGCAGCAGTATCAGGACGGTCTGATCACCGCCGGCGAGCGCTACAACAAGGTGGTGGACGCCTGGTCGCGTTGCACCGACGAAGTCGCGACCGCGATGATGAAAGAGATCAGCAAGCAGGAGAAAGGCGTCCCCACCAACTCCGTGTGGATGATGTCGCACTCCGGCGCCCGTGGGTCGCCCGCGCAGATGCGTCAGCTCGCCGGCATGCGCGGCCTGATGGCCAAGCCGTCGGGTGAGATCATCGAGCAGCCGATCATCGCGAACTTCAAGGAAGGTCTGTCGGTTCTGGAGTACTTCAACTCCACCCACGGCGCCCGTAAGGGCCTCGCGGATACGGCGTTGAAGACGGCGAACTCCGGCTATCTGACGCGGCGTCTGGTCGACGTGGCGCAGGATTGCATCATCGTCGAAGACGATTGCGGCACCGACCGCGGCCTGACCGTGAAAGCCGTCATGGACGGCGGCGAGGTTGTTTCCTCGCTGGCCGAACGCGTCCTCGGGCGCACGACGGCGGAAGACGTGCTCGATCCCACGGGCGGCGCCGTCCTGGTGCCGGCCAACACGCTGATCGAGGAAATCGAAGCCGATCAGATCGAAACGGCCGGCGTGGAATCGATCAAAATTCGCTCCGTGCTGACCTGCGAAGCGAAGATCGGCGTTTGCGGCCACTGCTATGGGCGCGATCTGGCACGCGGCACCACCGTGAACATCGGTGAGGCCGTGGGCGTTATCGCGGCGCAGTCCATCGGCGAACCCGGCACGCAGCTGACCATGCGCACCTTCCACATCGGCGGCGCGGCACAGCGCGGCGCCGAGGTCTCGGCCGTGGAAGCCAGCCATGACGGCACGATCGTGATCAACAACCGCGTGATCGTGATGAACAGCCAGGGCGGCACCGTCGTCATGAGCCGAAATTGCGAAATCGTGCTGACCGACGAAAAGGGCCGCGAACGCGCCCGTTTCCGCGTGCCCTACGGTGCGCGCCTGCTGGTGGATGAGGGCGCCACCGTCAGCCGCAACCAGAAGCTCGCGGAATGGGACCCGTACACCCTGCCGATCATCACCGAACGCGACGGGCAGGTCGAATACCTCGACCTGATCGACAGCGTGACGCTGGTCGAGCGGATGGACGAAGTGACCGGCCTGACCTCCAAGGTCGTGGTCGATTACAAGCAGGCCGCCAAGGGCGTCGATCTGCGGCCGCGGCTACAGTTGAAGGACGCCAACGGGGAGGTTATCCGCCTGCCGAACAACACCGATGCCCGCTACTTCCTGGCGCCTGACTCCATCCTTTCGGTGGACAACGGCGCCCAGGTCGCGGCCGGCGACGTGCTGGCGCGTATCCCGCGTGAGGGCAGCAAGACCCGCGACATCACCGGCGGTCTGCCGCGCGTCGCGGAATTGTTCGAAGCCCGCCGTCCCAAGGACCACGCCGTCATCGCGGAATGCGACGGGCGCGTGGAATTCGGCAAGGATTACAAGGCGAAACGCCGCGTCATCGTGAAGAACGACGAAACCGGCGAGGAAACCGAGTACCTGATTCCGAAGGGCAAGCACGTGTCCGTGCAGGAGGGCGATTTCGTGCGTCGCGGCGACCCCTTGGTCGACGGGCCGCGCGTGCCGCACGACATCCTGAAGGTCATGGGCGTGGAAGTGCTGGCCGATTATCTGGTGAACGAAATCCAGGACGTCTACCGGCTGCAGGGCGTGAAGATCAACGATAAGCATATCGAAGTGATCGTCCGCCAAATGCTGCAGAAGGTGGAAATCATGGAGCCGGGCGACACCACCTTCCTGACCGGGGAACAGGTGGACCGCACGGAGTTCGACATCGTCAACTCCAAGCTGATGAAGGACGAACGTCCGGCGGTCGCCAGCCCGGTGCTCCAGGGCATCACCAAGGCGTCGCTGCAGACCAACAGCTTCATCTCGGCGGCTTCCTTCCAGGAGACGACGCGGGTGCTGACCGAAGCGGCCACGGCCGGCAAGTCCGATACGCTGACCGGGTTGAAGGAAAACGTCATCGTCGGGCGCTTGATCCCGGCGGGCACGGGCGCGGTCATGAACCGTCTACGGGCGATCGCTGCGGGCCGGGATGCTCGGAATTTGGAGTACGCCCAGCCGCGGATCGAGGCGGCGGAGTAAGACTGCGCGTCACACCGTCGTGGTCGGGCTTGACCCGACCACCTCGTCCCAATGGGGCACCGCATGGCAAAAGCCGTTCGGTGCCCTTTTGGTATGACATTAGCGGCCTGACGTGTCGTCTGAAACCGAAGGCCCCTCCCCCCATCATCCCCGGGCTTGATCCGAGGACTGCCAACGGCACAATGCTGCGGTTTCGGGCCACTTGGGATGGTCGTGTCGCGCCGCAACCGAGCTGGGGTAGGTCCGTCCTTTCCGTCCCTGCGACGCTTTCCCTCGTCATTGAGCGCCCGCAGGTCTCGCTCGGAGGACCACCGAGACCCCATATCCGATAGAAATCACTCTCCGTGGACCTCGGTGAGATACCTTCGATCGCCCAACAGCAGTGGAAAGCGCCGCCAAAAGCCCCAATACGGCGACGCAGGCCAACGGGGAGAGCACGTCCCACAGCATTGAATGGCATTTTTCCCGGGGCAGGCCGGCCCGTCAAAGACGAACCGGCCCTTCGCCCTACCGCTTCTTCACGATGATCTTGACTTTGACCTCGATGATCACGATTATCAGCCGTAGGAAGAAGAGATGTTTGGGCATCTCATGCCTCCTCGGTAAAGCCGGCGGGATGATCCCCGTCGGCGATCCATCTTCCCGAAAAGTGGTTAAAAAAGTGTTAACGCGGGCGAAGAATCTTGCCTCGTTGTCGCTGAAATGCCGCCGAGTGCGGCGCGCAGCCTGCCTCCGCTGGTCTACTCGGCTTCGACGCGTGTCGATTGGGTGAGAACGGAATTTGTGCGACAATGCGGCGACCATACCCTGAGCGCACCGCACATGCGTCATTCGGCCGGCGTTCATCACGGGGCAGGCCGGCCCGTCAGAGACGAACCGGCCCTTCGCCCTACCGTCGCTTCACGATGATCTTGACTTTGACCTCAATGATCACGATGATCAACAGCAGGACGAAGAGATGTGTGCACATCTCGCACCTCCGTGGTTAAGCCGGCGGGTTGATTCCCGTCGGCGACCCATCTTCCCTAAAAGTGGTTAAGAAAGTGTTAACGGGGGTGAAGAATCTTGCCCCGTTGGCGCCGAAGTTTCGGTGCTGCAGGCACTCTGCCTGTGGTCGCTGAGCGGCTCGGACAAGGGATGGTGTCGTTTTTAGCGATCTAATCCAGCCTGTATCCCCTTTGGACCGCGATACGCCTTACTTCCCCCCAACCTTGCGCCCACCGCCAAACCCCGGCACCCTCCGACCCAAACGGAGGGTCCCCCCATGCACGATCTCGTCATCCGCCACGGCACCGTCATCGATGGCACCGGCGCCGCCCCCATCGAAGCCGATGTCGCCGTAACCAACGGCCGCATCGCCGCCATCGGCCCCAACCTCCCCCGAGGCGCCGAAGAAATCGACGCCAAAGGCAAAATCGTAACCCCCGGTTTCATCGACCCCCACTCCCACTACGACGCCCAAGCGACATGGAGCAGCCGGATCACCCCATCCTCCTGGCACGGCGTCACCACCACCCTGATCGGCAATTGCGGCGTCGGGTTCGCCCCCTGCAAGGAAGACCAGCGCGACATGCTGGTGAAGCTGATGGAGGGTGTGGAGGACATCCCCGAAATCGTCCTGACCGAGGGCCTCCCCTGGAACTGGCACAGCTTCCCGGACTACCTGAACGCCCTGGAATCCCGCCCCTTCGACATGGATGTCGCCACCCAGGTCCCCCACGCCGCGTTGCGCGTGTATGTCATGGGCAAACGCGGCCTCGCCCGCGAGCCGGCCACGCAAGCCGACAGCGACGCCATGGCCCGCCTCGCCGCGGAAGGCATTCAAGCCGGCGCGCTCGGCTTCTCAACCTCCCGCACCATCAACCACAAGACCAAAGCCGGGGAACTGATCCCCACGCTCCAGGCCGAGGAAGCCGAGCTCACCACCATCGGCAAAGCGCTAAAAACATTAGGCGCCGGCTGGATGCAGGTGATCTCCGACTTCGATAACCCCGAACCGGAATTCGCGATGCTGCGCCGGATCGCCGCTGCCTCCGAACGCAACATGGCCATCACCATCCTACAGCGCGACGCCAAGCCCGAGGAATGGCGCCAGATCACCGGCTGGATCGCCGACGCCAATCGCTCCGGCGTCGGCATGATGGGTATGGTTCTCACACGTGCCACCGGCATCCTGCTCGGCTTCGAAATCTCGCAGAACCCGTTCTTCGGCCGCCCCAGCTACATGGCGCTGGCCGACCTGCCGCACGCCGACCGCATCGCCGCGCTGCGTAACCCGGAAACCCGTAAGAAAATCCTGGCCGAGACCATCGACGACAAAACCCTGGAACGCCGGGTTTCCCGCTTCGACCGCATATTCCCGCTGAGCGACCCGCCGGACTACGAGCCCGCGCCCGAGCACAGCGTCGCCGCCATGGCCGCCCGCATGGGCCGGGACCCGGCCGACCTCGCCTACGATCTGCTGCTGGAAAACGACGGCAAAGCGATCCTCTATCGCCCGCTGTCCAACTACACCGAAGGCAACCTGAACACTGTGCACGACATGCTGACCCATCCCGCGACCATCGTCGGCCTGGGCGACGGCGGCGCACACGTGGGCATGCTGTGCGACTCCAGCGCGATAACCACCATGCTGACCCACTGGACCCGAGACCGCACCCGCGGCGCCAAGTTCGCGCTCCCCTGGGCGATCCGGCGGATTACGCTCGATTCCGCCGCCGCCATCGGCTTGCACGACCGCGGCGTCGTCAAACCCGGCTACAAGGCCGACCTCAACGTCATCGACTACGATCGTCTGGCCCTCGGCTCTCCTCACGTTGTCTACGATCTGCCGGCCGGCGGCCGCCGCCTGATCCAGAAAGCGGCCGGCTACGAGGCCACCATCGTCTCCGGCGTCCCCGTCTACCGCGAAGGGGAGGCAACGGGCGCGCTGCCCGGCCGCCTCGTCCGAGGGGCACACGCGGCGCCGGTATAACCCATGGCCTATGTCGGTCAGTCCCTGCGCCGGACGGAGGACCAGCGCTTCCTGACCGGCACCGGTCGCTTCGTGGAAGACATCGACGCGCGCGAACAGGCTTGGGGGTATGTCGTCCGCTCCCCCCATGCCCACGCGGGCCTGGGGCGGATCGACACGGCGGAGGCGTTAAAAATCCCCGGCGTGCTGGCGGTCTACACCCACGCCGACATCGCCCACCTCGGCCTGATGCTCTGCCCGACCCAGGTCGCGACGCTGGAGCCCATGCGCGTCCCGCCGCGCCCCGCTCTGGCGACCGGCAGGGTGCGCCACGTCGGCGATCCCGTCGCCTTCGTGGTGGCCGAAACCCGTGAAGCAGCGCGCGACGGGGCCGAGGCCGTCACCGTCGAATACGACCCGCTGCCCGTCGTCGTGGACGGCGCCGCCGCGATGGCGCCGAACGCGCCGCTGCTGTGGGACGAAATCCCCGGCAACCTGTCGTACCGCTTCCAAAAAGGCGACGCCGACGCGGTGCAGGCGGCGTTCGCGAAAGCGGCCCACACCGTCGAACTGGACCTGATCAACAACCGCCTGATCATCGCCCCCACGGAAACCCGAGCTGGGATCGGCCGTTTCGGCCCCAACGGCTTCGAACTGTTGATCACGGCGGCCAGCGTTCACGCCATCCGAGACCAACTCGCTGGCGTCTTCGGCGAGTCGGTCCGCGTCATCGCCCCCGATGTCGGCGGCGGCTTCGGCATCAAGAACGCCCTGTATCCAGAATGGATTCTGCTCCTCCACGCCGCCCGAGCGCTCGGGCGTCCGGTGAAATGGGTCGCCGACCGAGCGGAAGACTTCAACGGCACCGCCCAAGGCCGAGACAACATCACCAAGGCGCGGCTGGCTTTGGACACGGACGGCCGTTTCCTGGCGCTGGATGTCGCGACGGTGGCCAACCTCGGCGCCTATATGTCCTCCGGTGGCCCCGGCTCTTCCACCAACGCCCCCGCCAACGCCATGGGCAGCGGCTACGTCATCCCCGCCATTTTCATGGACGTCCACGGCGTCTTCACCAACACCCTGCCCATCGAGGCCTATCGAGGCGCCGGCAAACCCGAGGTCAACTACCTTCTCGAACGTCTGATAGACCGCGCCGCTCGGCGCATGAACATCGACCCGGTTGACCTACGCCGCCGCAACTTGGTCGCCGATTTCCCCTACCGAAAAGCGCTAGGCACCGTCATCGACGGCGGCCGTTTCGCGCTGGGCCTGGACGAAGCCGTCGCGCGCGCCGACCGATCCGGCTTCGCAAAACGCCGCGCCGCCAGCGAAGCCAAAGGCTTGCGCCGAGGCTTGGGCATCGCCTGCTTCCTCGAAACGGCCAGAGGCTCCCCCAACGAAGGCGCCGAACTCCGTTTCGAAGACGATGGGAGCATAACGATCCTGGTCGGTACCCAATCCAACGGCATGGGCCACGAAACAACCTATACCCAAATCGCCGCCGATCTGATCGGGTTGCCACCCGAAACATTCCGCTACGTTCAAGGCGACACCGGCCGCGTCCAAGCCGGCAACGGCCACGGCGGCGCCCGCTCCATGCATATGGGCGGCGCGGCGCTGGTGAAAACCGTCGAAACGATGCTGGAAAAAGCCAAGCCCATCGCCGCCCGCTTGCTGCAAGCCACCGACGTTACTTTCGCCGATGGCCGCTTCTCGGTCGCCGAAAGCCCAACCCGAAGCATCGCCCTGCTGGAGGTCGCGAAAGAAGCCAGCCTCGACACCTACGTCTGGAATCTGCTGGACATCATCACCTTCCA
>Ga0214179_1000008_pt1 | contig 19046 bp, 20 predicted proteins | sample TroBogEpilimnion_21_FD_153017 | JGI IMG/M metagenome (GOLD analysis project Ga0214179, IMG submission 153017) | Freshwater microbial communities from Trout Bog Lake, WI - 01OCT2007 epilimnion | ecosystem: Environmental > Aquatic > Freshwater > Lake > Epilimnion/Euphotic zone | place: Trout Bog... | reverse complement strand
TCGTTGCGTAAACGATACACAACGTCAGCAATATGGTCTACCTTGAACATAGCACGAGCCTGACGGCTGGTAACTTGATTGCCCTTAGTCAAATAGTTCAACATTGAATTAATAGCAGACATAATCAAAATCTCCAAAAATACCGCACCAGACAATAATCGTAAACTTAGCGGCATAATTTACGATATTCAACTATTATAGTTGAAATTCTTGTAAAAGTCAAATCAAATCTTCGTAGAGTTAGCTTTATGCTTTTTCAAAGCTTCAAGCGTAAGCGACTCAGGCGTCAAATTAGCATCCTCAAGTTGCTCTTTCGGGATAATAGTTGTTTGACCAAATGATTTTACAGTTATTACGTTTGCACTATGTTCATATTCAATATGAACATCATCAGGCATCAATTCATCAATGTTATTTGTTGTATTGATCGTTGCAGGATGTATATAACCAGTTGTCCCAATAGGAGACAAAACAGGAGTCGGATTAGTAATTGTAAATCCTGTTACTTTTCCATATGTTGTTAAATCATTTGGATCAGTACCTATAATTGCTGTAGCAGTAGCACTAGAACTATTACTACCTGTTACAGTTACAGTTGGGGCTGGGACCTCAGCAGCAACCACAGGTTCTGGTTTAGGATTGACGCTTTCATCAATCTTAGTGTAAAGATCAAGAAAACCAATTTTAGTTTCATCGTCAAAACGATTCAACGCAAGATTGATACACTTCAATCGATCACGGAAAATCGAATAAGCCTTTACAATATGAGTCAGACGACGAGTTGTAATGAGGTTATTACAAGCTTCTTCTTTGAATGTTTTACGAATGTTCTCCGACCATTCAGCAAGACGAGATGCAAAGTCCTCATCAAGACAATCTTCCTTTTCCATATTCTTGATGATAATTTTCTTCTCAACAGCCATCGTTGGATATTCTTGTTCCATCGTGATCGCGAAACGCTCAAGGAATGCTTCGTTCATGACTTTGGTGCCAACGAAACGACCATCCTCTGAACCTTGACCTTTGGTGTTACCAGTAATGAAGATGTTAAAACCTTCGGCTGGTTTGATAATCTCACCAGTCTTTTTGTTCAGATATGGTTTGCCTTCAAGAATCGGCATCAAACAAAGAATCTTAGTGTTGTTAAGATCGCCTTCGTCAATCAACAGAACAGCACCCTCACGCATCGCAAGAAGGACTGCGCCCTCACGATACACGGTACTACCATTGACCAATTCAGTACCACCGATCAAATCTAACTCATCGGTTTCTTCGGTCACGTTGATGCGCAAAAGTTTGCGTTTTAATTTTGCGCAAGCTTGCATAATTGACATAGTCTTACCATTACCAGAAAGACCAGTAATGTACACTGGGAAGAAAATCTTAGACTTGATAATCTTCTCAACATCTACATAGTTGCCGAAAGGCACATAAGTCGGATCAGTTTCAGGAACAGTAGCTGAAATGTCATTTCGCATCACTTCAACTGATGAGTATTTCACTTCATTTGACATTTCAGGTTCCACCGATTCAATCGTTGCCGCTTTCTTAGCAACAGGTTTCATTTTTGGTAATTTTGGCATTGGGTTTAATTTTGTAATTGTAGCAGCCATTGCGACGTTATACAAACCTCTTTTCATTTTGCGACTTTTATCGCGGAAAATAAAATGAGGAAAAGGTAGATTATTATTATTTACATATGAAATAATCTCACTGTTTTTCAACGATTCGCGATTATAATGGGAATGAATTTTCCCAAGAAAATCGTTTTGATCTTCGATCTTCGAATAAGACTTAGACATAAAACTCACTCCTTACATAATATACAACTATTATAGCCTATTGGACTGTAATAGTAAAGCATTAAAAATCATTACAAATCAATAACTTACGCAGCGTTATTATGCAGCGATATTTTCCATAAATTGGTTTAAAAACATGCGTTGCAAGCCACGACCTTTCATATGTTTAATAAACGAACGAGCAATAGAATTCTTGCTAGTACCTTCAACTTCAAAAGTGTTTTCAGTGACTTTCAGATTGGTATTTTCCAATAAGAAATATTCATCAAAACCAAATTGATCAGAAGAAATAAAACCATTTTTTTCTATTCTCTTCATTAAGATTTTACGAGCATCAATTTGTTCAGTTCGTGTAGCGCAACTAAACATATATGATTCGAGTTTAGATGCAATATTTTTTCTACGAGCAAGATAATAGCCTGTGTATTTCGCATTAGTTTGCATTTTAGCTAACTCCACTAATGCGCGAGTTACACGGAACATATCAAGAGTGTCATATCTATGATTTCTATTAGTCTTAACACGAGACTCAACTCGCACACGATGTTTTGTTTTTTGATTTTCAATATAAATTGAATCTCTATTACTTTGTACCCATAAAGGGCGTACAGGATTTTGTGGATTATTGCCATCAGGAAAATAAGTTTGGCAAAGACCACCTTCACCATCTGTCAAAAAGATACAATTTACATTGTCTAAACGATGAGAGTTTTTGAAACTCTCAACAATATCCATCGAAGCAATAATTGCATTGTCTAATGGAGTGCCAGAAAGATCTTCAGTTTCACCCACCATTTCAGCAGCATAATATCCTCGATAAGCAGAAGAAACATACAACATGTTGAGAACACCTTCTCGATAATCAGAAGAAGACATTGAACTTGATAGATAATGTTTCAAATGAAAAGTGTAATTAGACAAATCCATAACACCTTTGACTTGTTCATGATGCAAACCATTCATCGAGCGACCATATTCGTTCGCGACACTTCTCTTAAAAACTGAATAAGCAGTAGTTGAGTCAGAAAAACCATAAACTTCAAATGGGATATTTACTTTTTTACAGAATCGAGTAAGAATAATCACTTGCTCAAATACATTACTAATAATATCAGACATTGAACCTGACAAATCAATAAACATAACTAAACCGTGATTCTTACCACCAGGTGTAATTGTCGTTCTTTTGAAAATATCAGAAACCATTGTATATCGAGCAAGTTTATTTGGATTGATTTTGCCAGACTTACCAATCTTTGATCGAGTCATTTGAGATGCATTTTTACGAATCTCAAATTCCTTTACCATGTAATTTACAACATTGTTAGTTCGCTTGTTGAACTCAGGAATAAGATTAGGAACGTTTTCCACGACTTTTTTTGAAGGAAAATCTCTACAAAAATTATTGCGCGCTGTAGTTATGTGACGCTGCACAATTTTGTATGGAATAATATGGTTACCATTGTAAATTGGTGTTGTAAAAATGTGCGTTTTTCCACCTGAAACATCTAATAAGCGAGTTTCGTTTTCACGATACGCCTTATCAGTTTCAGAAGAAATATCGAATGAATTCGAAGTTCCTTTCTTATTACCAGGTTTATCAGATTCTGAATTTTTATCATCTTCATCTTTAGATTGATTACCATTTTTACCTTCGTCACCATCTTCGTCTTTGGTGCTTTCGGTTTTGCCTTCGCCATCGGCAACTGCGCCTTCGTCATCTTGATCATCTTCGTCATCTTGATCATATTCTTGATCTAATGAATCTGAACCGTCACCGTCTTGATCGTCTTCGCTATATTCTAAACTATCAGAAGGCATTTCGATTTTGTCATTTTCCAAATCTTCTTTAGTCTTATTATAAATTTTGCGTGCAACTTCTACAACTTGTTCCCAAGTTTCAGCAGCATTAATTTCATCGATGTACGGCAATTCATCCTCGGCAAATGATACACGAACGTGCGCGCCGAGTTTATAGAAAATGTTGATACGATCGATCAACAGCATTTTATTTACATCTTTAGCAGCAATGCCAAAAAAGTCATCATCATGTAATTTCTTGTATGCGGCATTGAACGAACGGCGAATGCCTGGGTATTTGATTTTAATTTTACGTTCAATGCGTGCGTCTTCAACAACATTCAAATATGTTTTGAATTTTGGATCTTCCGCAACAGCATCATGCCAACCCTCTGCTGGCGTATTCAATGCATGGCTAACTTCATGACCTACTAAAAGATCATAAAGTTCGCCAGTCATTTCTTTGAACTTCGGGAGCATGATTGTGCGATTCTTCAAATCGAAGTACGCTGTCGGCACATTGCCGTGCTCAATGGTAATATTCTCAGTCGCCAATAAACGACCAAGCATCGATTTTGTTTGAAATAATTGAGTCATACAATCTCCCTATATTTACAACTATTATATAATAATTGCTCAAAAAAGGCAAATTGTAAAAACTCAATCAAATCAATAACTTACGGTGTCGTATAATCGAAGGTTTTTGGAAGCTCTCTTTGTACTGGGGCAGCATCTTTGACTTCGATCATTTGTCTAAGATCAGAGATGTTCTTAGTCTTTTCTTGAATTTGCTGAGTCTTATTTTGAATATTCTTTAGACTTTGCATAATCAAAGCTTCTTTCTGTGCTCTTTCAATATTTTTTAGATTCTTTTTAACTTTGTCTTTTGCTCGACTTAAAACAGTTTTGCTCACTTTAGAAGTAAAGTCAACACCATTTAAGTGATCTAATTCATGCTGAAAGATTCTAGCAGTCAATCCGTCAAACTGTTGTTCTTTTTGAACGCCATTCATATCAGTATAACGAACCTTTATAGATTTTGCTCTTTTTACTTTTAAAAATAATCCTGGATATGAAATGCAGCCTTCGCTATAATCTTCTTCGCCTTCTGCAGAAATAATTTCAGGATTGAAACATGCAAAGCCAACGCTTTCTGCACCCATAACAAATACACGGTATGGTAAACCAACTTGGTTGGCTGATAAACCAAGACCATGATAATATACCATTGTCTCAATTAATGATAATGCCAATTCTCTTGGGTTGATTGGAGGATTAGCAAAATCAAATGTTTCTAATTTTTGTTTTAGAATATCTGAGTATGGATCAACACGCTTGTATAAGACGTATTCGTATGTTTCTCCATTTACAACTTTAAATTTTTTCTCGCTCATTATACCATCCTCACTTCAATACCTTTTTCTTTAGTAATTCTAGTCATGTGGGCTGTGCCCCGACCACCCTTAAACGATAACAATAAATCAAGCCCATGATCTAACATTTGTTTATTACGAATTGGTCCAGCAGATCTACCGTGCATTTCCCAATTAGCGTGATAAATGAAAACAGGAACTTTTCTTTCGGTTGCCCATTTGCGAGCAAACTCATCTACTCCTGTGGCATCACCAACAATTATTTTCACATTAGAATTTGTGTGGTAAATATTATCTAACACTTGCCAAACATGAGCTTCGTCTTTATAATCTCGACCGCCAGTCACACCTACATTCATTATACCATCCTTGAGAAGTTTTTAACTTTCTCGAATCTAATGACATTTCTAAACTTATCCATTAATAAATCTCCTTTGTGTGAGATTACGAACACATTATCATTTAATGTATCGATTAACTTCATAAATTCTTCAGTGCCACTATTATCTAGCGAGCTGTCAAATACTTCGTCAAGGATCAACAAATTAGTATTCATGCTGCTCTTCATTTTCGCAACAGCACGCCAAGTGAACAATAAAGCCAAATCAATTCTTAACTTTTCACCTTCTGAGAAGTTCTGGTAACTAAAGTCATCTCTGTGACGAGACTTAATAGTTTCTTTAAACTCTTCATCGATCTCAAAGTTCACAAAGAAGTCCATCGATGCCAAATACTTATTCACCAACTTGTTTATAATTGGTAGATATTGTTTTACAATTTTGGCTTTAATTCCAGAATCTTTTAATAATGTAACGGCAACATCGATGTAATTCTTTTCTTCAAGAAGTGTTTTCTTTTCTTCGTTTAATTTCTCCAATGTATCAACCAAGTCTTTAGAGACGCTTAACATATCATCACTTAATACTTTCTTATTCTTAAGTTCTTCAATCTCTTTCAATAACTTTTTAGCATATTTCTGAGAAGTTGTAATAGTAGCGTTAATTTTGGTGATCTCGCTGTTATGATCGTTAATTTTTTTATTAACTTTCGCGATCTCCTGCAATCTTTCGCTTAATTTATTATAGTCTTCTTGCAGCTTATTCAGACCACTTACATAAGTGCTTTGTTTTTCATTCAATTCTTCTAACTTTTCTTCTTTGTTATTGATCGTTTGATGACAAGTTTGACAGACATCATTATTAGCATAGAAACTAATTTCTTTATCCGTCTTTGTAATATTTTGTTCAATCTTTGCTTCTAGTTGACCAAGTTTCTTTTGTTTAGATTTAACACTATCTTCATCAGAAACTTTTGTCATTAAATGATCAACATGTTTTTGAATTAAACTTACATCTTTAGAAAGCTTTTCAATGTTAGCAATTTGATCATCATAATCTTTTTGCTTAGACTCAACTAATTCAGTATTATTCTTTTTCGCTTCCTCAATGTATTTTTTCTGCATTTCAATTTTAGAAAGCGTTGAATCAATATTTGATTTAAGTTCAGCTGCTCTATTCTTTAAAGCAGTTGCCTTATCTTTAACAACTTGATTCATTGAAGAGAATACATTAATGTCTAATAGATCTTCAATAATAGTACGTCGATCATTTGCTGACAGTTGCATAAAAGGAACAAATGAAGATGAACCTAATATGACAATTTGTGTAAATGCTTTGTAATTAAAACCAAGAATCTGACTTTCTAAAATATCTTGATAGTCTTTAGATGCTGCTTCTTGGTTCAGCATTTCACCGTCAGCCCAAATTTCAAATATGTTTGGCTTAATTCCACGGACTACTTTATAATTTTTATTATGTGCTCTAAAGTAAACCTCAACCACACAATCTTTACCATTGATTGAATTGATAAGATTAGGTTTGTTAATTCCACGAAATGGTTTGCCGAATAAAGCAAATGTCAATGCATCAAGCATTGTTGATTTACCAGCACCATTAGTCCCAACAACTAGATTGTTAGGATGTTCGTTTAATTTAAGTTCGGTAAAAACATTTCCTGTTGAAAGAAAGTTTTTCCATTTTAAAGTTTTAAATGTAATCATTGATCTTCTAAATGTTGGGCTTCAAAATATATCTTATGCATCAAAGTCTTTAATTTATTTTTATCTAAACTGACTTCTATCGTGTCTATAACTTTATCTAAGATTGTAAGAGTATCATCAGATTGATCAACAATATCATCATCAGATATAGTAGAGTAATCTGTAAAATCCTCAACAATTGTTATATCAAGTGGCGCTGCTTTATATAAGTTGTCTAAAAACATATCATACAAAACAGGATTAGTTTTATTGGCTACAATGACCTTGACCATTGTGTTGCTGTATTGACTTAAATCCATATTTGAAATAGAGTCAAGAGTTTCAGTCTTATCATCATAAACAATCTTATGGAACATTCTATATGGATTTTCAATAAAATCTAATTCACGTGTATCCGTATCAAAGATATGGAATCCACGTTTATCATTATAATCTGCCCAAGTCATTTCACCTGGAGTTCCAACATAAGTGATAGTTCCGTCTGTGCTCTTGTGGTGGAAATGTCCACTTAGAACTATATCATATCCGCTTAACAGACCACGATCCATGCCATCATGGCAAACATTACCCTTGTCCATTTCAAACCCAGCAAGTTCAAAATGCCCAAAACAAATTTGAGAACTGCTATTCTTAATGAAATCTTTAATTTCTTCTTCGTTCTCTTGGCAGATCCAAGGAATTACATCAATACTAGTCTCATCAATATTTTGTGTTGATGGCGCATCATATACTGTAATGTTAGGATATTCTTTTAATAGAAGTTGAGGAGAATTAACTTCTAATGTATTCTTGAACGCAATATCGTGATTTCCTAATAATACATGTAATTGTATGTTGGCCTCACGCATCGGATCAAAAAAATACTTACGGCTCAGAGCAAGTGTCTGAAAGCCAATAAATTTTCGGCGATCAAATAAGTCTCCCATTTGAAAGACAACATTAATATTATTCTCTTTTAAATACGGGAAGAAAACCTCTTCGTAGAATTTACGATAGAGATTATGGAAGGGAATAGAATCCCCACGCATCCCGAAATGAGCATCACCAAGAATAGCAATTTTCAAAATATAATTCCCAAATAGAATTTAATTCAACTATTATACCTTAAGACCTTGTAATAGACAAAATCTTTTTTAGTTGTGCTTCAACTACTTGTTTTCTATTTGGCCATTTGATCATAACTTTGTCTGGATCTTTCTGTAAATTAGATAGAAATGGAACTATGATTTTCTCAACTTCTTCTAACTTTTGTTTGTAAGTCATTTCAGTTTGAGAAGCGGCAGATGAAGCTGCTTGTGTAATCTGTTCATTGATTTCATTTTCATGTAAAAATGAGAATCCGAAATCTTCATTAGAAGGAGGAGCAGGTTGAAATTGTTGTTGTGGTTGTGGTGGTGTAAAAGGTTTGTAAACTGGAATGTTCGGTTTTTGATCGGAAACTTTATCCAGATTACTAAAGCTGTTAAGTGGATATTCTAAATTACTCATTGGTTAATTCCTCATCAAATAATTGGCTTTCTTTTTTCTTTGCTTTATCTTTCTTTGCTTTTTTAGTTTCTTCAAACTTCTGTATAAACTCTGATATGTTTTCATACATTTCAAATTGTTTATAGTTACTACCAGATTCTTCTAATTCTGATTGTTCATATTCATTCAAAATACCAATCTGTTCAGTAGATTTATATTTCACATACAATTGTTTTTTTTCTTTATGAATGCGACGAATGAAAGCGAAGTAAATAATTTGTGTAAAATATGCAAAGGGATTATTAGATTTCTTTGGATCAAAATTATCAAAGTACATAATACAATTTTCAATACCATCGGCAATCATTTCATCTCTGAAAGAATACATTACAAAATTTGGTTTGTGAGAAAGGTTCTCAGCAATAAGCATTAAGCATTTGCCGATGTAATCTGGAATCTTAGGCTTCTCTGTGCCCTCACGTTTAGCTTTCCTACATTGCTTTTTGTAAAGCTCGATCGTCTTTAATAGATCAGCATTATTTACATAATGATTTTTCTTTGCCATAAAATAATTTGCCTTTTACATCTGTGTTCGGTATAATCAAGAGTGTCGGGTTTGAAGTGTAGATCAATTAGGTTTATCTTTAGAACTCTTATTAAATGTAATAATCTTTCCACTCTTATCATTACCTACTCTTTCAGGAGTCTTAAACGGAGTTTGATCAACAATAAGATCAAATACTACCGCTTTGTAATGGTCTTCAATATCCTTTTCAATATCAGCTACAAGAACAACATCTCTCTTGCTGATTTTAACTTCATTCATTTTAACAATGCCTTGAGGCAACCAATTATACATTACAATCTGTTGTTTGTTCATATGAACATCAACATCTATAACAAGCATCATTGGATTTTTCAATTCTATTGATGATGCAGATTCACCATTAATTTCTGTAATAATATCATCTCCGTTCTTTAAACGGACAAATTTAATTTTCTGTTCAGCGTTAGTCATTTCTAATTGGCACCTTGTATGTATGAATCTTGAATTTCTCTTCATGATACGTTTTCATTCTAATAGCATAATGATTTAATGTATAGTTTACATAATCATCGATGCGCAAGTCATCAGCAATATCATAAAGGCTTGCTTTATCTTTTCCTTCTCCCAGACGTAGTCCACGTCCAATAGATTGTAAGTTACGAATCTTAGATTTTGATGGTGATGCGAATATAATATTATGTAGGCGTTTTATATTAATGCCTGTAGAGAAGACACCATAAGACGCAATGATAATTGCGTTGTCTTCTTTCTCAGTAATACGTCTTACTGCTTCACGATCTTCAACTTCAGTTCCGCCAAATACAAAAAAGACCTTACGATTAGGCTGATTTTTCGTAAGTTCTTGAATCATATTATATAATATTTTTCCGTGTTTGTCAATATATTGGAAGAGAATTAAAGTGTTTCCATTGAGTTCATTCGCTAATCTAGCGATAAATCTGTTTCTTCTAGGATGAGTTACAATGAAGTCCATTTCTTCATGGAATTTCATTTCTTTAACAGCTTTACAAACTTCTTCTGGATATTTTAAAATAATACAACTAATTTCTAAATCAGAAACAAGTCCACGATCCATTAATTCTTTTGTTGTAGTTAATTTTACAGTTGGACCAAAGTGTCCTTCAACTACAAGTTTATGCACTTCACCATCAAGAGTTCCTGTTGTGCCAACTCTATAAGAAGCTTTTGTTAGCTTCTTCATAATAGCACCTAAGCGATCTGCTTTGTAACCGTGAGCCTCGTCACCGATTATAAATTCAAACTGCTCAAAAAAGCTTTTAGGATATTCGTGAATAGATTGCCAAGTTGAAATTGTCAAGTTCTTAGTGATTCTTTTATCTTGACCTTGATAGATTTTTTGAACGTGATTGTCAACATCCCATCCATTGGCTGATGAATAGTCTTTAAAATCATTGTACATCTGTTCAACAAGAGAAACAGTTGGAACAACTAGCAGACCTCTTTTGACTCCATTGCTAAACAGATAACGATGGATCATGTAAATCATAAGAGACTTACCTGATGCTGTTGGAGATAACAACAATACTTTGCGGAATCTTATTGTTTTAAGCAAAGCATTAAGCTGATAGTCGTGAGGTGTGATTGGTTTGCCGTTAGAATGGAGCTGTAATGATTCGGCAAATTGTTTTGCTTCTTCTAATTTAAATTGATTAAACGATTGTACGTCAGGCGCTATAAGATAATTATAATTGCGCTCTTTACAGAAGTCTCTAAGATATTTTACTAGACCACCATAAAGTTTGTTAGTCTTTTTAGAATAGAGATATATCTTACCGTCCCAAATTCTCTTTTTGTAGAGAGGACTAAATTGATAGTTTTTGGAATAGAAAGAAAAGAAATCCGAAAGCTCGGCTGAAATACTTTGTTCGCATTCAACTTCTACATATACTTCATCTAGTTTACTAACTATAACAGCGTTAACTTTGTCCATGTACAAATCTCTCAAATTCTATAAATGCTCTTAACTGATAAGTTCTAGCATTAATTTCTTTAATAATCATTTCACAAGCAGTTACACCTTGCTCGAATAAAACTTTTCTTGCTGCAATCTTTGAAAGATCACCGTCGGATTCAAGATAAGTGTTAAGATCAGACTTTAGTGTAAATCTAAATGGTTCCCAGCCGTATTTCTTAAGTTCATCTTCATCAAGACGACCGTTATAATATTCCCATTTAATCTTTTTCATTCTAGCATATTCAAATGAACACTGTTTAGCAGCAAGTGAATTTGCCATATGTTGTTTAACATACTTAGAATGAAGAATAGGAGTTCTTAATAACTCTTTTCCTGGATCGGTTTCATCGATCTTAGAGTCTTTTTCCCACATCTCAATGAGATCTTCAAGTGCCATCGGTTTCATAATCACTCACAATAAAAACAAATAATTACTATTATACTCTAATTATGTTGAAATAGCTAAATTTAAATGATGCTTCGCCGTAGATAATTGTATCGGCATCTTTTTCAACATCTAAATCAATTCCCGATAAACTGACAGGGAAACAATCTATGAATTTAATTTTAAAGTTTTCGTTGTTTTTATTTGTATAGATTGACAAATAAGCGTCACTGTACTGTGGAGGAAGTGAAGTTGTCCCTGGAGGCAATGCGCGATTTTGTAATCTTAAATTCACATATTCTTCAAAATCATGAGGGAATGACATTCCGCGAATCCAATCATGCACACCTTGCCATGATCTGTAATCTTCATCTATAATGAATTTAATATCTAATGTCTCATAATGTAAACGGTCGCCTGGAGTGAATAGTTCAACAAATGCTGTTGGTTGTGGAACCATATCAATATGAAATCCTGGAATGTTTACACCATGACAGAAAAATGTCATATCTGGTAAACGGTCAAAGTGTAATTGAAACTTTGTACTTTGTGCTGGATTTTGATTTGATGGAGCTGAGCCGATTGCCATGTGTTATTTACGACCTTTAATAAATCCTGAAGGAATTTCATCATCTATCCTTATTCTTTTATTTAGGGTTCCATTATTAACCCATATTCTATTTTTTGCATGTCCACCATTAATTTGAGATAGTTTTATTTTATTTTTATGTTCTTGAGTTTTTGGTTTTCTTAACTTAGTTGATTTTTTATAACCATTAACAAACTTAGGTCTTTTTGTACCATTAATTCTTTTATGTCCTGATTGAGTTCTTCCTCTATGAAAACCTTCTGGTATTAAAAAATCTTTATGGATGCGAATATTTGTAGCGCCATCTGTGACCCAGATATATTGTCTACCGCGTTCAGCATTTGCTAGATTTTGCGTTAATGTTCTTTTCTCACCTTTTTTAGCTAAACTGATTTTCTTTGCTGTTTCGGGAGAACAAGGACCAGTTCCTTCTCCGCCTAGAGTCATATTATAACCTGAACCGAACGATTCATATTCCTTTACGAAATAAGGTTCCATTTCTTTTAAAGTATGTTCTCCGTCCCAAGATTCATAAAGAGTTTTGATTGAAAAGTTTTCCCAACCATATTTCCTAATAGATTGATGTATTAGATAATTAGATCCTGTTCTTGCTGCGCTTAGATGACCGATTAAACGTTCTTCTACGTCGTTAGAAGTATATCCAACATAATGTTTATTGGTAATATTATTAGTAATTAAATATATCTTGTGCATTTATATTTGCCATAAAAAAAGAGGGTAGATTCCTCTATCCTCTTTAAAGGAGAGTAGATTTCTCTACTCTCTATTTATCTCCTGTATCGGAGATTTATCGTTATATTAACAACTATTTCAAATTGGCAACGATAAACTTGCGATAATACACATTGGTATTATTCGTAAGAGCGCCAAGACCTTGAGTTGTACCTTGTGCGAATGGGTTTGCTACGATACCATAACGTGTCTTGAAACCAATTTTTGGTTGATAAGTGTTAGGATCGATAGCACGTACCATTTGTAGAGGAACGTATGGGCAATAGAATAGACCAGCGTCATATGCTACATTACCCTTGTATCCAGTTACAACGTAGTCAGCACCAGCGACAGAATATGGATCAACATATACTTTTACGCGACCGAATAGAGTACCAGCAAATGTATTGCCTGTATCGTCAACGGTTAGGTTGGTGTTGTTGGTTAGAGCTGATTGATAGTCTAGAAGACCTGACATTGCTAATGCTGATGCCACATCTGTTGAACAGATGATCATGTTGCCCTTTCCTCTACGGGTATCTTTAGCAATTTTGTTAGCTTCGCGTTCGATTTGGAAAATTAGAGACTTATATGTCTCAACTTGCCAACGACCTGCTGTATCGCCACCAGTTACTGCTAAGTTGAATAGACCTGGAACGTTAGAGTATTGTGCACCTGGAACAGCTGTTGCGTAGATTGTACGAACAACTTCACGGTTGATTTCAGCAAGAATTTCTGTTGACAAAATATTTGCCAATTCAGTTTCTGCGTCTAGACCATGAACTGCTTTAAGGTCTTGTGCCAATTCGATGGTGTAAGCTGCTTGTAAGCCACGTGTGTTAGCTGTAACAGTTACTTTTTCGATTGAGAAGCCCATTTGGTTCATAGTATATGCACCGCCAAGATCTTCACCTTGAGCATTGGTGAAACCGTAACCAGTGTTAGCTAGACCAAAGATTGAGCTGTTTGACTGACCACCAGAGATAGACAAGTTAGCATTTGCAGCAGCACTGAATGCTGTGAAAGTACCAGTACCTGAATATGCAGTGTTAGCTTCGTTAAATAGAGCTTCGGTATATACGTTCAAGCTTGAGTTTGCACCAGCATAAACTGAACGCATTGCGAAGATCAAACCTGTTGGACCTGTCATTGGCTGAACGCCGCAAACATCATAAGCCATTAGGTTTGGTAGTGAACGACGAACCAAGCTGATTAGGATTGGGTCGAAACCAGCTACTGGACCACCAGCATATGCACCGCCACCATAACCGCCTGTACCAGCTGAGTTTGGTGGAATTGTTTCGTTAAGAATACCAGCTTCTTCCTTTAGTGCCTTTTCTTGGTTTTCTAGGATGACAGCAGTAACGGCACGACGATATGGATCTTTGATAGATGGCATATCAGCGTGGTCCAATACTGGTGCCCACTTATTTTGAATTGATTCTGATAAATACATTTTCTTTAATTTCCTTTGTTGTAGAGTTCAATTACATTGGTTTTGTGCGAGAAATTGCATTAACATAAGCAGCCATAGATGGCGCTAAGTCTTCTGCAACAACTGGCTCTGAAGCTTCAGCTAACTGAATTTGCTTCGTTGCTGTTTTCACCTTTGTTGGTTCGCTCTTAACATAACTCTCGCGAATGATGCTAAGTTTCTTTACATATTCACCCTCTGTGGTGAACTCTACACCCTCTGCGAGTGCTTTTACTTTTTCAGCTTGTGTGGCGGTGAGACCTTCGCAAACTGATGTTACAAGTTCTGACTTTCTTGATTCAACGATAGCTTGAGCAAGTTCAATGTTCTTGTTTAGAGCTTCATTTAACTTAGCTTCAAGTTCTGCGTTTTCTTCAGCAATAGCTTCAAGAACGTCAACTTTTTCTTCTGGAACGTCGATGTAATGTTCAACGAATAAGTTCTTTAAACCAGCCATGAAGTCTTCAACAATTTCTGACTTCAATCCTGATTCAATAGCAACTGCATTTTCGTTAACCCATTCTTCAACCATATAGTTTAAGTATGCATCAACTTGTTCTTCTAATTCTGCTTTGATTTCTTCAACAGATTCTTCAGCAGATGCTAGAATTGCAGCTTCTAAGCTTTCTGTTACTTCTACAGCGCGAGCAATTACAGCGCTTTCGAAAATAGCAGCGGCTTTAGCTTGGAATTCTTCAGAAAGATTTTCACCACTGAATAAAGCTTCCATGTCTTCTTTATGCATATGATGCATTTTTTCTTTCATGTGTTTTTTCCACATTTCATGTTTAGCTTTCTTAGCTTCAGCAATTTCTTCTTCGCTCATGTGATGAGCTTCTTCTTCTTCCTCTTCTTCCTCTTCTTCTTCCTCATGGTCATGATGTTTCTTTTCATCTAATTTTGGACCAGGAGCTTTGATTGTAGGATAAGTATATTCGTGACCTGCTGTATCTACGTGTTCACCATTTTCTTCTTCTGGTGAGTGATAAGCTGGATGAGCTTCTGTATCTTGAGCTTGTGGCTTAAGATGTTTCATTGGCTCGTGCATGCTTGAATCTGGCTTTACTCCAGGATATTCTGCTTGACCATGTTCATGGGAAGCAGCCACACCTACGTGTGTGCCTTGTGGATTTTCGTGAGTTGCGCCACCAAGATCTACCATGTGGGCAGCTGGTTGGTTGGCATATTTTTCAATGCTTTTGTGCATATGTTCTGCTGGTGCTGTTGCGCGTGTTTTATTCAGTACTTCAGCGGCAGCTTCTGCTAATGTGCGAACTGTCATTGTTGTCTCCTATTTGGATAAGTTTATTTATAAAATTACAGTTTTGAAAGGAAGCTTTCAAACTGACGTAGTTGAATCTCTTCAAGCTGTTTGCGCTTTGCTTTCTCAATGGCTTTTTTCATTTCATTGATTTCAACTTCTTTTACAAGACCGTTGTCCCAAATCCACTCTTTGCCTTCCATAATGCCTTGTACAAATGCGCCTGGAGCTGAAGGATCAGCTACAATATCTGCCGCTGTGGCAAGATAATAGTCGGGCTGAACATAGTTTGTACCATCAATGTTCTTTAATGAGCCCATGCCTCGTGAAGAAACACCAAGTTGTGCACCACCTTTCATAAGGTTTTCTGCAATCTTTCCCATTGGTGTTTCTAAAATCTTTGCTTTACCGATCCAGCAATCGCTTTCTTCTCTTAGATTCACAATCATATGGCTGACGCGATCAAGGTTAATTGTTGGTGTTTCTGGATGTCCTAATTCGCCGAATGCTCTTTTCTTGGATACAAATTCATCCATATAACGAGCAACTTCTTTTCTTAAAACATGCTTAGGATATACACGACCATTTTTGTTTTTCTTTTCAGCAACCAAAAATGGACCTTCGATATGAAGTGAAGGTTGACCATTTACATCTTCGGTCAAATACTTTACTTCTTCTACTGTTTCTCTGATTAATTTCATTCTTTGTATCCTAATGCTCTTTTCTTTGTTAAAGCAATTTTTCTTCTTCTAATTATCTGCGCCATTTCAGCTCTTCTTTTTCTTTTAGCCTGCATAGCGCCGAGTTTTCTATGTAATCTTTCAACATTTGTCATTCTAACTAAATGACCATGTTTATCATATCTCCAACCTTTCACATTTGAAATATATTTTCTTCTTTGCAGTTTACCCTTTCGGATTCTTGCATTTATAATTTCAACTCTTCCGACTCTACTTATGTTTCCTTCTGATATAAACTCTTTAAAAGTAAACATCGCATTAAGGAACACGTTGTCCTGTTACGTCATATTGTAAGTACGCATTAGCATAACCAGATTCTTTATTCAATGTTAAAATAATTGTGTAAACGTCATTTCCTGTGGCATTATATGTTGCTAAATTGAGATCGCCTGTTGGACTTGTTGCATTGTTTGGAATGTAATAATCAAATATACCTGCTTGACCGCCACCAAATGACACGATACCTGTATTGCTTGATGCTCCAATCCATTGTAAAGCAACAAATCCATTGGTCATATCTGATGCAAATTGCATTTTAGCAATACTGAATAAGCAAGTTTGTGAAGTGTTGGCGAATGATAATGCATTTGCAGTAACAACTACTGTATTGCTGTTAGCTGTTGCTGATGCATTATAGTATCCGTGGATTTTGACACGAGTTGTTGTGCCTTCGTCGCTTAAAATTTGAACTTCTGGTGCATTTGCTGCCATATTACTATTCCTTAAATTTCGTTCGCTCTAATGAATTTAACAACATCGTTAAAATCAGCAGGCGAAGCATTAACTTTTGCTGCTAATCTATGCTTATTGTAAGTATTTATCATGTCTCTCAGCTTTTTAATTGAAGCTGCTGTTACAGGTTGAACGTTCTTCATCACTGCACCATTTGGAAACATTACGTCTCCAGGTTTACCTTTAGCAATAGATCCCAACTTTTTCCATATGGTTTGGTCTTCATGAACCTTACCAAATCCTAATTTTTCAGAGCCAAACTCATGAGGAAAATATGGAACACTTACATCAAGGTTAAGTAGGTCATTGTGGTAGAGAGCGACTCTTTGGCCATTAGGAAAATTTCTAATAGCCTTGCGCTTCAACAACACAACCATCGGAGGGTCTGGCAGCTTCGATTTAACCTTTTTCAGTGTTCCTTTTATTTCGCTTAGAGTTTTCATGACTCAACTTATTCTTCTTCCTCATGATGTTTCTTGCTGTGCTTATGAGCAAGTTTCATCATTTTCTTTGTCATTTTATGGTGTAATTTACCATGTTTCTTTTCATATTCTTCTTTGTGGTAAATGTAGCTTGGTGGTACTTCTGTTTTTCTACCAACAATATACTTCATGCGTTCACGTTGAGATGGTGATGATGAATAACCGCTGTTATGGTGTTTTGCAACATCACGATGACGCTCAATTGTATCATCTGTTGTATCTCCAAAGGTATTTGGGAACACTGATCTTACAACTTCATTTGGCTTTAGATGTTGCGCTTCAACATGTTTTGGTGAACCAAATTCATTTAATGCTTTGTGGTGTGGATGTTCTTTTGAACCAACACCTTCTACACCGTGATGCTTACCATGATGCTTACCATGATCATCGTGGTGCGGATTCATTTTGCTATGAATTTGCATACCTTTTGAATCACCTGGAGCTGGATGTTCTTTAGAATGTATATCACCTACATGTTTTGCAGGAGCTGGATAATGCCATGATTTCTTACCAGCTTTTGGTGTTCCCATTCCTGTGAAACCACCAACTTGCTTATAACCTTTTGCGTCTTCTTCAATTGATTCGTCAAAACGTTTTGAAGATTTTTCTCTCGACAATAAAGAGTTACGCTTAGCTAATTCAGCTTTAATATGTGGTATATATTTGTGAATTTCGCCACCACCAGATAATCCCATATTAAAATGGTGCAAATATTGTAAATGTATAGTTGGTGCTTTAGAAATAATGCTCTTAGCGTGTGCGCTTGACTCTGCATCATCGATCTTATTGGCTAACTTGTCAGCTGCTCCGTAACTAAATGCTCTAGCCTCCGCCACACTATAGCTTTCCGCCACTTCTTCATGAATAGGATGACCTGTTAATTCATGATGAGCCTTAGCGTGCATTTTTGCTTTTTCCATATGGTGGTGAGCAGCATGATGATCACCATGAGCCATAGCTTCTGTATGCTTATTAATATGAGCATGGAAATTAATTTTGTGGTGTTCAGCAGCAGCTGCAGTTGCTGATGCGTTAGCAACATGATGTGCTAATTCGCTATGTGCTAATGGGTCACCCATTCTTTCTGATGATTCAGATTCGCACATGCATTTCGCTTTACCGCATTCTGGGCAAACGTGTTTCTTTTCAGTAAAGAAGCTTTGAGCAATTTCTTGTTTCTTTGCTTCTAATACATTGAATACTTTTTCTGATACTGCTGCTTCAAATGATTCTTTGAATGCTACGGCATCTTGCTGTTGAATAAAGTCGATAAATTTAGTTGCCATCTTATTTGCCCTTTGCAGTTTCTTTTGTAAATGGAAGTTTTGATTGACCAGCAGGAATATGTGGCTTTAGCCAAATTTTTGCCAATGGCTTTTCATTTGTAAACCCGCCACCCATTCCTGGACCTTTGTTTAATTCGTCAGGATTTAAACCTTCAACGTCTGTTCTTGCACCTTCAGCAGTAAATCCACCCTTATGACTTGCTTTCTTTGAAGCATCAATTGTAAGAAGACCTCTTACGTCTTTTTGAAGATCTGAATTATTGTCAGCTGCTGGGTTGTGGTGAATTTGTTTGCTGATTTCTGCAGATAGTTTTTCAGCTA
>Ga0214179_1000005_pt1 | contig 25204 bp, 21 predicted proteins | sample TroBogEpilimnion_21_FD_153017 | JGI IMG/M metagenome (GOLD analysis project Ga0214179, IMG submission 153017) | Freshwater microbial communities from Trout Bog Lake, WI - 01OCT2007 epilimnion | ecosystem: Environmental > Aquatic > Freshwater > Lake > Epilimnion/Euphotic zone | place: Trout Bog... | reverse complement strand
TAAAATTCCCAATTTTGTAATGAGTTAATAATAATAAATAAGCTTATATCTCATTCGCAATTCGGAATTTTTAAATGAGCTCAGCATACACAGATCTATACATCGACGCAGGCGCGGATTTTTCAACCACTTTTGATCTAGTTGCTGACGATGGAACTCCAATCAATATTCAAGGCTATTCTTTTCGTAGCCAAATAAGAAAATCCTACTATTCCGCAAATGCGACCGCTAATCTTATAATTACAACTGTAGACGCATCTAATGGAAACACCATAATTTCCATAGATGCGGCTAACACTGCAAACATTTTCCCTGGAAGATATGTTTATGATGTCAAGATGATTGACTCTGCGAACACTACCACACGTATTCTTGAGGGAATTGCTACTATAACACCACAGGCAACTCAATAATGAAGATAGTAGTTACCAATAATAATCCTATTGGGAAAGTCAACTTCTCTAAAGTTGCCAAAGTTTCTGGAACTATCGTTCTTGCTGATATTTCAGATGTAAAAATTCCAAGCACCATTCAAAACGGAGCGGTGCTAACATACAACGCAGCGAATAACGTTTATATTTTGCAAAATGCAGTAGACGGCGGTGAGTTCTAAATGGCAAATACCATAATTCAAATTAAACGTTCGCAAGCGAACACTCCAGCTAACCTTGCATATGGCGAATTAGCATATTCATTTGCTTCAAATTCATTGTATATTGGTGGAATTACTGGTGCACCAGTTTCTGTTACTGACCAAGCAACAGCAAATATTGCTAGACAAGCATATGATCAAGCTAACGCAGCTTACGGTCAAGCAAATGCTGCTTATGGTGCTGCTAACACTGGATCTGCTCAAGCCAATGGTGCTTATGCGCAAGCTAATGGGGCATATGCTCAGGCTAACGGCGCATACAATCAAGCCAATGGAGCATATGCTCAGGCTAATGCTGTTTACACAGCAGCAAATACGACTTTTGCAACTATTAACTCTACATTTGGTATTGTAAATGCCAATATGACTTCTGCTAACAGCGCGATTGCTTCTATCAATGCTGCTGTTGCCAATATTAATACAAATATCACAGCAGCTAATAGTGCGATTGCTACATTAAATGCCTATACTGGAACTGTTAATGTAGCATTTAATTTTACAAACTCTGCAATTACAGCTGTTAATACAAATATGACAGCAGCTAACTCTGCTATTGCAAGTATTAATGCTGCAGTCGCAAATATTAATACAAATATTACAGCGGCTAATAGTGCGATTGCTGCACTTAATTCTGCAGCTTCTACAACTAATAGTACATTTGGTACAATCAATACAACATTCGGAACCATCAATACCAATATTGGTACTGCTTATTCGCAAGCTAATGCTGCATATCTTCAAGCAAATAATGCTTATGCTAATGCTAACTTAAAATTAAACATTGCTGGTGGTACTATTACTGGCAGCTTGAACGTTGCGAATGATGTTTCTATTAGTGGAAATTTATTTGTTTTAGGAACAACAACAAACGTTAATACTGTAAATTTAATTGTTGATTCCAATACAATTTTAATTGCAGCTAATCAAATCTCACCAGTTGTAAACGGTTACATTACAGTTGAGCGCGGACCAGGAAATCAAAACACATCATTAGTTTGGAATGAATCCGCAACTAAGTGGGGATATATCGAAACCAATGGCACATTCATTGCGTTTGATTCGATTTATTCTCAAGCCAACAGCGCATATAGTCAAGCGAACTTAGCTTATACTGCGGCAAACACAGGTCAAACAACAGCCAACTTGGCTTACGCCAATGCTAACTTGGCTTTAACAACTGCAAATAATGCATATGCTCAAGCTAATGCTGCTTATCTTGCAGCGAACAATAACATTCCAGATATTTACGCAAACAGCGGATTAGTATTAGCTAATGCTGCTAACTTAGCATTTAATAACACAGCAACAGTCAATGCTGTTGTTACAGCCAACGGAACAATTGGTGCGAATATCGCCTTCAACATCAACACAACAATGAATCTTGTCTCATTGAATGTTTCAGGAAATATCGCAAATGCTGGCAATTTACTTGTAACTCAAAACGTTTATGCTGGCAACTTAAACATTGCGACATTGGCAAATATTGCTTCAGCTAATATTCCAACTATTAATGCAAACACAATCAATACTGTCACATTTATTGCAACCACATCAATTAACACCACAACATTAAACGTTACAACTGCTAACGTCAGCGGAAACATTAATGTTGGTGGATCACTATACGGTTCAAATGCCAACGTTGTATTGATTGCTGGTAATTACAGCACCACATTTGATAATACAAGCAACGTAACATTGCCTGGAAACGTACTTGTGGGCGCTGGTTTTGTTAATGCAGTTTCATACTATACAACAGCTGGACTAGATGTTACTGGTCAAGCTAATGCTGCATACAGTAGAGCAAACTCAGCAGCAAACACTGTTGCAGTATATGCTAACGGAACTATTGTTCTACCAAACACAAACATCAACTTCAATAATACTGCGACCGTTAATGTTTTAGCAACAGCAAATGGAACTTTACAAACTAATGTTTCTTTCGTTGTCAATGCTGCAGCTGTTGGTGCTGGTGGTTCAAATACTCAATTACAATTTAACAATGCTGGAACTTTCGGCGGCAGTGCAAATTTAACATACAACGTTGCTCAAAACGTTCTAACTGTTGGTGCTGGAACTGGTAACACATTCAATGTTAATGTGACATCTAACACTGTTTATGCAAACACATTAAACGTTGCCACATTAAACACTGGCGACTTAACTGTAACTGGTTCAAACAATATCCACTTACCTCCAGGTCAATGGTTAGATTTTGTAAACAGAGATACAAACTGGAGAATGGGTTATGGCTTAAATGCATTCTCAACAAATATCGCAAATGCATTGACAGCAGTTCAAGTTGTAATTGGAACAGGAAGTGCTGGTCCAGACAGCTTTGCTGTTGGTCAAACTTCTAACGGCAGCTCAATTTTTGAATTAGTTGGATATACTAAGAATGCTTACTTTGCCAACAACGTAACAATTGCTGGTAACACATACACATCTAATATTAATGTGACCAACCAAATTAGTTTCCCTAATGGAAACTACATCATTCAAGATAATCCACTTGATCTTAACATCACTGGCGCATATCAAATTAGCGTAAAACCAGGTGGCGGTGTCTATCAATGGACATTTGGTAATAACGGAAGTTTAAATAATCCACATATCACATTAGACTATAATGGTGGAATTAATGCTTCAACTATTAATGTATCAACTGGCAACATCACACTACTTTCTGCTGTTGGTGGAACTGTTAGTGGAAATTTAAATGTTGGTAGTGACTTAACTGTTAGCGGAAACTTGTTTGTTCTAGGAACAACAACTAATGTCAATACTGTAAATTTAATTGTTGATTCTAACACAATTCTACTTGCAGCTAATCAAACCTCACCAGTTGTAAATGGTTATTTGACTGTCGAACGTGGTTCTGGTCAACAGAACACTTCATTAGTCTGGAACGAAGGTGCTGGTAAATGGGGTTACATTGAAACCAATGGCATCTTTATTGCGTTTGATTCGATTTATGCTCAAGCCAACGGTGCTTATGCTCAAGCCAACGGCGCATACGCGCAAGCGAATGGTGCATATTCTCAAGCTAACGGAGCATACGCTCAAGCCAATATTGCATATGGTCAAGCTAATGCTGCCTATGGTCAAGCAAATCTAGCGTATACTGCCGCTAATACTGCTCAAACTACTGCTAATCTCGCATATGCAAATGCTAATCTTGCGCTTTCAACAGCTAACAGCGCATACGGTCAAGCAAATCTAGCTTACACTGCTGCTAATACAGGACAAACAACTGCAAACTTGGCATATGCCAACGCTAACTTAGCTTTAACAACTGCTAATAGCGCATATGGTCAAGCCAACTTAGCCTATACTGCAGCGAACACAGGTCAAACAACAGCCAACTTGGCTTATGCTAACGCTAACTTGGCACTTACAACAGCAAACTCGGCATATGGTCAAGCGAACCTTGCATACACTGCTGCTAATACTGCTCAAACATCAGCTAATGGAGCATATGCGCAAGCTAATGGTGCTTATGGACAAGCAAATATTGCATATGGTCAGGCGAATTCAGCGTATGCTCAAGCAAACCTTGCATACACCGCAGCTAATACAGGTCAAACAACAGCTAACTTGGCATACGCCAACGCTAACCTCGCCTTGTCAACTGCTAATACTGCATATGGTCAAGCCAATGCAGCATATACTACTGCGAATACAAAAGTCTATACATTTGACCAAACAACACCACCACTAAATGCTAATGCTAATGATCAGTGGGTCAATAGCAACAGCGGAATTATGTATGTTAACGCTAACACCGTAAATCCTCCAGTTTGGGTAGAGTTTGGTCCTGTTGGTGTTCCAGTTACAAATACTTTCACAACGCAATATATAACTGCAACAACATATGCTGCAAGCAATGCCGATTTCTATATCGGAATGAATTGCACATCTAACTCTATTGTAACACTTCCTCTTGCAAACAACGGAACAATGATTGTTGTAAAGGACGAAAGTGGTAACGCTGGTGTGAACTGTAATGTTGCAGTTGTACCATCAGGTGGCGACTTGATCGATGGACAAAACAAAGTAACAATTAACATAAACTATGGATCACTAACATTCATCTATAGAAACGGTTGGAGAATAATTTAATGTCATTTTTATTTTCAAATACTTCTTCAGTATCTTTCACTGACGATATAAATCCACAAGTAGACGTCCAAGAGCGTTTACGTGTTTCTATTCCACAACAACAATGGTGGTATACACCAGCAATTGATGCTGATAATAATTTTAGATACACCACTGCAAATACAGGAAATAATTCTGGACAATTATTCATTCAAAATTTAGCAGCCACTGAACTTGCTGGTGGAACTGATGCGAACAGTTCTATGATTCGCGTTTCTCGCCGTCACCATAAAGTTCGTCCAAGTATCAGCCATTTATGGCAATCAGAATTAAATTGGGATGGAGCAGATCCAAGCGGTAATGTTACAAAACGTGCTGGAATGTTCACCAACTATAATGGTATTTTCTTCTATGTGACTAATGATTTAGGTGTTGGTATTCGTCGTCGTTTGATCGATGGAACTCTTTATGAAATTGATATTCCTCGCACCAGCTTTAATTATGATAAGCTCGATGGAACTGGTCCTACTGGATATAATTTCACAGCAAATACAATTCAAAACTTAAGCACTTATGTTTCTACATCAAATGTTGGAGTTGTTGTTCAAAATGGCGCGCAAGCAAACACTAATGTTTATAACGTAGTTTTCACAACAGCGAATAATCTTGTTGGTGTGTTTAATCCTGGACAAAAAGTATTTGTAAGAGGAATTACACCAAACACATATAATGGCGTTGCAATGGTGTCGAGTGTATATTCTAACGGACAAATTACATTAACATATACAAAAAATCCTGGAGCTTATTCTTCTGGTGTCGCAACTGCGAATTTAATGCATAATCAGTTTATGAATGAACACGACTGGTTCTTTGATTTTAATGGCGGTCGTTCAACAAGAATAAGATTTGGATTAAACACAATAGCTGGTCCTACTATTGTTCACATTCAAGACTTTAGTTCTGCGAATATCGGAAGCCCATATGAAAGCGCACCAGCTTTTGGTGAACGAACAGAAGTCATTAACAGCGGAACAGTAAGCTATAATCCAACAATGACAATCCACGGTGTCACATACAATGTGGAAGGTGCAGTTGAAGTTAACCCATATTTCGGTGTTGCTAATTCTAACACTACAGTCGGCGCAGTATTCACAGCAGCTGGTAACACTCGTCCATTAGTCGGTATATCATTAAGAAATGGTGAGCCATATCAAAGAGCCGATTTACAAATTACAGATGTTTCTATCATAGACGCAAATAATAATTTTACTGCGGGATATGGTGGTGGACCTACGGGCGTAATATACGCATCAGCAACATATCAGTGGCAGTTAGTATTAAACCCAACAATTACAAATGCTCCTGCGCCAACAAATATCGGTAAGGCATCACAAGTTTACACATATAATGCGGCATCAGCTTGGACAGCTAATACTGGAATTCCATTAACTGGCGGATTGATGACTTCGGCGACATCGATTAATATTAAAGAAGCGTTAAATTTCATCAATCTTGGAGTTAATGTTAACTATACGACTGCAGACCAAATTGTTCTTATGGTGACAATGCTTGATACTGGAAATCAAAACGGTAATGTTTATGCGACAATGTCCTTCGTTGAAGACCTCTAATAAATAATAAAATAAACCAAGAAAGAGAACATGGCAAATTCATTTAATTTTCCGTCAAGCCCATCGATAAACCAGACCTATACCTTTGGAACAAAGACATGGGTTTGGAATGGGAGTGCATGGCAATTACAACTTGTTCCGATTCCTGCATACACAGTAGCAAACAGTGCTTATGCTGCTGCTAATCTTGCCTACACTCAAGCAAATGCAGTTAATACTTTATTGGCCAATGCTTCTACTGGAACCAACGGTTCTATTCTCTTTTTACAAAACAACACTATCGTCAGCAGTTATGCGAATTTAAACTATACCAGTTCTGGTCTTGGCATTAACACCAATGGACCAGCTTCTGCAGCTCTTGACGTTCATGGTAGTGCATCGTTTACACAAAACGTCACAATTCTTGGAAACTTGACAGTTGTCGGTACAACAACTACAACTAATACTGGTAATCTTTCCGTTTCTAACTCAACAATCGTATTGAATGCAAATCTTAATTCAAATACACCACCATCATTAAACGCTCAAATTGTAATTGATCGTGGAAATCAACCTAATTCTTATATAAGATGGGATGAAGCTCATGGTCAATGGGTTGCCAATAATGGTATAAGCGAAGGATTCTTATTAGAAGGTCCAATGGTCTACAAGACATTAGCAGCTGCCATTTCTGATTCAACTGCTAATCAAAACAACATTCCTGTTTCAGCTAACGTTTCTAATCAAATTTACACATTAGCAAACACTGCAAATACAACTGCCAACTTGGCATACACACAAGCCAACCTTGCATACAATGCTGCAAATACTACTATAAACGTGTATTCAAATGTTGGACTTGTTACAGCTAACTCAGCAAATCTAACATTTAATAATTCTGGCTCAGCAAATGCTGTTCTGACAACCAATACTAATGGAACAAACATTTCCTTTACAGTTAATGTTTCTTCTTACGATTGGGGTGGTGGTGCTAATGGTGCTGCTCAAACAACTTTCAGCACAATTAATACAACCTTCGGGATTGTAAATACAAACATTACATCAGCAAACAGTGCCATCGCATCTGTTAATGCAGCAATAGCAAATATTAATACTAACATGACTTCAGCGAACTCAGCGATCGCTTCAGTCAATGCTGCTATTGCGAATATCAATACAAATATGACATCAGCAAACAGTGCTATTGCTTCTGTTAATGCTGCTATCGCAAATATTAATACTAATATTACTGCTGCTAACTCTGCATTTATTACCACTAATGGTACATTTGCGACAATCAATACAACATTCGCAACGATCAATACTAATATTGGCACTGCATATTCTCAAGCAAATCTAGCATACGCAGCTGCCAATACAGGTCAGACAACAGCGAACTTGGCATATGCAAATGCTAACTTGGCTTTAACAACAGCTAATAGTGCATATTCGGTAGCTAATGGCGCTGTCCAGTTAACTGGTAATACCATGACTGGAAACCTGATTATGTCAGGCGCTACAATCAATACAGCCACTGCTAATATTTCAACAATTGTTACTGGAAATACCTTAACAATTGAAACTGATGTTGGATCAAATGCCAACCTTGTACTTGGTTCTAATGGAACCAACTATGTTAACATTTCAAACAATAGTAATGTTTATGTGACTGGTCGTGTGATTGCTAATGGTATTGGTCTTCTTGGCACTACCAGCGCTGCTTCTATTGGCGGTAACGGCATGTATATGGCGTCAGCGACAGAGATGGGATTTGCGGTTGGTGGCGTTACAAATATATTTCAACTCTATAGTGGAACTTATGCTGTACTTGGTGGTACTGGATACCCTAATACAACACTTACTATTGGAAGAGGAACCACTACTAAAGATTGGGTTATGATTGCAGCAAATGCGAATGCTGGTAATTATGGAAATACAACTAATGGCAGTGTCATCTCATTTCTTTCTGTTCTTGTTACCTCTTCAAATGCATCTCCATACACATTAAATAATTTCTTCCATTATTCCGAAGCACAGACTGCAATTGGTAGTGGATCTACAGTTGCAAATAACATCATATTTTATGCCAACTCAGCATTAATTGGCGGTGCTAATAACTATGCATTCTATGGTGGTTTGCCAGCAAGTGGCGCATCATCAAACAACTTTAACTTATATCTTCCAGGATTAGCGAACAACTATATTGCTGGTAACGTTGGTATCGGTACAAGCACACCAAATTCTAATTTAGTTGTTGCTGGTAATGTTTGGGTTACAACTGGAATTAATGTTGCAACTGTTAATGCAACCACTGTAAATGCAACATATTACTATACTTCTGCTGGACTTGATGTAGTTGGTCAAGCTAATGGCGCATATGTTCAGGCTAATGGTGCATACACACAAGCCAATTCTGCCGCTAACACTGTAAGAGTTTCTGTAAACAGCGGTTCTACAATCAACGCAGCTGCTGGAATTAACTTTGTAAACACAGCTAATGCCGTTATAACTGTAACAACAGCGCCAAATGGTAATGCTAATGTTTACATTAACACCATCCAAGGAACACAAGGCGTTCAAGGCACACAAGGTCCACAGGGTACAACAGGTATTCAAGGCGCGCAAGGCACACAGGGCACACAAGGTATTCAAGGTCCATCTTCTTCTGTAACCAATGCGTACAGTTATGTCTTCACAGCAAATGGCGTATCAAACACCTACACGATGGGATCTGCTGCAACTAATGTAGACAATATTCTTGTCACAGTTGACGGCTCAGTTCTTCTTCCTACCACAGAATATACTGTTTCTGGTACAACACTTACATTACAATTTACTCCTTCTGCAAATAGCGTAATTGAAACCAGAGGTCTTGCTGGTGTTGCAGGTTTGACTGGTTCTCAAGGCACACAAGGTGTCCAAGGTCAAGCAATTCAAGGTACTCAAGGTATTCAAGGTCTACAAGGAACTCAAGGTACACAAGGAACTCAAGGCATCCAAGGAACACAAGGTCCACAAGGAACTCAAGGTGTTCAAGGAACACAGGGTGTTCAGGGCACACAAGGCATTCAAGGTATCCAAGGTGTTCAGGGTCAATCAATCCAAGGTACACAAGGTATTCAAGGTGTACAAGGCACTCAAGGCACTCAAGGTATTCAGGGTGTACAGGGTCAGAGCATTCAAGGTGTTCAGGGTATTCAAGGTATCCAAGGCGCGTCTACTGCTGGTGGATCAAATACTCAAGTTCAATTTAATAATAATGGTGGCTTGAATGGTAGTGCAAATTTAATATTTAATTTAACATCAAACACATTATCCGCATATGCTGTAAATACTGCAACAATTATAGTTCCAACAACACCAGCTGGAAACTTAACATATATTGGTGCATATGCTCCAGGTTCTGTTGACATTTTCAGTAATGATGCTAATACTAATGCTTACGTTGAATTAAACTATGCAAACTCAACTTATGTTTATGCACAAACAAGATTTGCTGGTTTAGAATCTACAAATACTAATCTTTGGGTTGATGATGTAACCAGTCAGATCGTATTGATCGCAAACAACACATCAAACATTGCGACGACATTGTACGGTAATAACGCTATCTCCTTCTCGCAACAAGCCATGACGCTGGATAGCAGCGGTAGATTAATTCTTGGGTATACATCACCATATGGTGTAGCAGGAGGCGGTACATCTTTCAGCACGGTTGGTTATGATCAAAATGCTCGAACACAACTTTCTGTATCTAACCAAAATCCAGGCAGTAGTGCGGCTGCAGCACTCGTTCTTGGTGCTTATGGTCGCGATTGGATTATCACCAGTGGTTCTTTAGCTAATAACAACACCGCATTAACCTTTTCATCTTCTACAGTTGAAATTGCTCGTTTCGACTCAAGCGGTCGTTTGGGAATTGGTTCAACTACACCAAATTCTAATTTAGTTGTTGTTGGTAATACTTGGATTACCACTGGATTGAATGTCTCTACAGCAAATGTAACTACTGTAAATTCAGCATTCTACTATACAACTGCTGGACTTGATGTAGTTGGTCAAGCAAATAATGCATATTCTACTGCCAATAACGCATTGCCGAAAGCTGGTGGTACGATGACTGGCAACATCACTATGACCGTTGGTTCAAGTGGTGTTATTATTCAGCCAACATTTAAGTCTTACAGAGAATATTACCAATCAGGTACATCGTCATCAACACAAGCTGTTGATCTTTCATCTGGAAACTATTTTGATTATGTGATGTCAGCATCAACTGCATTCACATTCAACAATGCGCCAGTAACAGGAAACGCATACAGCTTTACTGTAATCATTAGACAAAACGCTACTGGTGGATACACACCATCATTCTCTAATACGATTCAGTGGGCAGGTGCATTAATTCCACCGCCAACAACAACAGCAAGTGCTAACGATATGTGGACATTTACAACTGTTAACGGTGGAACATCTTATATTGGATCATTGGCAGTAAAGAACTTTAAGTAGGTAACATAAATGGCATTTAATGTAGTACATAACCCAGTAACATATACAAGCAACGTTCTGATTCCTACACTTGCGAACACAGGTGCAGTTTATGTTACTGCAAATGGTAGATCTTCTGTGTTTGATGCTAATGGATATTTGGGAATTGGTACGGCAAGTCCTGGTTATCAATTAGATATTCTAGGAGGCAATGGAGTTGTTGCCAACTTTAAAGCAACTGGACAATCAGGAGTCAATATAGTTAGTGGTGGAGCTTATAATCCATATATGAATTGGTATAGCTCCAGTTCAACTCTAGAAGCATCAATTTTTGCTATTGCTAATTCGGGCGCTTTTGCCATTGGTACAGGTTCTAGCGGCACAGAACGTATGCGCATCGACTCCTCCGGCAACCTCGGTCTTGGGACAAGTTCGCCTGCTGCCAAATTACACGTTTATGCAGGCTCAAATAACGAAGCAGTTAGACTTGACGCAGCTTCAACATTTAACACAGGAATAAATTGGTACAACGCAGGAACTATTAAGTGGGCAACTCAAGCACTTGGTGACGGCTCAAATGCATATCGCTGGTATAACTTTACGGCAGGTAGCGAGTCTATGCGCCTCGACACCTCCGGCAACCTCGGTCTTGGGAACAGTTCGCCTGCAAGTAAGCTGGACATTTTAACTTCTGCTGGAAGTTCCTATATCGGGTCAGCGGCTCAATGGACTGCCTCTAATGGCACTGGTAGTATGCGTTTATGGATTGTGAACGCTGCATATGCAGGAGTTGCTGCAAATGAACCGTGGTTACATTCATATAGCAATATCAACATTGGCTCAGATGCTGGCATTGCAATTAAATTTATTACAAATGCCTCAGAACGTGCCCGTATAGACTCCAGCGGCAACCTCGGTATTGGGACAAGTTCGCCTTCTTATAAGCTGGATGTAAAACCGTCTGGAACAAACATTGTCACAAACGGGATTCGTGTCAGTAGGTCAACTGGAGCGCCGCAATACGGCGTCATCAATTACGAAGGCGGCGGCTTTAACCTTGTTTCTGTTAACACAGCCGGAACAGGATGCAGTTGGTCTGTTAATTATTCGACTGATGGAAGCACCTCAACAACTCCCTTGCAGCTTGATTCCAACGGCAACCTCGCTCTTGGGGTTACGCCTGTTGCTTCGCCATATACAGGATATAAAAATTTTCAAATTGCTTCACAAGGCGTTATCGCATCAGATTTAACTTCCAATGGAGCATTAGAAATAAGTGACAACGTTTACAGGTTTGCTGGCACTGCAAATTTCACTTATATAAATTCATTTGCTGCTACGCTTTATAGTCAATATCAAGGGAATCATAGATGGTATAATGCCCCATCAGGGACAGCAGGGACGACTGCCACTCTCACCCAAGCCATGACGTTGAACAACGGCGGGCTGTTGGGTTTGGGAACAACAAGTCCATCTGCGCCATTGCACATTTATTCTGCCAGTTCTCCTACTGAATTGCGTATTGAATCTGGGTCAACAGAACCATCAGTAACTTTTTACAGCGATAACTCCAATACCAGCACTCGAAACTGGGGTGTTATTGGTTCGTACAACGCTTATGGGGATTTGTGTTTTAACCAATCAAATTCTTTGGGCGGCAATCCAATAACTGCTGGTACTACTAGAGCGATGCTTGACTCCAACGGTAACTTGCTGGTGGGGGCTACGAGTGCGGTTTATGGTCGTGTGCAGATTGGAGAGGCACCTACAGATGGCGTGGCTCTTTATACATTTAATACATCGAATAATGCAACGGCTTGGAGAATGTCATGCTCTGTTAGTAGTGTTAGCGCAGCACTTCGTTTTGCAGATGTTGACATTGGTGGTCAGGGATTTGGCGGTTCATTCCTTGAGTGGACTCGTGGCGGTTCATACGACAACTATTTCTATTTCAACATTCGAGCAGGTGGCAACACAACTGCTCGTGTAATCGAATTTGACTACGCAGGTAACGCATACAAGTCTTCAGGAGCAGGCTCTTGGTCGGCTCTTTCTGATGTTCGTTTAAAAACAAATTTTGCTCCTGTGACTGGTGGTCTTGGTCGCATCATGCAATTGCAACCAAAGACATTTGATTACATCGTGCCTTCTGCTCACCACGGAAAGGTAAGTGATAAAGGCTTTGTGGCCCAAGAATTTGAATTGGTTTACCCAGATTCAATTTCTGTTACTGGTCTGACACACAAAGATGAATTGCATCTTTTGCCTGAAGGTGAAAAAGCAAAAACATTGGCGTTCAACGCTGAGTTTTATGCTGACTTGGTAGATGCTATTCAAACCCTGAAAAACGAATTTGATGCCTACAAAGCATCTCACCCTTAATCAACTGAAAGGAAACTAAAATGTCAACAAACACATACAACTGGCAAGTCCAATGGATGCAGACTTCAACTGCTCCAGTCAACGGATTCAACGAAGTCGTGCTCACGGTAGGTTGGATATGCACTGGCAGCGATAATGCCACGCCAACTCCGCACACGGCTTCGATCTAAAACACTCAGACGTTAGTGCCGCCCCCTGCTGGCGATCCTGCGTTTGTGCCTTACAATCAACTGACTCAAGCGACCGTTCTCGACTGGCTATGGGCAGGTGGTGTCAACCAAACGGCGACTCAAGAAGCGTTGGACACCATGATTGCTAATCTGGCTAACCCACCTGTTCAACAACCGCCCCTGCCGTGGGCGAATCAAGGAGCTTAATCATGGCTGCGGTAAACTCATGGGTCTGGACGATCAACTCAATGCAGCAATGGCCTATCGGCACGAACGCTGGCTACGTTGTGAACGTACAATGGACTCTCACTGGCACTGACGGCACTCAAACCGCCAGCATCCAAGGAAACACCCAATATCCTGTATCGGACGCTCAGGCAGGGTTCACCCCCTATGCAAGCCTGACTCAGGCGCAGGTCATTGGTTGGGTTCAGGAATCTTTAGGAACGCAAGGTGTTGCAAACTTTGAGGCGAACGTTCAAGGACAAATAAATAGTATTGTATCTCCGCCAATTAGTCCAGTGACACAATCATTACCTTGGTGAAGTTAGTCTAAAAAAGCGTTATATATAATAAAGTTGATTTGAAAATAGGAGTTATTACATGGCTACAGAAAAATTAAAGTTTGAGTTATATCTTGAAGAAGTTAATATGATTCTATCAGGTCTTAGTGAATTGCCTGCAAAAGTTTCAGTTAATTTGATTAATAAAATTCAAGAAAGTGGAAATAGACAATTAGAAAGATTAAAGGCAAAAAATACACAATTTGTTCCTCGCAATGGTTTTAGAACACCTCCAAAACCACCGAAGAAGAAATCTAAGTAATTTTTGAATTTATAAGGAGCGATATATGATTAATGATACATCTACAGAATCACCAATTTTGAAATTTGAATTTACAAATGAAGAAATTAATTTGATTTTATCAGGTCTTGGCGAACTTCCTGCGAAATTTTCTTATGGATTATTGCAGAAATTACATTTGATTGCTGGAAAGCAATTAAATGAAAATACAGAAGAAGCTGAGGAAGTTTCTGAAGAAACCAATGTTAGCAAAAAAAGTTAAGAAAATAGGAGATAGATTACAATGGAAATTACATTAAAATTTGATTTGAATGAAGTGAACACAATCTTAGCAGTTTTGTCAGAAGCTCCATTTAAAGTTTCAGAACCACTAATCACTAAGATTCGTACACAAGCTGCACCACAAGTTCAAACAGCTCAAGAAAACACACTACCAGTAGCAAACTAATAGGAAAGTAAAATGGCACAAAGCACATACACATGGCAAATTAATGCAATGGATTCATATCCATCTCACAATGGTCAATCAGATGTTGTGTTCACTGTACATTGGGGATGTGTTGGTGCCAATACAGCAAATGCTAATGTTTCTTCATATATCTACAGCACTCAATCTGTAGTATATGAAGCGAACACACCATTTACACCATATGCAAATTTAACCTCAAACCTAGTGATTGGTTGGGTTCAATCAGCAATGGGAACAGATTCAGTTAATGCTGTTTATGCTGCACTTGATACTAGAAATGATAACATTATCAATCCAACTCAAGTGATGCTTCCATTGCCATGGAATAGTGCTAATACATAATCGATGAATATCTATGGATCAGTGATTAAAAATTTAGTAATCCAAGATTACACATTTGTTCCATCAGGAAATGTTGGAAACACTCAAAGTACCGTATCAGTAACATTTAATGGAACAGCTGCCAGCGGAACAGCCAACGGTAGCCCATTTACACCAGCGTCTAATAACTATGTGATTGTTGCTCCTGCCAGTGTTCCACCATACAATACTGTAAGTGCTGCTGGAGTTCCTGGATTCAATTTCGGCACAGGCGATTTCACTATTGAGTGGTTCCAATATCAAACAGATTCAAATGGATTCCCAAGACCTTTCTGGTATTGTAATGCAGGATCAAGCACTTATTCTTGGGGTGTAAGTATTGAAAGTGGAAATTTCTATTTTTGGAATGCTAGTCTTAATACATTAGCAACTTCTGCTCAAATAGGAACATATAAAAATACTTGGGTGCATTTTGCTGTTGTAAGATCAAGCGGAAGCTTAAGATTATATAAGAATGGAACACAAATCGGTTCTACCGTTTCCAACTCAACAAGCATGACAAACACAAACAGTACACTATACGTTGGTGGTAAACCATATGGTGCATTAACATCTGAGCAGTTTGGTGGTAGCATCACCAGCTTCCGTATTTGTAATATGGCAGTTTATACTGGAACTTTCACAAGACCAACAAGCCCATTGGGTCAAACTCAATCAGCAAACCCATACGGTGGCGCAAACACTGCAGCAATCACTTCTCAGTGCGTCATGTTATTGAATCCTTAAGAGTGAATATATAGATTATATCATTTGGAGTTTTTATGAATTTAAATATTGGTTGTGGATATAATAAGATTTATGGTTGCGCAAATATCGACTGGGATCCTAATTGCAACCCAGACATTCTTTTAGATTTAGAAAAAGATGTTCTTCCCTTTGAAGATAATTCAGTAGACAGCGTCATTGCATATCACATCCTAGACCGTTTAGGTGATGGTTTCTTCCACACAATGAAAGAACTTTATCGTGTTTGTAAAAACGGCGCAACTATTGACATTGCAGTAACTTATCCTCGCCACGATAACTTCTATGCTGATCCAACAATTAAACGTGGAATTACATTAGAAGGCATGTGGCTTCTAAGCAAAAAGTATTCTGACAGTGCATCAGAAAAAGGATTTAAAACAAAATCTCTTGCATATTTCCACGATATAGATTTTGAAATAATTGATATGTCATATATCCTAGACCCCAATTTTAAAATTACTGAAGACGATGACGACTCAGTATTAACCAGTCAAAACAACACAAGAATACAAACCAATATTAAATTAGTGGCGGTTAAACTATGAAAGATGTATTTGAATTAAATTCGTTTATTGGAGATTTAATCTCAGAAAATAAAAATCTAGAATTGGCTCGTTCAATTTTAGATTCATATGAAGACAAAATCACTACGGTTGAAGAGCATGAAGTGGTTTCTGAAATTTGTAAACTTATTGGTCACAATAGACTACGTTTAAAATGTTTAAAGTTTGCATATACAAATTGCATTAACTCTGAAAAACTTTCTCAATATAGATTTGAATTAGCAAAAACATTTCTGTCAATGAATGAGCCAGAACAATCACTATTCTATAATAATATTGATTATAAAAATGATAATTCTAATTTTTACACTTTAATTGAAAGAGTTAAAATATTAAATGCTTTAGGCAGAACAGAAGAATCTGATTCATTATTGGAACTACTATTACCAGAAAATAAACAAGAAAAAGAAGATTTAAGTGTAGAAATTGGAAAAAAACAATTAAGAAATGGCGATTTAGATATTGGTATTAAAAATGTATTGCTTCCTGAAAAAGGAAGATATATGGGATTAATTCCATATAATTTTTGGGTCGGTTCAAAAAATCCTGGAAAAACTATAATCATTCATGGTCGTGGAGATATTAGCGATCAGTTTGCATATTTCAGATTCTTTAAACAATTTAAAGATTTAGAAATGAATTCAATTTTCTATTCTGCTTATAATAACGAAAGAAAAGATTTAATTGAAGTATACAGAAGACATGGAGTTCAAGTTTTTGATACAACTAAACTTTTTGATTTAGATTTCTTATGGGTCAATTTGTCATCTCTTCCAAGTTATTTTCAGATAGAAGAAGAAACATTATGGGAAGGTCCATACATAACTCCAATTAAAGATTTAAAAAATAAATTAGAAGATTCTAAATTAAAAATTGGAATCAAATTGATGAGCGATAGTAAGAAAAACAATTATCGTAAAGAAATTCCTACTGGAGCATTTTTTGACTCACTTCCTGATGCTTCTTTATATAATTTTGATAGCAAACATTATCCTAACTGCATCAACTTAAGAGAAAAGATTACATCGTGGGATGACACATTAGATTACATTGATCAGATGGATGTTATTGTTTCTTGTGATACTTCTTTAGTTCACGCTGCTGGAGCAATGGGAAAAAATACTATTCTTTTATGTCCACTTGATTCAAATTATATGTGGATAACAAATAAAACTGATGGAACTACTCCATGGTATGGATCAAATTTCAAAATTCTAAAACAAGTAAGATTGAGAGAATGGTTTGAACCATTACAACAAATTAAACCGACTATTGAAGAATTAATGAAATAGTTGTTTTTACAATAATAATAGTTTATGATATAATATGGAATTATTGGAGTTATTATGCCACAAATACAAAAATATGCTGCAAGATTAGAACAGTTTGCAATCTGGAATAAAGCATTCACTCCAGATGAGTGCGATCAAATTAGATTCTTAGAAAACTTGCAATCTTTTGAACAAGCTTCTATTGGTACTGAGGGGCATAGAGATAAAGAATATAGAAACAGCGATGTAATGTGGATTCGCGAAGATCATAATTCAGCTTGGCTTTTCGCTAAGTTTAGCGGAATGGTTTCTAGAGTCAACTATGATCATTTTTTATATAACATCGAAGGCTATGATGCATTTCAATATACAGTTTATGATGCATCTCAAAAACAACATTACGATTGGCATACTGACTCTCATTATGAATATATGGAAAGAGAGAGAAAGATCAGCGGAGTATTGATGCTTTCTGATCCTTCTGAATATGAGGGTGGAGAATTAGAAGTCATTCATCGTGGTAATCCTAATCAATCATATAGAGCAAAACCAGAAAAAGGTGACATTGTCTTCTTTGCATCTTGGATGTGTCATAAAGTGCATCCTGTTATTTCTGGAACTAGAAAGTCTTTAGTTTGTTGGATTACTGGTCCGAGAACATTCTAATGTTTTTCAAAAAACGTAAAGATATAGAGTTCGTTGACACGAGCAGAAATGCATACATGCATTCGCCAATTGTCGCAGCCAAGAAATTCCCAATACACTTCTCCGAAGAACAAAGAGCCAAACACGGAAAGTATAAGTTCTCATTCTGTCCTGGAATGTACGACTATTCAGCCTATGGATATATTATGCCAGCTTGGGACGATTTTCATATAAAAACAAACAAGGCTGGATCAACAGCTTTACAAGGTGGATATAGAAATACTCAAAATAACTTTCAGCCCCCAAATAAAATGGAAGCTGAAGTTGTTGATGGCGTTTTTGATCTTCAAGATGGAATCGATTTACACGTGTGGAAATTTAACTCTCCATGGGGTGTGTTTGTAAATAAGAATATCTCTTGCTTTTTAATGCCAGCTTTCTATCATGCAAAATATCTAGATGATGTTTATGTTTATCCTGGAATTGTAGATTATGGTAAAAGATTCCATACGATTAATTTTATTTGCGCATTAAAAAGAGACTGCGAAGTCCATATTAAACAAGGTGAACCGTTATTACATATTTTACCATTCCATAATAATGATTTCGATGCAGTTTGTCGCCCTGCTGAGCAAGTAGACTTAGACAGTATGAAATCTTCAATTTACAATTCTGATAACAATTTTTATAGGAAATATCTTTACATAAAGAAGAAATTTGGCTTGAGCAAGGATAATAAATAATCTAAACGTCTAACTATAGAATCCTAAATGCCACAAAGATTTGATATCGAAACAACTTGGAGAGCCAGTGGAAACGGCGTCTTCCAATTCACCTCTCCTGGAAACGTGTCGCTCCCTTTTGGTAGAGCGTATGTGACTGTCAGAGGAAAAGGTGCAGACGGCACAAATCCATATCAAACTCCTTCGCAGACTCCATATCAACAACCAACTCCAGCTACAACACCGTATACGATTCCGTCAACAACGCCGTATCAAACACCTGGACAAAACCCTTACCAACAACCAACTCCAGCGACAACGCCATATACGATTCCTGGACAAACGCCTTATCAAGCGTTTATTCCAGCAACACAGCCATTCTATACACCATCAACAACACCGTATACAATTCCTGGACAAACTCCATATCAGGCATTCATTCCAGCAACACAGCCATTCTATACACCATCAACAACACCGTATACAATTCCTGGAACGACACCGTATCAGACTCCTGGACAAAGCCCATATCAGCAGCCAACTCCAGCGACACAACCTTATACAACTCCTGGAACGACACCGTATCAGACTCCTGGACAAAGCCCATATCAGCAGCCAACTCCAGCAACTCAACCTTATACAAATCCAGCGACAACGCCATACCAGACTCCTGGACAAAGCCCATATCAGCAGCCAACTCCTGCTACAACACCATATACAATTCCAGCTACAACACCATATCAGACTCCTGGACAAACTCCATTCCAGCAGCCTACACCTGCAACAACACCTTACACCATTCCAGCAACTCAACCATATCAGACTCCTGGACAGACACCGTTTCAACAACCAACTCCAGCGACGCAACCTTATACGAACCCTGGAACCTCACCATTTACACAGCCAACGCAATATTATATTCCAACACAATATTATATTCCATCTGTGTATTATATTCCATCGCAGTCACCATACACTTCGCCTACGCAGTATTATATTCCTACGCAGTATTATATTCCTTCGCAATATTACATTCCTGGGCAATCACCATACTCAGGAACAACACCATATCAATCTCCATTTCAACAGCCAGTTTCTAGAAGCGCAAAAGCAGGTGGACCATATACTATTCCTGGAACAACTCCTGGGCAGTCGCCATATTCTGGATCAACTCCATATCAGCAAGCGGTTCCATACCAACAAGCTGTTCCGTATCAACAGGCTGTGCCATATCAGATTCCTGGAACCACACCTTATCAGCAAGCTGTCCCTTATCAGCAAGCAGTGCCATATCAACAGGCTGTGCCATATCAGATTCCTGGTCAAACGCCATATCAATCTCCTGGACAAACGCCATACCAAGCGTTCATTCCATCGACTTCTCCATTCACAACGCCACACCAGAGTCCTTATCAAACTCCTGGACAAACACCGTATCAGGCATTTATTCCATCAACAACACCGTTCTATACGCCGAATCAGTCGCCATATCAAACTCCTGGACAAACACCGTATCAAGCGTTTATTCCGTCAACAACACCTTTCTATACTCCAAACCAAACGCCATATCAAACCCCTGGACAGACACCTTATCAGGCATTCATACCTGCCACAACACCTTTCTATACTCCAAACCAAACGCCATATCAAACCCCTGGACAGACACCATATCAAGCGTTTATTCCATCAACAACACCGTTCTATACGCCGAATCAGTCGCCATATCAAACCCCTGGACAAACTCCATATCAAGCGTTTATTCCGTCAACAACACCTTTCTATACACCGAACCAGTCGCCATATACAATTCCTGGTCAGACTCCATATCAAACACCTGGACAAAGTCCTTATCAACAACCAACTCCAGCGACACAACCTTACACAACTCCTGGAACTAACCCATACCAAACACCTGGACAAAATCCATATCAGCAGCCAGCTCCTGCTACAACACCGTACACAATTCCTGGACAAACTCCATATCAAGCGTTTATTCCGTCAACAACACCTTTCTATACTCCAAACCAAACGCCATATCAAACCCCTGGACAGACACCATATCAAGCGTTTATTCCTTCTACAACACCATTTACAACTCCAGTTAGCGGTGTAGCAGGACAACCAACATCTGTTCTTGGAGTTCCATTTCCTGGAGGCGGTATTTCACAAACTGCAACTCCTGTTGGAGCAACTGAAATTAACTATTATAACTATCCAGTAACTTCAAATACAGGAACTTCATTCTCTGTAACTCTCGGAACAGGTCCAGGAAGCAACGTTATTGTTGAAATTGATTAACCGTAATCATTTAATAAATATAATAAGAACTCACACTATGGGTGTAATAAATGATTCCAGCAAGCAGATCGGACTTAAAGACCTATTGCCTTCGTAAATTAGGTTTTCCAGTAATTGAAATTAACGTTGATGACGATCAAGTCGATGATCGTATCGATGAAGCCATCTCATTGTGGCAACAATTTCACTACGATGCTGTAACCAAAGTTTACATGCGCCATAAAATAACTCAAGATGATGTAAACAATCGTTGGATTCCAGTTGATCCATTTATCATCAGCATCACTCGTATTTTTACACTTTCTACAGAACAGGTTAATTCTGCGGCAACTCAGAACTTTAACATGTTCGATATTAACTATCAGATTCGTTTAAACGAACTTTACGACTTCACCTCAGCCGATTATGTTTACTTCGAATTGGCTAATCAACACATTCGTACTCTAGAAATGTTATTCATTGGTGAAGTTCCAATCCGTTACAATCAATTCGAAAATAAACTCTGGATCGACGTAAACTGGGGCGGCTCAGTTACAGTTGGTTCTTGGGTTATTGCTGAAGCATACGCAACACTAAACCCAGCAACAGTCACAACATTCTGGAACGATAACTGGCTTAAGAGATATACCACTGCTCTAATTAAAAGACAATGGGGTGAGAATCTTAAGAAGTTTGCTGGCGTTCAACTTCCAGGTGGAATTGCTCTTAACGGTCAACAGATTTGGCAAGAAGCTGATGCTCAATGTACAGCTCTAGAAGCAGAATTAAGAGACATTTATGAAATGCCAGCAATGTGGGAGACAGGTTAAATTATGATGATTGTCCATAAACATCACATTGTTCCTAAACATGCAGGCGGATCTGATGATCCATCTAATCTTATTGAACTTACAATTGAACAACATGCTGAGGCACATCGCGTTTTATTCGAGAAGTATGGAAGATGGCAAGATAGAATCGCATGGCAAACTCTTTCTGGTCAAATATCTGGTGCTGAAGCTGCACGTCAAAAAAGAATAGAAGTCAATAAAGCAAGAAAGGGCACAAAAAAATCTGCTGAATTTAGCGAAAAGATTCGTCAAGCTAATTTAAAAAATGGGAATATTCCACCAAAACATGAAGGTGTGCGATTTAAAAAGGGTAATGTTAATCATAATACTGGAAAAATTTGGATTAATGATGGTGAAAAGAATATTGCAATAGAATCTAAAAACACAATACCGAAAGGTTGGGTTTTAGGTATGATTAAAAAATCAAACCCACAAGCTGGATGGAATAGAGGAATTTTTTGTTCTAGTGAAACAAAACAGAAAATATCTAAATCAAGAAAAGGAAAAGGCAGTGGTTCTTCTAATGCTATGGCAACTGAAGAAAATAGAAAAAAAGTTGCTGTTAGTAAAATAGGTAGAAAAAGAATTTATAGAGAAGATGGATCATTTTATATGTCTAAGAGAGTAGCATAATCTATGACAAATCATTACTTTAATAATTTTAATTCTCAACCAGAGCAAGAACTTTATAATGCTCTGATCAATGAGACAATTCAAATTTGGGGACTTGATTCTTTCTATCTTCCACGCACATCAGGTTCAACTACTGATCTGATTTTCGGAGACGATCCAACTAAGAAATTTACAGACTCTTATCCTGTTGAAGTTTACATTAAGAATGTTGATAACTTCGAAGGTCAAGAATTGTTTAGCAAGTTTGGTCTAGAAGTTCAACATCAAATTCGTTTCTTAATGACAACCGATGCATTTAAGCGTCGTGTTCCATCAACATATTCAAGACCACGCGAAGGCGACTTGTTATGGTTGACAAACTTCCAAGCATTATTTGAAATTAAGTTTGTAAACCAACAACACTTTTTCTATGCATTCGGTCAAAAGAAATTCTATGGTTATGAATTAGTTTGCGAAAGATTCCGCTACAGTAATGAAACTGTTGATAGTGGTATTATTGAAATCGATGATGCAGTCAACACACAAGTCATCTCATACAACTTCAATATGGAAACTGGTGGATTCTTGACCTATCAATTAGGCGAGCCAGTATATCAAGGATCAAATCTATCAGCAGCAACTGCAACAGCAACTATCGTAAATTGGGATCTTCCATCGTCAACGTTACAATTAAAGAACATCCAAGGCGTCTTTGTAACAAACGCCGCAATTCATGGTGCTAATTCTGGTGCAATATTCACACTATACAGTTATGATGGTCTGAATAACGCAAATGCTTTAGATGACAATAATACTGAATTAGGTGTATTAGCTGATGATATTCTTGACTTTAGTGAATCAAATCCATTCGGCGAACCAACACAAATTCCAACAAGCATTACAAACCAAGACACGATCTTCATTAATGTCAATGGTCAAGAAGTCAATATGTTTAATAATGCTGATCAATTGGTAGAATTCCCAGTTGGATCTCCTAAATCAAACAACTCAAGCAAAATATAGGCAAGTAAAAAATGTTCTACGCAAATAATTTCCCAATGCCATATGCAATCGCTAATTTAGCGCAGACGGCAAATCTATCAGCATTCGATGCAAACTTTGGTGCTATTTCCAACTATTTGGCAAATGTCGCTAATGAATCAGGAACACCATACGGTATTGCTAATAATGGTTATCTTTCCTACATCGATGCTAATAGCGTTCTCAATCTTGCCAATAATTCATCAAATGTTTCAATTGTTTCTGGTGCTAATGCAGTACAAATTAATGCTAACAGTGCAGTTTTCACTTTTGGTACTGATGGATCATTGACTTTACCAATTAGTAGTTTTGACCCATTTCATAATTCTGCTGCAATCAATGTTGCAGCTGGTGGGCAACAATTAGCAATTACAGCTAATGGACTAACATGGAAATTTGACAACTCTTATCTTTCATATAGTGCACCAACACTACAGATTCCACCAAGCGGAGCTGCGTTAGGTGACGTTGATGCGCAAAATGCCGCAGAATTGTTCACACCAAACACAATGACCTATGTTGCCATGAATTATGGTTATGACCAATACTTGTGGGCAAACGCTAATGGTTGGTTCATTGGAACAAACTGGTCTGCCAATAATTATGATGGAACATTGTCTGCAGACTGGCAGTTTGATAAATTTGGCAACATAACACTACCAACATTTGGTGGTAAAATTATGGCAAACGGCAATATGAATGCTGTCTATATTCAAGCAAACACTAATAGTGGTAGATGGGCATTTACTAACGCAAACACTTTAGTATTTCCAGACTCAACAGGTCAATCTACTGCATTCACCAATTTCGCTAATCTTGCAATATACAACTCATATAATCAAGCAAATGCTGCTTATGCTGCTGCAAACAATAACATTCCAGATGTTTTTGCAAATAGCGGATTAGTGTTAGCAAACTCAGCTAATTTGACATTTAACAATACAGCATCAGTCAATGCTGTTGTGACAGCTAACGGAACAGTTGGCTCAAATATTTCTTTCGTTGTCAATACATCAATGAACTTGGTTACATTGAATGTTTCTTCAAACACATTAAGCGTTGGAACAAGCTCATCTGCCGCTGCTAACGGCTACAGCAGATTAACAAACGGATTATTATTCCAATGGGGTAATGTTTCTGTAACAAACGCAAACACTACCGTGACATTCCCAGTTCCATTTACTAATATATTCCAAGTAACTGCAACCACAGTTCAAGGTGGTGTTGGTGCAACTGGTGCGAACGTAAACTGCGCTGCATTTATCACAACCAGTAACTCAACCACGTTCAACGTTAGAACAAACAGCACAACTGCGAATACTGTAAACTGGATGGCAATTGGTAACTAATAAAGGTGATGCATGTTAGGAAATAATCCATTCTACTATAGAACTATAAGAAATATGGTTGTCGCA
>Ga0214179_1000004_pt1 | contig 31506 bp, 34 predicted proteins | sample TroBogEpilimnion_21_FD_153017 | JGI IMG/M metagenome (GOLD analysis project Ga0214179, IMG submission 153017) | Freshwater microbial communities from Trout Bog Lake, WI - 01OCT2007 epilimnion | ecosystem: Environmental > Aquatic > Freshwater > Lake > Epilimnion/Euphotic zone | place: Trout Bog... | reverse complement strand
TAATCATAAGTATATTTTACGTAAACTCTTTTAAGAACTTATCTGTTATTATATTTAGAGCCATAAGATACTAGTTACCGGGGAAACATGGCATAAAATTTTGACATTTTACATTTTAACCTTTTTAAATTAAATATTTTGTTTATTTTACCAATAAAATTGTACTGTAAAACGATAAATTTACTAACTAAAATTATTTTCTTTAAAATTTTAATGTTAGTTGTTTAAAACTTTTATATTGAAGTTAACTAAATTTTAAACTTATTTAACTTTAACTTAATTATTCAAATATTATCTAAAAAATGGTTGTTATTATATAAATTATTATACACTAAAAATTATAAGCACTCTAAATTTTAGTTTTTGTTAAATGAGTATAGTTTAATTGGCGGAAGAGGTAGACGCGACAGACTTAAAATCTGTTCTTTTAAAAAGATATTGGTTCAAGTCCAATATTAAATATTTTAGTTACGTTTTTTAACGGCAGAATTAAATAGTATTAAAGACTTTACAAGCTTTTTAATTAGAAAATATAATAAGATAATTTTCCTTTTTTAGTTTATCTTGAAGACAATTTTATTTTATAGGCTTGTAACTCAGAGGTTAGAGTATACGCCTGATAAGCGTAAAGTCGGTAGTTCAAATCTACCCAAGCCTATCTTAAATTTGATTTCAAAAAATAAACTTTAACAATTTCGGGTATATAAAAGGTGTTAAAGTTGTGGTTAAAATAAGTTTAACTAATATTATTAAATACTGTTATTTATTTTATTTTAATTATACCTATATAATAGTTGTTTAAAAAATTTATAAAATGTTATTAGCATTGTATTTATATTTTTGAAATAATATTTAGATATTGATCTAATAAATATTTATCTCGCTTTTAACACAAAAGTTATAAATAAAATAAACGCATACACACTTTTTATCCTTTATGTCAAACAATAATAAAACTATTAACGTATTAAATAATAAACAATTTGTGCGCGGACAAAAGCATGGTTTTCATCTTGTAGATCCAAGCCCTTGGCCTATAATTTCGGCTTTTTCAGCATTGATGCTGACATTTGGCGCCGTAGGTTATTTTCATAGCTACCAAAACGGCGGTTTTTTGCTTTCATTTGGATTTTTTATGCTTTTATTTTCTATGTTTGGTTGGTGGAGAGATGTTATTAGAGAAGGAACTTTTGAAGGTCAGCATACACTTTCTGTTCAAAAAGGGTTAAAACTAGGTATGCTATTGTTTATTGCTTCCGAAGTTATGTTTTTTTTTGCATTTTTTTGGGCATTTTTTCATTTTAGCTTTAACCCGAGTCCTGCTATTGGTGGAGTATGGCCCCCTGCTTACATAGCTACATTAGACCCGTGGAAAGTGCCTTTGTTAAATACTATAATTCTGTTATCTTCGGGAGCATCTGTAACTTGGTGTCACCATTCCATAGTAGCTGGTTCAAAACAAAGCTCTCTAACATCTTTAATTTTAACTGTTCTTGCAGCTAGTATTTTCACATGCTTACAAATATTTGAATACGTAACCGCATCTTTTAGCATATCAGATGGCGTCTACGGTTCTATTTTTTATTTAGCTACCGGATTTCATGGCTTTCATGTACTTGTAGGAACTATTTTCTTAATTATATGTGGTTTACGAATCTATTTCAATCACTTTACAAAGGAACATCATTTAGGCTTCGAAGCCGCAGCTTGGTATTGGCATTTTGTAGATGTTGTATGGTTATTTTTATTTATATCAGTTTACTGGTGGGGTAATTAATTTTATTTAAATAAAACATAAGCGACTTTTTGTTTTGCATATTTAAAAATGTTAATGCTGTTACTAAACCATGTTTGTAGGTTGCCATAAAAGCAAAAAATTTAAAACCTAAATCTTATGTTGAATACACAAATTGCGTGTAATATTTCTCTTTTTTTTTGTGCTATAATAGGCATAATTGCAAATAGACGTAGTATCTTGGATATAATAATGTGCATTGAATTAATGTTATTATGCACAAATTTAAATTTTTTAGTTTTTTCTATATATTTAGATGATGCTTATGGACTTCTTTTTTCTTTATTTATATTAACCATAGCAGCAGGAGAAGCTTCTTTAGGACTAGCAATATTGATACTTCTGTACAGATTAAAAAATACTATTTCTGCTACACAAAAAATTTGTATAAAAGGCTAAAATTCATGTATTTTTTATACAAAGCTATAAAATTAGATAATCCGTAAAAAAAATAGAAAACCATATAAAATAAAATTTTAAATGAATTGAAAATACTTAATATATAATGCTTTTACTATATAGAACAACATGTGATGCTGCAGAGTTTTGGCAATTCGGACTACAAGACCCGGCAACTCCGGTTTTTGAGGGTATGCTTTTTTTTCACCACTATTTAATGCTGTTTTTGCTTGTGATCGGGTCTTTCGTTTTCTGGATGCTTTTCATAACTATAACAACCTTTAAAGAATCTACAAATAAGTTATCTAAGGTTCAAGTATTTACCCATTCCAGTTTATTAGAAATTATTTGGACAATTATACCTGCTTTTGTTTTATTACTAATAGCTGTTCCTTCTTTTTCTTTATTGTATTCATTAGATGAAGTAATAGATCCTGAAGTGACTCTAAAAATTGTCGGGCATCAATGGTATTGGAGCTACGAGTATTCAGATTATTTAACGTTAACAGATAAACATATATGTTTTGATTCTTATATGATTTCGACCAACGATTTAATTTCTGGATCTTTTAGATTGCTTGAGGTAGACAATAGAGTTGTCCTTCCAATAAATACTCATATTCGTCTGCTGGTGACTGCCGCAGATGTTTTGCATAGCTGGGCAGTTCCTTCTTTTGGAATAAAAATAGATGCCTGTCCTGGTAGGCTAGCTCAAGTTTCTCTTTTTTTAAAAAGAGAAGGTGTATACTATGGACAATGCAGTGAAATTTGTGGTGTAAATCATGGATTTATGCCAATAGTAGTTAAAGGCGTAGTACCAGATACTTATATGGATTGGATAGGCGTAAAAACAGAAACTTTTACATCTAGCAATACAATTGCTTCATAAAATAACATTAGTTATTTATAATATTTTGTTAATTTGTTTTTCAATTAACGTGTATAGCAATTTTCTATTTACTAAAATCTTTGACCACAAACAAGCTTAGTTATTAAAAAAATAACGCCATCCTAAAAATGTTAAATTAAAAAAAATTACAATTATTTTTTATATAAAATATTTTTCTTAAAACATAAATAAAAAGATTACAAATGAATATGTCTTTTGACGCAAAAAAAGTGTATTACTTCTTTTCTAGATGGTTGTTTTCAACTAATCATAAGGATATAGGTTTGCTGTATTTAATTTTTGGGGGTGTCTCTGGTGTTGTAGGAACAACGATGTCTGTTCTTATAAGAATGGAGCTTGCTCAACCGGGGAGTCAAATTCTTTCTGGAAATCATCAGTTATATAACGTGCTAGTAACAGGTCATGCCATTTTAATGATTTTTTTTATGGTAATGCCCATTTTAATCGGAGGATTTGGAAATTTTTTTGTTCCAATAATGATAGGGGCACCAGATATGGCATTTCCTAGAATGAATAATATTTCTTTTTGGTTACTGCCGCCTTCTCTATTTTTAATTGTTTCTTCTACATTAGTGGAAGCTGGTGCCGGAACCGGTTGGACATTATATCCTCCTCTGAGCAGCGTTCAGGCTCATTCAGGACCTTCCGTAGATTTAGCAATATTTAGCCTTCATTTATCAGGAGCTGCTTCTATATTAGGTTCGATTAATTTTATTACAACTATATTAAATATGAGAGCTCCGGGTATAACAATGCATCGCTTGCCTCTTTATGTTTGGTCTGTTTTAATTACATCTTTTCTGCTTTTACTATCATTACCTGTTTTAGGCGGAGCAATAACAATGCTATTAACAGATAGAAATTTTAATACATCTTTTTTTGACCCAGCTGGAGGAGGAGATCCTGTATTATTTCAACATTTATTTTGGTTTTTTGGTCACCCTGAAGTTTACATACGTGTGCTATGGTTACTTAAAAATAGCGCTGGAAATTTTTAATTTTTTTTAATAAAAAAATTAAAAATTCTATTAAAATCAACCTAATTTTAAATTAAAATTATTTAATTAGCAATATATTGTAAAAAGCAAAAATAAAAATTTTCATAAGAATTAAAATTTGCATGATTAGGTTAACGAATGTGAAACGTTATGAATTTGTTATGTATAATTTATATAAAGTTTAATTTTAAACTATAAAATTATAGTACAAGCAAAAAGGTAAATAGTATCGCTTTTTTGGTTGATTAACATAAATACAAAATTTAACAAAATAAACACTTCTAAAAGCACAAATCTAAAAAAAGTTGAAACGCTGTTAGTTAAAAAACATTAGAATCTTTTCTCAAAATCGGATATTTAAAAGCATTAAAATAAAATTTAATAAAAAAATGTTGTTTTTAATTGGGCAAAGACAGATTTTTAATACATACAGTTTTTTAAGTTTTAAAAATTTTAAAATTTAAAATAATAGATTATATTTAAAAAACCGGAAAGTAAAAAAGCCAAAAAAAATTTAATAAAAAGCTAGTTCATTATTAAGATTAAAATCTACATTTTTTAAGCTTGTTTATAATTTTAATTAAAATAGTTTTATATAAATTTAATATTAATTTATAGAAATTAATTATGATTTTTTAATTGTGTTTTTTGGTCGAAAGCCGAATGACACGAAAGAGTCCTGTTCGGTTTGAGAAAAGATTTTTTAGTGGTTATTTTTTATCGAAAAAGATCTATTTCATTAATTTTGCCTGCTTTTGGTACTATAAGTCATGTTGTGTCTACTTTTTCTAAAAAAGCTGTTTTTGGGTATTTAGGAATGGTTTACGCCATGGTATCTATAGGAGTTTTAGGTTTTATTGTTTGGGCGCATCATATGTATCAAGTAGGTTTAGATGTTGATACAAGAGCATATTTTACCGCAGCCACTATGATTATAGCTATCCCTACAGGTATAAAAATTTTTAGCTGGATAGCAACTATGTGGGGCGGACAAATAAAACTAGAAACTCCTATGTTATTTTCAATAGGATTTATTTTTTTATTTACCGTTGGAGGATTAACTGGAGTTGTTTTAGCTAATTCTGGAATAAATGCTGTAATGCATGACACTTACTACGTAGTCGCTCATTTTCATTACGTTTTATCTATGGGTGCAGTCTTTGGAATATTTGCTGGTTGGTATTACTGGATCGAAAAAATTACGGGTTTAACTTATTCTGAAACATTAGGTCAAATTCACTTTTGGCTTTTTTTTACCGGTGTAAACATAACCTTTTTCCCTATGCATTTTTTAGGCCTTTCTGGTATGCCTCGTCGTATACCAGATTATCCTGACTCTTATGCTGGGTGGAATGCAATTGCATCTTATGGATCGTATATATCTGCGATTTCTACTTTACTTTTTTTTTTCATTATTTACGACACACTAACAAAAAAAAGAATAAAAAATTAAAAGAATTTTTTTTATAAAAAGTTAAAACAGGATCTATACCACAAGCGTTAAAGTTGATTGTTGCTAAAATTTATACTTTTAGCCTCTATCAACTTCAAGATACTTTTATTAAAATTTTTTAGATAACGCTTTTAATAAAAAAGACTCAAGAAATCCAATAAGAGGTAATAATATTAAAATAAAGGCAAAATAAAATATAGTAGCAAACATCCCAACTTCGATATAAGGGCTTTCAACAGGCTTTTGGCCTATCCAACCTAATATTAAAAAATCTGAAACTAAAAACCAATACGCAATTGAAAATATAGGTCTAAATTTAGTACTTCGAGTTGAAGATTTATTTAATAAAGGTAAAAGCATAAGAATAAGAATAGAACTAATCATAGCAACAACACCTCCTAATTTGTCAGGTACTGATCTTAGTATAGCATAAAAAGGTAGAAAATACCATTCTGGAACAATATGAGCTGGTGTAGACATAGAATCCGCACAGATATAGTTATCACTGTGACCTAAGGCGTTAGGCGAATAAAAAACAAAAAATGAAAACACAACTACCAGTAAAAGAAAAGAAAATAAATCCTTAACATAAAAGTAAGGATAAAAAGAAATTGTTTCCGCATTAGTGTTTAAGCCAAGAGGATTATTTGAACCTTCTTCATGTAATAAACTTAAATGAGATAAAATACCTCCAACAATAATAAACGGCACTAAATAATGAAAGCTATAAAATCGATTTAGTGTTGCATTATTAACAGAAAAACCACCCCAAAGCCATTCAACGATAGCAGGTCCTTCAAATGGAATTGCGGAAAATAAATTAGTAATTACTGTAGCACCCCAATAGCTCATTTGGCCCCATGGAAGAACATAACCCATAAATGCTGTCGCCATCATTAATAAAAAAATAACAATCCCACTGATCCATAAAGCACTTCGAGGATAAATATAAGAGCCAAAATAAATTCCTCTAAAAATATGACAATAAACAACTATAAAAAACATAGAAGCCCCGTTTGCATGAATATATCTAATTAACCAACCATTATTAACATCTCGCATAATATGCTCTACACTTTCAAAAGCATAATTAAGATGAGGAGTATAATGCATAGCTAAAAAAATTCCGGTAACGATTTGAATTGCGAGACAAAGTCCAGCCGCGGATCCAAAACTCCAAAAATAAGTTAAATTTACAGGAGTAGGATAATCTATAATATGAGAATCAATAAAGGAAAAAGTTGGGTTTTTATTCCATCTTGCTTGTGACATATGTATTTTTATTACAACTAAAAATAATTATATTTTAAACTTAAAAAAAAATAAAAAAATTATATTGAATTTTTTCAATTAAAATTAGAAGATACGCGACGAACCGCTCTTGAACTTTTTTGCATTATATTTGAATTTTTGCTATGATTAGAAATATAAAAATCTTCTAAAAGAGATTTATCCGGATAATTTGAGACAAAAGATTTTTCATTAGTATGAAAGTTAAAAGTATCTTTAAAAAGGCACTGTTTATTAATTTCAAATAAATTTGTATTGTTTAAAAACTCCAAAATATATTTTAAAAATGCAGAAGAATAAGATTGCTTAAATCTGCAACCATAAAAAAAAGAAAGATACTCAATTGCGCTTTTTGAATTATATAGGTTTTTAACAATATAATGAGACACCTGAGGTCTTTGCTCTATATTGAAATAAAACTCTTCTTCTTCAAAACAAGAGAAAGTTGAAAAAATGTTATCACTTTCATTAAAACTAGAAAAAATTCTATTGTAGTGACTCTGAATCACATAGTTATGCTTAAAACAAAATGTATAAATTGTTTTAGTTAGACTAAATGTGACTAACATACTATTTAGGTTAAAAACATTGTTTTTAGAATTAATAATAGAAAAAAACAAGTTTTGTAAACTTTTCTCAAATATATTAGCAGAAGAATAATAATTATATTTTAAATTATAGTTTTTATTTGACAATAAAACCATGTCTGTTAAATAAAAAGAAGTTAAAGTGCTTTTAATTTTACTGTTTTTAAATATATCATCTAATTTTAGATAAAAAAAATTATCAACTCGACCAAATCCAAAAATATCCGTTTCCTTAGAAATTATTTTTTTTACGCCAAAAAAACTTAAACCTTGACTATTAGAAAATGGTGTAATTTCAACTATTTTGCTGCTAGAATTATTTAAACGTAAAATATTTTTTAAACTAGAAACAAGAGCACCACGTTTGATAAAACTTAAACCGATAAAAAACAGTTCATTTAAGGATAAAACTTTTTTTTTTAAAGTGTTTACGCCCTCGATCAAATGTAAAATATAAAAAAAATTTGAAGACCCGAAGCTATTTATCAATTTATTACTAGTATAGCAACCAAAATTTTTGATACTAGTTTTGTTACTGTTTGAAATTATTCTAACTCTTAAATTTAGTAAACATGCTTCCGTAGATAAATTACAAGAAAATAAATTATAATGGCATGTTTGATTTATTTTGTCAATAAAACCATTGCTGTTTTGAATATAAATATTATCTTCTAGAAAATTTGAAACTTTTTTTAACACAAATTTATTTTTTTTAAAAAAATAAACATTAAGCAAAAAATTTAATGTTTTATTTCCTACACTTTCATCTAATAAAACTAACGTTTTTCGAGAATTGTAATAGGTAAATAAATCACGCGCACTTTTATAATCACTAAATAAGTTTGTACTTTGCTTTAAAACAGAAAATGATGGACGCTTTTTTTTTAAATCAATATTTAATCGAAATTTAAAAAGAGAATATTTTTCTATTTTTTTATGAAAATAGCTGTAAAATACAACGTCAGTTTTTTTGTTTTTATCTTCTACTATGCAAGAAGACACTGCTCTATTAATATGTATACTGTCAAAAAAAAAACGAGCTTTATCAGAAATAAAATTTTCGTTTAAGTGCTTTGTATTTTTTGGAAAAATTCGGAGTATCTCTGTTTCTTTAAAATTAATATTTATAGCAGAGCCCAAAGAATCTGTTGTATCAATACTGTTTAATATTTTTAATTCCCAAGGGCGTTCTTTAAATGCTTGGGTTTTAAAAGTTAAAGCACCTACCGGACATAAATCTACAACATTACTAGATATTTCTGATATAAAAACTTTTTCCAGATAAGTTCCAATCTCAGTGGAGCCACCTCGATTTAAAGTACCAAAATAAGATATTCCTGCAATTTCATCACAAAATCTAACGCAACGAGTACAATGTATACATCTAGTCATAATTGTTTTAATTAAGGGACCGCAGTATTTGTCTTCACTAGGTGTTTTAGAAAAAAAGTGACGAGAACGATCTATACCAAAAATTTTAGACTGGTCTTGCAAATCACACTCACCTGCTTGGTCACAAATTGGACAATCTAAGGGGTGATTTATTAAAAGAGTTTCGACCACATTTTCTCGAGCTTTTTTAACTAACGGAGTATTTAGCCATATTTTCATAAAGGCATCTATTTCTGTTAAGCAAGAAACTACAGGCTTTTCGGATCCTGTAAGTTCTATCAAACACATTCGACAATTTCCTGCGACGGATAAACTTGAATGATAACAAAAACGCGGTATTGTATATCCTAACAACTTACAACATTCTAAAATAGAAACGTTTTTTTTTACTAAAAATTTGACTCCGTTGATAAAAATAAAAATCACAATTAAACTGAAATAGTACGTGATTTTTTATTAAAAAATATTTAAAGAAAAAAAAATAACTATAAATATACAAAAATATGTAATATAATCTACAAAAAATCCAGTTTGGCCTAATTGAAAAAAAGAAGACATTCTTTTTATAATAGAAACAATTCCAAAAGGTCCTAAAATTTCTAGCACGCCTCGATCTAAGTTTTTATAACAAAAAGATAGACAAAAAAAAAGTACAAGCTTGGAAATAGCTTCATTATAAAATCTATCAAAATACCATTTTTTTTGAAAAAAAAAAAATATTAATAAACTTTTAGACGAGTTTTTTACTTTAAAAAGCTCAAAAGTGTAAAATCTATATAAAAAAAAACCAGAAAAAATACCTAGCATAGAAAATATTAAAGGCATTATTTTTATAAAAATATCTAAAAACTCTATGTCAGAGCAATAGTAATTATATGGTAACACGAATATTGACGATCCCCAAAAATTTGTTCCTAATCCAATAAAAAAATCTTTAAAAAGAAAACCACTAAAAATACTTAAAAAAGCTAATAGCACAAGGGGAATAGTTATCCTCCAAGAACTTTCATGAGCCTGAAGATAAACATTTTTAATACCATTAGGGTTAATTAAGAAAGTTAAAAACAACAAACGCGTTGAGTAAAATGCAGTTAAAAATACAGAAAGAAGACCAAAAAAAAAAGAGAAATGCCCTTTAAAACTGTAAGAAGAAATACTTACTTCTAAAATTATATCTTTCGAAAAAAAACCCGATAAAAAGGGGAAACCGGTCAAAGCAAACGAACCTACTAAAAAAGCCATAAAAGATAAAGGTAATAGGTTTTTAAGTCCCCCCAATTTTCGAATATCTTGCTCATCGCCTACAGCATGAATCACAGATCCCGCACCTAAAAACAAAAGAGCTTTAAAAAAAGCATGATTCGTAAGATGAAACATGCTGACGTCGTAGCTAGAAAGCCCACACGAAAACATCATATAACCTAATTGACTACAAGTAGAATAGGCAATAATTTTTTTCATATCGTTTTGAAATAAGCCGGTTGTTGCTGCAAAAAAAGCTGTACACGACCCTACTAAAGATAATAACATAAGAGAAAATGTAGAAAACTCAAACAGATAAGAACATCGAGATATTAAAAAAATACCCGCAGTTACCATAGTAGCCGCATGTATTAGGGCAGAAACCGGTGTTGGACCTTCCATGGCATCTGGAAGCCACGTATGTAAACCTAATTGTGCGGATTTACCCATCGCTCCAAAAAGAATAAAACAACAAATAAGATCTAAAACAGGCATGTTGTAGCCAGCAAATATTAGTTTGAAATCAAGAGACAAAGGAATTAAGCAAAAAAAAGCGTCGTAATTTAAAGTATTGTATACGCAAAATATAGTAAAAATGCCCAAAAGTAAAAAAAAATCTCCAACACGATTTATTAACATTGCCTTTATTGCCGATTTATTTGCCTGAACTCGAGTAAACCAAAAATTAATTAATAAGTAGGAAGCTAATCCAACACCTTCCCAGCCAACAAACATTTGTAAAAAATTATTAGAAGTAACTAAAATCAACATGCAAAATGTAAATAGCGACAAATAAGACATAAAACGTATTAAATGTGGGTCCAGCTTCATGTATTCAGTAGAATATAAATGAACTAAACTAGAGATAAATGTAATAACAACAAGCATAACACATGTTAAGCCGTCAAAATATAAAGACCAGTTCACCTGCAATGAATCTGAATATAACCAAGGAGCCAAAGTTAACGAATAAACTTCTCCTGTTGAAATACTTTTATATAAAGCTACGCAAGATAAACAAAAAGAAAAAAAGACAAGTGTCGTAGAAATTTGACAAACACCCCAATAAAGCCAACGGCCTAAAAAAATTCCACAAAGAAAACTTAACAGCGGCAATAGTAAAATTAACAGATACATAGGTTGCTTATTTTTTACTAAAAAAAAAACATGTTTTGTAGCACTCTATAACTTGACTTAAACTCTGGTAAATTTTTAATTACAAAGTTTATATTAATTAAAAAATCTGAGCTTAAGTTAACAGAAGAGTTTAACAGCTCAAGAGGTAGTTTACCCTGAAGCGTTATACTTTTGTTAAAACGAAATTGTTTATTTAGTTTAGAAAATATAATGTTTCTAAACTTTTTGCTATTATAAATACTTTGAAATAAAAATAAGTTTATTTGCGATTTATTTTTTAAAGTTAAAAACACAGTACAACTTGTTTTACTATTTGTTTTTTTCTTACTGTTTATTGACTTAAATTTAAAAATAGGTAATATCATGAAGTTTGAGTAGATTAAATATAAAGCTTCAATATGACTCAATTTTTCAGAATATAAACAATTTATAAACTTATCCAACGAAAAATAAATATTTATCTTTTCTAATTTTGGAATTTTATTTAAATCCCCAATAAGACACTTATTGATATAGTCGCAATTTAAAAAATATTGACTTTGTTCAAAAACTATTTTTTTCATAAAATTTTTAAATTTGATTTAATTCAAATAAAATATCTAAACAAGTAAAATTGGTCAATGAAAAAATAAATTTTGGAACAAATCCAAGAATTATTATTAATATAAAAAGGGGCAACAAGATAAAACCCTCCCTTAAATCTATATCTAAAAATTTAAAAGTGTAAAAAATTTTTAAATTTGTAAAAAGAATTTTATTACACAACCAAAGCGAATAAGCGCCACAAAAAATGACACCTGTAGAAGATAGAATTCCTGATAAAAAATTTGTCTTGTAAATTCCCAGAAGCAATAAAAATTCTCCTGAAAAACTACTAGTTCCTGGTAAGGCAATATTTGCCATTGTGAATATCAAAAAAAAGCAAGAAAATAAAGGCATAGTTTGAGCTAACCCTCCGTAATAAAATAAAAATCGAGTATGGTATCGAGCGTATATAATTCCGATTAAAAAAAACATACCTCCTGAAACAAAACCATGACTTAAAGATTGAAAAATTGAACCTTGAAGACCTAACAAATTAAAACTAAAGATACCTAAAACAATTAAATTCATATGTGAAATAGACGAATAAGCAATTATTCGCTTTAAATCTGTTTGTCTAATTGCACAAAAAGAGGCATAAATAATACCTATTATAGAAAAAGTATAAACAGCAGGGGAATAGAATAAAGACGCGTACGGAAATAAAACTAAGCTGTACTTCAGAAATCCATATACACCTAATTTAAGCAGTATTCCTGCAAGAAGAACTGAACCCACTGTAGGCGCTTCTACATGAGCTTCAGGAAGCCATACGTGAAAAGGAAACATGGGTATTTTAGACGCGAAAGACAAGAAAAATGCAATCCATAAAATTTGTTGTTCAATTAAACTAAAGCAAAAAACTCTAATATATTCAATGCTACAAGAACCAACCAAAATATAAAGATAAAATATGCCTACTAAAAAAAGTAAAGAACCACATAATGTATAAAAAAAAAATAGAAAAACTGCTCTTACTTTTCTGTTTCTAGATCCCCAAAAACCTATTATTAAAAACATTGGAATTAATATTGCCTCAAAAAAAATGTAAAAAATAAATAAATCTAAAGAAGAAAATATTAAAAGCAAAAACAACTCAATCAAAAGTAAAGATATAGCATAATTTTTATAATTTATTTCATTCCAAATAAAAATTAAACATAAAAAAATTAATAAACTGCTCAAAACTAAAAATAATAAAGATAAGCTATCTAAACCGAAATTTGTGCTAAAGTTTAAAACATGCAAATTAAAACAGACAAAACAATTTTGCTGGTTTGACAGGGTATTTGTTTTAAAAAATAGCAATAACAAAGTAGATACGATTAAAACTAAGCTTGACACTAATAAAGAAAAAAAGCGAATTAAAAAGTCTTTTTTCTTATCAATACAAAAAATTATTAGAATACCGCTTATTAAAAATGTGTATAAAAGTATTAAAATCATAAGCAAAACATGTTTCTTTATTTATTAATTCATTTTAAATAGCTGTAATCTTGATCTAAAACAAGTACTGTTAATTTTAACAAAAAAATATATTATATAAAAATAATTAAACAAGAATAATAAGTAAATTAAGGAAGATTCCAATGTATATATTTAAACGTAAAAAATTATTTATTTCTATAAATTAAAATTATCTGTCAATTTCTCCAAACACGATATCCTGAGTACCAATAATTGTAACTATGTCAGCAATCATATGATTTTTAGCCATAAAATTTAAAGCCTGCAAGTGACCAAATCCTGGGGCTTTAATTTTACATCTATAAGGACGTTCCGTACCATCACTTATTAAATAAACTCCAAATTCTCCTTTAGGTGCTTCAGTAGAACTATATATTTCTCCCGCAGGAACGTTAAAACCTTCACTATAATATTTAAAATGATGAATAATCGACTCCATAGAGTTTTTTATTTCAAATCGAAAAGGAGAAGTTTCTTTTGAAGAACAAGTTCGAACAGATCCAGGCTTTATCAAATTTAATAGTTGTGAAATAATATTTAATGATTGGCGCATCTCTTCTATTCGAATCAAATAGCGATCATAACAGTCGCCTGTATTTCCTGTAGGTATATCAAATTCTAAGGCAGAATACATCTCATATGGCTGACTTTTTCGTAAATCCCAAGTTAATCCAGAACCTCTCAGCATAACTCCGCTGAAACCCCAATCAACTGCCTCTTTTGCAGATACTATGCCAACATCCACTAAGCGCTCTTTCCAAATTCTATTAGAACTTAACATTTCTTCGAACTCGTCAATCCTTGTTTTAAATTGTAACACAAAGAAATAAAGATCGTCCAAAAATCCTAAAGGAACATCTGACGATACCCCACCAGGTCTTATGTAAGACGCGTGCAACCTTGCACCAGAGACTCTTTCATAAAACTCCATCAGTTTCTCACGCTCTTCAAAAGCCCATAAAAAGGGGGTCATAGCTCCTACATCCATAGCATGACAACCAACAGCTAGAAGATGATTTAAAATACGTGTTATTTCTAAAAACAAAACTCTTATTATTTGACCTCTTACAGGAACTTTTAACTTACACAAACTTTCTACGGCTAAAGAATACGTATGCTCTTGCGCCATCATAGAAACATAATCTAGACGATCAAAGTAAGGAAGGCTTTGCAAATAATTTTTATTCTCAATAAGCTTTTCAGTTCCTCGATGTAACAAACCGATATGAGGGTCCGCTTTTTCTACAACTTCTCCGGTTAACTCTAATATTAATCTTAAAACCCCATGCGCAGCTGGATGTTGAGGACCAAAATTAATAGTAAAAGTCTTTAACTTTTTTGTTAATTCACTTTTTTTTATTTGCATACAAAAGTTTAAGTTTTAGAACTTTTGAAAATTAGAAAAAATTAAACTTTTCTCAGCTACCACGAAGTTTCAAAATTAAACACTCTAATTTCTTGTGCTAATTCTACAAATTCCATAATAATTCTTTTTTTAGTGGTTTCATATCGAAGCTCGATATAACCTTGCAAAGGAAAATCTTTACGCATAGGATAACCTTCAAAACCGTAGTCCGTTAAAATTCGACGAAGATCAGTATGACCTTTAAAAAAAATTCCATATAAATCCCAAATTTCTCGTTCCCACCAATTTGCATTCTTAAAAATAGGTATAATTGAAACTAAAATGTCCGTTTCATTAAGATACGTCTTTATTCGAATTCTGTTATTAAAGGTGAAACTCAGTATTTCATACGTAACAGCAAATCTATAAGCAGAGCCCAATAAGTCAACGCCAGATATACAAGATAAAAGATTAAATTGATATCCTATATGTTTTTTTAATACTAAAATTGAAAAAAAAACATGTTCTTTTAAAATAACAAAGATACTTTCTGTTTTATTTATAATTAACAAAACCTTTGGAAAAAATTTTTGAAGACCTAACAAATTTTTCATAAATTTAAAAAAACAATGAACTTAATAAAACATAATTACAACTTAAAATAAGCTCGTTAGGATAAAAAAACATAGCTAATAAGCTAAATAAAAGGAAAGACTGAAAAATATAGCTATTCGTGTATACGTAATCATTAAACGAGCAATATAAATAATTTTTTTGTTTTATTTGAGTGGGTTCAAAAAAAAAAATTTTAATAAGTCTTATGTAGTAAAAAACAGACAATGAACTTATAATTAAAAAAAAAAATGCATAAAATGGCTTTAAAAAAGAAGTAACTTCTAAAAGAATAATTATTTTAGATAAAAAGCCAGTCAATGGAGGAATTCCTCCAATTGAGAATAATATAGCAAATAAGCTTAACGCCCAATTTTTATTAAAAAAGAAAAAATTAGACAAACTTGTAATATATACAGGTGTTACCGAATAAAAACTAATTTGTTTAGATACTAAATATTGATTTAAATAAAAAAAAACTAAAAAATACCAAATTAATAACGAGTTTAGAATATATATATTAATAAAAAAAAAAGAACTAGAAAAACCCCCTAGATTAGATAAAGAAATTGCCGCAACAATAAAACCCACTTGCGCGATAGAGCTATATATGATAAGTCTTTTAAGTCGAAGCTGTCGCAATGAGTACGCTGTTCCTAAAATAACTGAAAATAGTCCTATATAAAATAATAATTTTTTAAAAAATAAAAAATCAACGCCGAAACAATTAACCCATTTAATTAAAAAATAAACTATAGCAATTTTAGGTAAAAGTGAAAAAATAAGAGTAGCAAAAACAGGAGCACCTTCATAAACATCTGGTGCCCAAAAATGAAGAGGAGCACAAGCAATTTTAAAAAGAATAGACACAGTTATACAAATAACTCCAAAATATATTGGTATAAGAAAGTGATTAGCATATGAACTTAAACCAAACTGAAAAATTAAACTTAGATCAGAAAGTTTTAACGTTCCTAAACATAAGTATAATAAAGAACAACCCAACAACAAAATAGCCGATACTAACGAACCTGTTAAAAAATATTTCAAACCAGATTCAATTGAAAACGAAGAGTTTTTTTTGCTAGAAGCTAAAACATAAAAACATAAAGATTGAAATTCAACAGTTAAATAAAAAGATAATAAATCAAACGAACTAATCATTAAATATATAGATAATAAAGAAAAAAGTAATAAACTTTTAAACTCTATAAAATTTAATTTTTGCATACGAAATGCAAAAAATAAAGCATTTAAAATGCATAACGCATAAAATGTTACCATTAATTTAACCCATTTGGAACTTTCATCTAACACAAAAGTAAAGTTAGAAATAAAACCAAAAGTTTTAATATTTAGAACTAAAATGAAAAAAATAACTAAAATAAAAAAACTCTGAATTGAATATTCTCTATCTAAAATAGGGAAATTAAAACGATGAGAGCCAATTATTTCCATGTTATAGAGAAGCTGAATCATTATAGAAAAACTAAAAAATATTTCAGGCAAAAATGATTTAATTATAATTGAATCCATAGTTTTAAAAAATAATATAATTTTTCCTACTTTCTATGAGAATTGAACTCATGTTTTGGCCGTGAAAAGGCAACGTCCTATCCGTTAGACGAAGAAAGCATTTTTATTTTATTCAGTGTGTAAAAAATTTGAGAATCACTCAAAAGAATATAAAGCGTGGCGTTTAATTTTTTAAAGCAAAGATTTAAATAGTATAAACAACAAAAACCAAACGTGTGTTGAGTAAAGTAATGATATATAAAAGAAAGCGTGTCTTCAACTCCTAAAATTAAAACAGAATTTTGAACTTTTACAAGTGACCTTTCAAGATTTTTAGTTGAATATTTAAAAAAGGTCTTTAATACTTTTTTTGTGCCAAATTTAATATTTTTGTTGCCTTCTGAGACGAAAAAAAATAAAACGCAACTATTTTTTTGCATTAAAGACTCGATTATGTTGTGCTTTAATTTTACTTTTAATTTTTTTAAATTAATACCGGACATACAGATTTTTATGCTCTTTTTTTTTACTATGTAATCTGGAATAAAAAATAACCTTTAAAACGTTAAGTCTGTAAATATACTTCTTACTAATATTGTTGTACCTTGTTTTTATAAATTTTCGTTTGTAAGTTAAGGTGTTAATGAACGAATAAGCTACATAACAAGAAAACATATAATAATGATAATGTTTTAATTGATGATTTATTTGTTTAATCCAAAATAGTTTTTTTAAGATTGGACGCTCTAATTTAAGAAAAATTAAAAACTTTTTTTTTATAGATTCAGTTCTAGGGAAAAAACCATATAAATTTTTACAAAGGATAAAAAAACCATTTCTTATTGGTTGTATAACGGAAGCATTTGATTTAATAGAACATTTTTTAACTTTAGTTAAGGAAGATACAAATTTCTTTAAAAACCCAGTAGTGTGCATATTGGGTTTAAACCGAATAAAGTTGTTTTGTTGAAACGCACTTAATTGGTTATAAGAAAACAAGAAGCTCTTGAAATAAACAGATTTACCTGGCAAAATTTTTTTTTTAAAAAAATAAGGAAAAAAGAAGTTATACGCATCAACAAGAAAAAAAGTTTGTGCTTCTACCTTAAAAGATTGCCGAACTATATACTTTGGATAAATTAAATTACATTCTAAAAAGAAGGTTTTTAAATTAAACTTTAAACTTCCATAAAAATATGTTTTATAAGCCATAAAATACTGTAAAAAATTTAAATAATTTTTGTTAAAAAAGGTAACTTGTACTGAATAGATTTAAAAGCTAAAATGCCCGCGTACTTATTTGAAATTTCAATTTTACAAAGTAATTGACCCAAACCAATTTTAACGGACCAATGATCAACAGGACCTTTACCTTTTCCCATTCTAACCGACAATGGTTTTTTACTTATAGGTGTTTGAGGAAAAATACAAATAAAAAATTTTCCTCGTTTTTTTATACGTTTTTGAACATTTAATTTAATCATTTTAAAATGATTTGAATTTAAAGTTCCACAGGCTATAGAAATAAGCTTGATATAACGTACATTTGGTTCATTCGTAAGTTTTGATATTTTTATCTTGCGATAATTTGCGCCTTTTTGAGATTTTTTATGTTTAAATTTTTTTGGTTGATACATAAATTTTTTTAGTTAAAAATAGCTTATCCAAAGTTTAAATCCAAACATTCCATACAACGTATACACATGACAAATTGAAAAAGTAATGTCTTCTTTTAACGATTGAACAGCAACCGAACCAATCCTTATGGTATTTTTAGACGCTCGCGGCTTTCCCTTAAGTTTACCGGAAATAGTAAATTTAATTCCCTTAATTCGAGAAGACGAACTAAACGTCTTTTTAAAAACTAAATCAAAAAATAGTTTTAAAAAAAAAAAAAAAAAAGAATGACGTTTTTTAGGGAGATAAGCAAAAATTAAACCCAAAAAATAGTTTAAAGCGTCTGCATTTATTTTTTTAATGATAAAAAGCGCCGCTACTTGAATAAAATCAAAAAATAAATTGTGTCTTTTATTGAATATTTTGTTTTTAAAAGATTTAAAATGTTTATAAAAAAAATAAATTTTAGATTTTGTTAAATATTTGTTAAGAACAAAAACTTTGTATCGTATGTCTAAAACTTTACCTAAAAAATTAAAAGAAAAAACAGGATTTGTAAGGGTTTGATATCGACGTGAAAATTTTTTTTTATATAAGATAATTTTTTTCGTGCGATAAAATACGTATAAAATTACCTCGAAATAGGATATACCAAAAAAAGATACATGATTTACAATGTATATGCTTTTATTATAAAGCGAGCGTTTTAATGATTTTATAAAATAAAGAAAATTTAAACTCAATTTAAAATTTGTTGAATTCGTTTTTAAAAAGTTTTTATTTCTTAAAGTAAGAGTATTTGATAATCGTCCCATTTATTTTTTTTTTTTTTGTTTGAATCGAAAAAGTGCTCGAGTAAAGCAAAAATCTCCAAATTTGTAACCAACTTTTTTTCGAGTTATTTTAACTTTTCTAAAAATTTTTCCGTTATAAACGCTGATTTTTTGTCCTACTAGACAAGACGGAATCGAATTAGACCTAGACCAAATATTTTTTTTATTACGTTTTGTATTTTTAAGAGAAATAAAATATCCTTTCCAAACCGATCTAGACATATATACTTGGCTTTCGTTTTTTTAAGTAAAATCCACATTTTGATGGAAGGCCCCAAGGGCTTACTGAAGGGCAACCCCCATTTGTTCGACCACCATGCGGATGATCTACAGGATTCATAGCTATACCTCTAACAGAAGGTCGAATTGAAAGACGTCTATTTAACCCGGCCGATCCTTTAACTGTTTTGTATTGTACTTTGTTACTAGAAACTCCTAAGGTTGCGTATAATTCGTTTGGTATAGAAATAATATCTTTTGACGGCAATCGAATCTTACACCGCAAAAAATCTGCTTGAAGAAGTTGTCCGTATGTACCCGCAGATCTTATGTAAAAAGAAGATTTTGAATTTATTTTAAGATTATAAATAATTGAACCTACCGGTATATTTTTCAATTGTAATTGATTTCCTAAAACTAAATTTAAATCTATAGAAGAAAATAAAGAGCCGGGCCGAATTTGATCCGTACAATACGTGTTGAAAAAACAAGAATTAAGAAAATTGAAGTTTAGCTGTAAAAAACAAGAATTGTATGGTGTATAAGACACAAAAACAACAATAGAATGATGCTTAAAATAAGTAGAATGCGTTATTCGATGTCGACGTTTTTCACCCCCTCCTTTATGTCTAACAGTTATTCTGCCGTACAAAGAACTTCTTCCATGAAATTGCTTAACTCCAAACGAGCCTAGTTTGTATAAATTGGTTTGTTTTGATAGTAAAAATTTTTGTATTAGTGTTTTTTTTCTTAAAGAATTTGATGTAGGTGATTTCTCTTTTAGTTTCATTTATACAAATTTTGATTCAGTTTTAACAAGGAATTGATAGTGTTAGATAATTTACAAATTATCCAAATAGAACTAAAAACGCAATCATAAGTGAAAACAGTGCAATTGATTCTGTAAGAGCAAATCCTAATATAGCAAATTTAAATAAATTTTCTAATTGGCCCGGATTTCTAGCAACAGCAACAAGTAAACAGCTAAATAAAGCTCCAATTCCAATTGCAGATCCACCTAATCCCGTGGTTGATAAACCCGCTCCAATTTTTTGACCAGCTTCTACGATTCCAATAATTTGATAAACTTGCAAAAAAATTAATAACAACTTTCCGGTTCAGAAAGAGAGAGAATCGAACTCTCATAGTTAGTTTTGGAGACCAATATTTTGCCCTTAAATTATCTTTCTGAAATAAATTTTAGTACTATAGATTTTGGCTTATTTAAAATAAAAAAAGAAAATACCAGCTCGCTAGAACCTTCAAATTCAAAAACACATCGAGCCTTAAAACTCTTTATTTCAAATTGATCCTTACTTTTTTTATATACATGGGGCGATTTGATTAAAGTAACACGCTTTTTTGAAACCGGAAAAAATTGAACATTTAAAATAGACTTTTTCTTTAAAAAAGTTGAAGTTATATAATTTATATAAGTCTTTAGTAAAAAAATATTTACTGAATAAACAAAAATTTGAAACTTCATAAAATTAATAAAAATTTTTAACGAGGAAATAAATTAAAAGAAACTAAAATATTAGCAGTTAATACTAAAAACGATAGTGAAATCGGAAGAAATAGTTTCCATCCTATGGACATAAGCTGGTCATATCTATAACGAGGAAGAGCTGCTCTTATCCAAACAAAAAGAATAACAAAAAAGGAAATTTTTAGGCCAAACCACAAAGAAAAATTTGATATCTCAAGAAAATTGAAAAAAGAACACCAGCCACCCAAAAAAAGAATTGTTACCATGGAACTCATCATCAACATATTAGAATACTCACCCAAAGAAAATAAAGCAAAACCCATGGAAGAATATTCAACATTATATCCAGAAACAAGTTCTGCTTCTGCTTCTGGTAAGTCAAAAGGATGTCGATTTGTTTCTGCTAAACCAGATATAAAAAAAAGTAAAAATAAAGGATAGAATGGAATAATAAACCATACGTATTTTTGAGTCAAAATAACTTGTTGAACATTAAAAGAACCACAGCAAGATATTATACAAACAAGGACAAAACCAATTGAAACTTCATAGGAGATCATTTGTGAAGTAGATCTAAGAGACCCTAAAAAAGCATATTTAGAATTACTAGACCAACCAGACATTACAATACCATAAACGCCTAAAGAAGAAACAGCAAATAAGTATAAAAAGCCGAGATTTGACTCACTAAAAAAAGAGTACGGACCAAAAGGTATAATAGACCATCCAAATAAACTTACAGCAAATGTTAGAGCGGGAGACAAAATAAATAACAAAGAATTTGAGCTATGAGGAATTACACTTTCTTTTATTAAAAGCTTAAAACCATCTGATAACGGCTGTAAAAGTCCATAAATTCCTATAACATTTGGTCCTCTGCGTCTTTGTATAGCACCTAATATTTTTCTTTCAGCTAGAGTAAAGTATGCAACAGAAATAAGAAGAGGAACTACTACAATTAATATTTTTGTTAATATAAATATGAAATAAAACATTTAATTTTTTAAATGGAAAAAAAGGGATTCGAACCCTTGACACGCAATAAGCGCGTGTTGATTTAGCAAACCAATACTTTCAGCCTCTCAGTCATTTTTCCGTCTCAAATTAAAACAAAAACGATTGTTTTTTAAGTGTAGAATTATTATTATAGTTAATAATATAGAAGACAAATGAACCTTTTAGAACTACTTCTTTTGTTATTTTTAAAGACACTTTTATACTATCTTTAAAAAGCGAGAACGACTTCGTTTTTTGCGTTTTTTCTTTTTTGCTCTGCAACCGTTAAAACATTTTAAGGCTTTTATCTTTATAATAAAGTGCCCTTTTAAACAATACTTTTTTATTGAACCTAAAATTTTTTTTTTTAAACGAATAGGTACACTTAAAAGAAATATTATATTTCTTCTATGAATAAAAGATTTAATTTCCAGAAAGAATTTTTTTATAATAAAATCCAAATAATATTTTAATTTTTTTTGAGAAACTTTTAATTTATAAGTACCGGAGGAAATAGATTTAATTATTTTAAACAGATTTCTTTGGTACAACGTTAAAAAAATATTATGAGAAAATATTTTAATCAAAATAATTAAATTTAAAGAAGGTCGATTTGTTTTAATTACGGCACGTTTTAATTTTGAGAAATAATTTCTTTTATGTTTTTTGCGAACTAAAAAACTTTTATCAAAGAGTTTACGCCAAGGATAGTAAGGTTTTTTAAATGCACGTTTAGTTTTTTCCAAAGGCAATCGAGATATTTTTGAATTCTTTTTTAATTGCTTAGAGGAAAAATTTAACTTTTGTTTTGAATTGGCAATAGACGACATTAAATTCTTTTTAGTGTTTAGTCGGTTTTTAATTATATAATTAAACTCTTTTTTAAAGTGCATATATTTACCTTAAGAATCTTTGTTAGCGAATTTTTTTACAAGTTCTGCCGTTTGTTTTGGTTCGTTGACCTCTTGCAGGATAATGTTTTTTCAAACGTAAACTGCGATAATTCTTTAAAGAGAATAAAAAAGACAAACATTTTTTTTTAAAAAAAAACCTTTTTTTTTTATCTTTTGTTAAATAAATTTTTTGATGAAGATTGAATCTAGAACGAAAAATTCTTTTATTATAATTTTTCTTTTTTATTTTAGTAAGCATTAAATATAGTTAATTATCAAAGAAGGGATTTGAACCCTTACCTATTTGTTTTTATAGACCAGAACCTAAACCTGGCGTGTATACCATTTTCACCACTTTGATTAAAAATCTAAAATTACATTATTATTTCCAAAAAGGTATAATTGATTAGGACTTGAACAAGAAAGTTAAAATTACTTTATGTTGAAATTTAGTATAAAACTTAACACTTTTTTCACGTATAGAGATGATTCTTTATTATAGAATAATCTGTTTGTCAAAATAAGCTTAATTTTTAGCAATATATACTTTTAGCCTTCCTTATGTGAAAAAGTGTTTAAATAAATAAAATTAGTTATTAGACATAAGTAAGAAAGAAAATCTGCAAGCGCAGATTGAAAAACTTAGCGGAGAAAGAGACCTCTTACAAAAAAATATCAAAGATATAGAGGAAGAAATCATATCTAAGCTAACTCAAAACGAGAAGCTTAAGGAAAAGCTTTTAGAGATTAGCACAAAAACCGGCAACGAAAAAGTGTTAAAATAATTATTAACACTTTTTTTCTGTCGCGCAGCATTAAACTCTTTTGATATTAGCCATATTAAAATCTCAATGAGACGATAGAGGTGCTTATCGATGCGCACGAACGGACAAGCCGCTTTATAACTTTTATTGGAGACCAAATATTGAAGAACAATTTTTTAATAAAAAATCTTGAAGTGTCTCTTCAAACCTATATATCTCAGTTATCATCCATTATAAATAGAAGAGTAGATACTATATTATGCCAAAGACAGCTTTTGTTAGACGCAAGTGCAAGTCAGTGCCTTATAGATATTGCCATTTATGGCGACTCTCCTTTTGGTGGGTTGTAATTAAAATTAAATAAATAAGTTTATCTTTTATAAAATATTTAAATTCTGTTAAAAAGTTATATTAAATTAAAAAGAGGAAACTTTATCTTTAAAATTTTTTTAGTCAAAAACGTGATTTCATTTTATTTAAGATTAAATACCTTTTCCTAGACTTTTTGAAAATTACATTTTATTAAAAGTTTTTTTAATTAAAAAATTAGTGTATTTATATTTTGATTTATAATGTTCTTTTTCACGTATTAATAAAAATTAAAAAGTCTTTTATTATTATTAAAGAAACAAAAAACATATGAGTTAAAAAATTATTTATACATTTAAGTGGTATTTTCGACCTAATTTAAATAGCTCAGCTTGGTAGAGCAGTGGATTGAAAATCCTCGTGTCAGTGGTTCAAATCCACTTTTGAATACTAATAAACTTATCTTAAAAATTAAGTGCGTAGCTCAATTGGTAGAGCGTCGAGCTTTTAATTCGCGGGTTTTGGGTTCAATTCCCAATGCACTTATTTTTTTACGTTTTTAATTTTGTAAAAACCCGTTAGTAAAATACATTTTATGCCTCAATTAGATTTTTTTTGTTATTTTAATCAAATATTTTGGATTTCTATTTTTTTTTGGTCATCATATTTTATCTATTTAATTTATTTCTTAAAAGAAGTTTCAAAAACTATCAAGTTACGTTTAAAAGTAATTGCATTATCTAAGAAATTAAAAAATAAAATAAGTCCTTGTCTTATTTATGAAAATGTTATTGTATACGCGTTAGACTCCCGATCTAGAATCCCGTTCTAGAAACTTTTCAATAAAGAAGGGGGGAAGAGTGGCTGAGCGGTTAAAGGCGGTAAATTGTAAATTTATTAGAAGCAATTCTTTCGGAGGTTCAAATCCTTCCTCTTCTATTTAATGATTTTTATTGAATTGTCGCCAAATTGGTTAAGGCACTCGTTTTTGATGCGAGCATAAGAAGGTTCAAATCCTTCCAATTCAATAAAAATAAAGTCAAATAGCATAATGATTATGTATGGGATTGCAAATCCTACCACGAGAGTTTGATTCTCTCTTTGACTTTATTTTTTATATATTTTTAGCTCAAGGGAAGAGCGTTGGTCTTCTAAGCCGAAAGTTAAAGGTTCAAATCCTTTAAAATATAAAGTATTATGAATTTATCCTTAAAAATATTATTAAATAGAATTAAAAATCGCTCGAGAAAAGGATCCATAAGCGCTATTAAAACTTTTGCCGGTGGCTTTAATACCAAAATAGTTAAATTTTTATACAAAAAAGGATTTATTCAATCAGTTTTTGTTTCAAACTATAACTCTGAAAATTTTTTATATTTTATTGTAATATCCTTTCGATCTTTATTTGAAGATTCTTTGTTAAATAATATTTCTTTTTATAGTAAAGGAATGTCGGCAAATTTAAAAGTTGTAGATAAAATGTCGGCAAAAAAAGTTGTTCATGTTTTATCTTCTTCTTCGGGAATAGTCGAGTCTTCCGAAGTAAAAAAAAAACGATCGGGAGGATTTTTACTTTTTTCCATTTGACTAAATTAAAAAATATTATTAATTTAGAATTGACTCTAAAACTTTGTTTCTACTTTATGTTTTTTTACAAAAAAGAATTTAAATTTTTATCGCTATAATTAAGTGTTTAAAAATTCTTATGTTGCGCCTATTTTCCCCTTTTTGGGTCATTTTTTAATTATATGAGAAACATTATATTACCAATTAATTCTCAAAGCATAAAAGTCTATTTATGTTATAAAAAATCTATTCGATTTTTATTAATAAAAGTAAAAGACACGTCATGTCGTTATTTTATTTTGCCAAAAAGCATTTACGGCATTCAATTAATAGATAAAAACTTGTGCATAAAAACTTCTTTAAAAAAAAATAATTTTCTAGTTAACACTTTGAACCTTTATAATAAGAAAGTTTTTGCTTTTCGTCAAAAAATAATATTAAAAGGTTTGGGTTTTAAAATTTTCTACAATGACATTTTAAATGAACTTTCTTTTAAATTAGGTTATAGTCATTTGATCTATGTTAAAGTTCCTCAAGGAGTTCAATTTATCAAGATTTTAAAAAATATACTTATCGTTTCAAGTTTTGACGCTGCTCTTTTGGGAAATTTTGTATTTAATATTCAAAAATTAAGATATCCTGATTCTTACAAGGGAAAAGGCTTTAGATTAAAGCGACAAATTTTGCGTATTAAACAATTAAAAAAAAAATAATGCGAATAAAAGCAGATTCTATCTTTTTAAATAATCTTTTAAATAACTTTTTTTTAGAAGATATAAAATCTAACACTTTTTCTATAGACAAAGATTTAAATTTATTTTGTTTTTTTGAACTGTGCAAAGAATTTAAGCAAGTATTAAAAATTATACATAAATTAAAAAAAAAAAAATGTGAAGATTTTCATATTAATTTCATCGTAGATGATATGTTTATAAAATCTACTCTAGATAGTATATTGAAAACGGTTTCCTGGAATGTTTCTTTTGAAACACTTTTGATCGAGGAAGAAAGCCGAAAAGTTTTTAAAAAAAATAAGGTAGAGTTAAATGTATATTTTTTAAAAGTTTCACATTCTAACTTTAAATATAAATTTGTAAATAATTTAAATATTATTTTTAACTCTAATACCAACTTTTTGCAAAACAAAAGTGGTATTTATTGTATCCATTCTAATTCCTATAATCTAAAAAAAATAATAGTGATAACCGCTTTTTTTAATTCTTTATTCACAAAACATTATGCGTCGTCTTTTAAAATTTAAATGTTATAAAAATGTTTACAGCGTAGGAAATAATCTTTTAACTTCCATTCTAAAATTTAAACGTTCTAAATGGTTTTCCATTAAACAGCGTTTTAAAAAAATTTTAAATAGAAAAAAATTTTCAAAGTTAACTTTACAGAAAACAAAGGTTTTTGGTCTGCAAAAAGATCAAAAAACATGTTTAAATGTATTTAGAATAAAAAAAGATTTAAAACGGTGGAATAAACTTTTTTTAAGATCTAAAGAAAAAATCAGTTTAAGAAAAACCTTTTTTTTACTAACAGGTCAAGCTGTTACTTTTAAAGATTTAACGAAGCCAAAAAAAAAAATTGAAAGTTACGTTCAAGCCGAGCTACTAAAAGCTTTTTTAAGAATTGATGTGTTGTTATGGTTACATAATTTTTTTAAAACTCCGCATTTTGCAAGAAAAGCAATAAAAGCGGGTTTTGTTTTTTTAAATAATAAAACAGTTGATAAACTAACTTTTTTATCTAAAGGAGATTTTGTACGCACAAACATTTCAGTAAAGCAAACAAAGCAGCTTTATTCAAATTCTCATCAAAAGTTTAGTTTTGTTGAATACGATTCTTATAGCGAGTCTCTTATAATTTTAAAAAATTCATTAGACTTAGACAGCAAAGATTTAATTTTTTTTAAAGAATGTATTAATTACCCAAGCTTTTATAAGTTATTTTAAGCGTAGAATAGTGTATGCGCGTATATATTAAAGGTAGATTTTCTGCCTTCCAAGCAGACGGTATGAGTTCAAATCTCATTATGCGCAAAAATTTTTTGTTTTAAAAGAAGTATGAAAACAAATTAGGGGGGATATAGCTTAATTTGGTAAAGCGCACGTTTTGCATGCGTTAGACTATCGGTTCAAGTCCGATTTTCTCCACGTTTAATTTTATTTTTTACTGGAGTATAGCGTAGCGGTTAGCGCATCTGTTTTGGGAACAGAAAGCCATGTGTTCAAATCACATTACTCCAAAAACTTTTATTTAGTTATTAATATAGAATTTAAATCTTTTACGTACAAATAAAGCCATAGCATGAACTTTTAGTTTAAGGGTAAAACGTACCGCTCATAACGGTAATAATATAGGTTCAAATCCTATTTAGTTCTTTTAAACGCGAAATAAAGCAGTTAGGTAGCTTATCGGTCTCATAATCCGGATGTCATAGGTTCAAATCCTATTTTCGTAATGATCTTACTTTTTGTTTTCTCATAAAACTAACTTTTTAAATAATTTATTATATGAAGTACTTAGTAAAAAAAGATTTAATACGACGAAAACAATTTTCGTTTTTAGAGCTTAAAAATGTTTGTTTAAAATTTTTTATTATTTTTATTTTAAATTCACAAAAAATACAAATAGATAAAAATTTATTGTTTCGTTTCATTGTTTTTAAAAAGTCGAAAAAAAATTATAGTTTTGGCAAATCGAAGTTGGTTCGAAGATGTGTATTGACAGGAAGAAGTCGGGGGTCGGTTCGTTTCTTAGGAGGCGTTTCACGAACCCCCCTTAAGGAATTGCTTAGTTTCGGAATTATTATGGGCTACAAAAAAGCGGTTTGGTAATGTTTTTTAAATTTATATGATACAAAAAGGTTCTTTCTTAAATGTAATTGACAACTCTGGAGCAAAAATCGTTTGTTCTTTACATTTACCTATGGGCTATCGAAAACGGTACGCTTTTTTAGGAGATGTAATTATTGTTTCTGTAAAAAAATTAAGAAGTAAAAGAAAAAGTTTGTCTAAAGTAAAAAAAGGGGCTGTTTTAAAAGCTTTAATTGTTCGTGTAGTAAAGTCTTATTGTTCGCATGCTAGCGAAAGACTCAGTTTTTTTGAAAATTCTGTAGTAATATTGGGTAAAAATAATAAATTTTTAGGTACAAGAATTTTTGGTTCTATACCGTATAAATTTCGACATAGTAGATTTTTGAGAATTTTTTCTTTATCTAGTGGTACAGTTTTTTAGTTATTATAAAAATGATTAAAATGAGGAAGTAGCTCAGAGGTAGAGTAGTAGCTTGTCATGCTAAAAGTCGTGGGTTCAAACCCCATTTTCCTCTTTCTTAAAAATTTTTATTGTAATTTAAATTAGCTTTTTTTAATAAAAATATATCGATAAGTTTAATTTTTAATTTAAAGTAACTAGCTCAATGGTAGAGCATTTCGCTTACAACGAAAGGGCTAGCAGTTCAAATCTGTTGTTACTTATTCTTAAATTTTTTTATGTAAATATTAGAAAAGTGACTGAGAGGTTTATAGTGATAGTCTTGAAAACTATTATATTTGTAATTAAATATCGTGGGTTCGAATCCTACCTTTTCTTGATAAAATTACTTTTGTGTTAGATTTTTAAAATCTAGTTTAAATTATTTAATAATTTAAATTTTTAATTTAAAAAACAAAAATTTTATAAAAATAACATTTTTAAAATGACATATTTTTTTTTTGAATCAACAAAACTATTTTTTTTTATACTTTTTTCAATTTTTTTATCAATTGTTATATTAGATTTGTCTCGACTTTTACGGTTATCTAATCCCGATGTAGAAAAAGTGTCTGTTTATGAGTGTGGATTTGATCCATACGAAGATGCTCGTAATTCTTTTGACGTTAGGTTCTATTTAGTTGCAATTTTATTTATTATATTTGATTTAGAAGCCATTTATTTTTATCCTTGGTGTATTTCAATAAGTTTTTTGACAGTTGATGCTTTTTGGGCAATGTTTGATTTTATTGTGGAGCTTTTATTTGGTTTTGCTTACGCATGGAAAGTCGGGGCCTTAAATTGGGAATAAGTTAATTCGTTTTAAGTGCTTTTTAATCCTAATTATTTTTGAAAAAAAATATATTTTATTTAAAGCGAAATAGTTCAATTGGTTAGAGTAGCGGAATCATAATCCGAAGGTTGTAGGTTCAAATCCTACTTTCGCTAAAAAATAATATAAATTTAAGTTATTTATATTTTTGAATTAGTATCTTCGTAGGACATAGTTATCTGTTACAGATTAAAAAAGCTTACTGTCTAAAATGTGTTATAAAATAAAACTATCGAAGACTTGTATTTTTATATTAAAAACTAATTTAAATTGTTTATTCTTGTAAAAAATGACATTTAATCAATTATTATCTAACAAACGTGGTCGTTTGAAAAAAAAAAAAAAAAATCGAACTCGTGCTCTTGTGGGAAACCCGCAGTGCAAGGGTGTTTGTATAAAAATATTTACCCGCTCTCCTAAAAAACCAAATTCGGCTGTTAGAAAAGTATCTAAAGTAAAACTTTCGACAGGCTTTAAGGTAGAATCTTATATTTGTGGAGAAGGTCATAATCTTCAGCAATACTCAATTGTTTTAATTCGTGGTGGGCGCGTACCAGATTTACCCGGAGTTAAATATAAAAACATACGTGGTAAATACGACTTTCAGGGCTCAAAGAATAGAAAAACTTCCAGATCTAAATATGGAGTTAAACGACAAAAAAAAAAAGAATAACACTGTTTTATGCTTATATCAAAAAATTTTTATAATTTGTTTCTAGGTTTACTAACTAAAAACGGGAATGCTTCTGCTTCAATGAAATTGTTAACTAAAGTTTTTTTAATGGTTTCAAAAAAAACTGGACTTTCTCACAAAATAATAGCTTTAAAGGCTTTTTTATCTTTAAATATTTTTGTTGAAGTTAAAAGTGTAAAACGAAGAAAATTTAAACATTTGATACCTTTTCCGATTTCTTTAAATAGAAAACTTTATTTAGCTGCAAAATGGATAATTAGTTCCGCTTTGGAAGACAAACGTAAAGTTGGTTTTGCAGATAAATTATCTCAGGAATTAATCGTTTTAGTAACAAATAAAAAATTATCTAAAAGTTACAAAAAACGAAGATCTACACTTTCTCTAGCTATTAAGAATAAGTCTAATGTTCACTTTCGATGGTAAATTTTTATAACGTAAAAGTTTGCTAAAATTTCTTTAATAAAAAAATTGTTTTTCATGTATTAAGGAGTATTTAAAGAGGTTTAACGACGTTTCAAATATTTTTTTAAAGATTTTGTTTTATATCAAGTTTTTACTTGTAATATACTTTGAGTTTTTTTGTTGTAACCTTATTGATTGACGGTGTATTTTTTGCTCGAATATACACTAAAATTTTATCATAACTTTAGCTAATTTTAATTTACACTTTGACGTGATTTTCTATCTTAGGTGAGCATAGCTTAGCTGGTTAAAGTTTCAAATTGTGGCTTTGAAGATGAGGGTTCGAATCCCTCTGCTTGCCCTAAAAAAATGTGAACCATTTTTGAACAATTAAACGAAATCTTTGCGACTCGACGAAGGGGGAGGTTCTTTATTATTGTATATAATTGGATATTTTTGGTTTGTTATTTAAGTTTTTATTTTTGCCTTTAAAAAAGTGCTTTTATTATTATTTTTTTTTTATCTGACATTGTTTACATAATATTTCATTTGAGTGGTGTAAACATTAAATTTTTAAAATTAAGCTAAAATATGTTTTAGCTCTCAATAACTTTATTAATGTTTTTTTATTTTATTTTCAGCATTTTATGCACTTTGATGGGGGGAATAAAAGCTTTGCTTTTAAGCTTTTACCCCTAAAGTTAAACTTTGCTTATTTTAATTTATTATTTGTTTAAATAAGAAATAAATTAAAAACGCCAAGCGATTTTGTGTTTCGTATCAAGAATTACTTAAAATTGTTTTAAAAAAGAGTTTGATCCTGGCTCTGAGTGAACGCTTGCAATACACTTTACACATGCTAGTCGAATGTTTTTCAAAGGACATGGCGCACGAGTGAGTAGAGTAT
>Ga0214179_1000003_pt1 | contig 44196 bp, 29 predicted proteins | sample TroBogEpilimnion_21_FD_153017 | JGI IMG/M metagenome (GOLD analysis project Ga0214179, IMG submission 153017) | Freshwater microbial communities from Trout Bog Lake, WI - 01OCT2007 epilimnion | ecosystem: Environmental > Aquatic > Freshwater > Lake > Epilimnion/Euphotic zone | place: Trout Bog... | reverse complement strand
CAGCGTTCATTCAGAGCCAGGATCCGACTCATCAATTTTTGTCATCAATGATATAAATTTAAACTCAAACAAATTCGTATCCCTTATGAGATTTGAACTCATGTCCGTGCCTTGAAAAGGCAATGTCGGGATGATATGACTTGAACATACAACCTTCTGTACCCAAAACAGAAACTCTACCCTTGAGCTACATCCCGCATAAAAAATAATGCTCCTGAAACAGGATTTGAACCTGCAACTTTATGGTTAACAGCCATACACTCTACCTATTGAGTTATCCAGGATTACCGAAAAAAAGATCTATTTTGACAACGAGAACGAATAATCAATTGAACAGGAAGTTTTGCTCTAAGACGACGAACCGTATGATAAAGAAATTCTATCGGAAACCAGCGAATAAAACTAATTTCAAACAAAGGAAAGCCAATGGTCACTGCTCGCGACCAAAACGAAAACGCACCTTTTCCTTTCCCCATTCTAATTTCGCGAGGTTTAGCTGTAACCATTCCAGTAAAACGAATTAAAGACCACATTCGAAACAAACGAGCAAATTTGCGTACAAGGACTTTTTGGATTGCCGAAAGTTGACAAGGTTGCAATTGGCCAGGGGTTCCAACTTGAAATAAATAATCGGCGGCAAAACGACGCTGATAAACATTAAAAAATCCGGTTTGACAACGCTGTTCTAATACGGCGTGTTTTAATCTATTTTGATGCCGTTTAACATAAGTTGTTAAAACTGCGGGATAATTTTTAAAAACAATAAGCTTTTTTCTAATAGCCATTGGCTCGTTTCTAATAAATCCAAAATCGAATTCCTAAAACACCTGCGAAGGTTGGGACGTCAAACGCCTGATAATTCATTCGAAAGGCTAATCGGTAAAAACGCAGGCCGGCATGATCCCCAAAAAAACGAGTACGTGTTTTCTGACTTCGACCCGTTTTCCCGTAAACCTCAATTCTAAACCCTTTTAAATATTGACCAAAAACTGCGTAGTCACGTAATAATTTTGCCACTAACATAAAAAACCGCATACGCATAAGACGAAATCTGCGAGTATGACCCAATGAAACCATGTTATATAACCATTGGGATAACAACTGAATATTTTTTAATAAGGCGCTGCCAATAACCAAAAAACATAAATTATAGACATTTACAAGCTTCCGCCAACTCGGATGCAATCCTAAAAATAAAACAATCTGAGCATAGCTAAATTTATTAATAGTTAATGGTTTATCTGGTCTAAAAGAAAAATCACGCGCAAGACGGCGAAATTTTGTAATATTTGTTGTCCGGCGAACTTTCAGAGCATTAATGTAGCGATTCAAAGCAGGGCTATCGCGTAAGGATAGTCGTGTAATAACACCTGATTGAAAGTATGAAATATATAAATTCACGCAATTTAACGCGATTTTTTGACTAAAATAGCATTCAAAGCAAATTTTTAAATACCAAAAAAAGCGTAATTGAGTAATTTTTGTACGACAACTACTTGTTTTTCGGCGTAATCGACGAAAAAGAAAGCGCCCAAAAAACTTTCGTCGTTTTGTTAAAAATTTCAATAGCCACATCTGCCGATACCATATTAAATTAAACGTGGAACGAAAAAAAAAACCAAAAGGGCGGAAATTGATTTTTCTAAAAAACCAAACTTTTTTTTTTAGTCGTTTCTTAGGACCAAAATAGTTTTTATAATCTTTAATGGTCACACTATTATAAAAACCGGTTAAAAAACGTTTTACTAAATCCATATGCAATCGATTCAAAGTTTTACTATAACGTAAAAAATAATTACCAAATTTACGCTTACTAACACTAAAATGTAAAAATGCTGGATAAGAACGCTTTGTTAATAAACCAGAACGATTCCACAGTTTATCAAAAAACCCCAAGTTACGCTTTTCTATTAAAAATAAAAAACGCGAAGTAATTTGAAAATGCTTTTTTACAAAAACTCTAGGCGCACGCGCTTTAAACAATAATCTTCTTGGAAATTTACGGCGTCGCCGAACAAATTTGCGTTTTTTTTTTCGCCATAAAGGTCGTGGAACACCAAGATATGATAAACTAATAAACAACGCATTAATATCCCGTGTAATATTAATAATATCTAGCGATGCCAAATAAATACGTTGAGTATAAAACCATAATAGCAACCATTGGCACATAATAAGACTGCGACGCGCAATGTTTCCTAAAAAATAATCCTGTATAACCGCCGGCTGCCAAAAAATAGTAACTCCAAGACGCGTTCCCAAAGGATAAGCAGGACTATACAATAATCCAAAAAAAAAATACTTTTGTGCCATTAAATTAAAACGAAATCAATTATATAGCGTATTCGAAACGTAAAAAATTACTAAATACCAAAACTTCCCTAAAAACTATAAAACCAATAACCACCAGAAACATATCTTCCAATAAAAGAGTCAAAAAAATACTAATAGCTATGAATAATAAAAAACTTCTAGAATTGCGCCATAAAAAAAAAAAAAAACAGCAACACAGCAATAATAAAAACGTCATATACGAAAGCTCGGATCCAGAATTAAACACATCAGAGTAATCATCAAAAAATCCAAAGTCGTAAACAAAAAAGGTACTAAAATCTCCAAAATCAATAACAGACCCTAAGGTATAAAATACTAACAGAATACAGCCGAAAATATAAACCCCCACCCAAAAAATCGTAAAAAATAATAAAATTAGTCTCCAATTCCATAAATTTTTTAAAAACTGGTAATAAGAATAAAATAAATAACAGGCAGCTAACAATCCGAAAAAAAAATCAAAAAAAGCATTAGGTTTTTCAAAGGGTGAAAAAAAAAAAACAGATTCACTATAAAAAAGAGTAGTTTCACAAAAATAACCTAACATTAAACTAAACGAAAATGGAACTTCTGCCAAAGCGTAAAAAAAAAATGTTGGCGAAAAAACCGTGACAATTGAAATAAAAGAAATATGTAATACAATATAATAATTTAAGTTTAAAAACCAAAATATACTTAAAAAACTATAAAAAATTAAACAACTTAAATACACTAGCATTTTATCATAATTAGTCATAAATAAACCGCCGGATAAGACAGGATTTGAACCTGTGATACATAGAATGTATGTCTGTTTTCAAGACAGATGCTTTCAACCTCTCAGCCACTTATCCAAATAATAAATAATTTATACGATACATTATTTCTGTTTTCGTTTCGTTATTTTTTTAATTTTTTTTTCTTGAGAAAATAATAATCCTTGATATTCATAAATATTGAAAAATACGGAATCACGTACTGTTTTTACATAATTACGTAAAGCATTATAATTTAGACTGCAAAAAAAGAATGAAACATTCTCATTACTTTCCCCTAACGCAGGCCGGCACCCGCTAAAAATACCATTAGGTGGGAATAACAATAAATCATGAGTATTAGAAACAATAAGACGAATAGTATTAGGAAGAATAAAATCGCAGACATAACCAACCCCAACTAAAGTAAAGGATACAAAATACAAAATCGACAGCTTATAGAAGATCATTTGAAAAAATTTATGAAAACAACCAAAATAAGCCCGCCAGGCTCGTGGTTTTCGTTGTTGCGACACCAAAAGCTGAAAAGTCAATAATGAACTTTTCTCAATATCACAAAAACTCCATAACGAAAAAACACTTAAAGTATCTATATCCGTGTGAACAAATTCAGTGGCAACACTTACATAATTAATTGCCACCGGGCACGTTTCACTATCAAAAAAATAATAGCCGCGTGAATCCGGTATTTGAAACCCTTCGAAAAAAAAAGAATCAAAAAAAACAGACTCTTCGATATCCCAAACAAAAAAATCAATATTTGTTGATGTTAAAAAACGGATTCTTAAGGTTTTAATAAGATCCGTTTCTAGTCGTAAACAACCAAAATCGGCAGGTATCATTTAATAATTATCAATACGAGCTAATAATCGGCCACCTAAATAATTAGTAATATGGCCGTTTAGTTGTAAATAAACCAACTGTCTATCAGTAACTATACCATGTGTTGGCGTTTCAAAAACTAAAATAGGAAAGGCTAGTGATGCTTTTTGTTGCATAATTAAACGAATTGCCTGGACCGATAGGTATATTCGTGGCCGAATACTGCGTATATGCTGAAATAACAAACCATTGTTATTAATATAATAAAATAGTATACGCACACATTTAAATGCAGTAGACCTCGGGCTAGAATATACCGTAAAAGCTGCTATTAGTTTGTCCTTTCTCAAACAGATAATAAAATCAAGAATTTGTTTCGTAATTATTGGAAAAACCATCGCATCTAATCGGGCACGGTATTGCTGTTGAAAAGCAGCAATAAAAAACGCAAGCTGGAGTCGGCGAGAAAACATTTTTGGTCTAATTACCAACTAGCCTTGCGTAACCCGAGCCACCGACCCCGAGTTCCGAAAAATTTCATAGCGTGACGAGAAAAGCCTTTATAAACAATACCGCGGCAGCGTCCTGACCAAATACAAATATTTTTTACTCTTGCGGTTCGTAATTTATTTGTCGCAAGGTAGATTTTTTTTTTTAATTTTAAACTTTTATTAGAATTAAACGCTTTTTCAATTCTTGCCGCTAATTCAAATTGCTTTGTTTGTTGTCGGTAAAAAATATCACGACGATGTTTTATTGATAAAAATAAAGGCGTTAATAACATAAAAAAAAACTAAAAAGTTGACGTTAAGAGTGAAGATAATCGGACTTGAACCGATAACCTTATGTTTGCAAAACATACGCTCTGACCAGTTGAGCTATATCCTCAGTGATTTAATTGATTTGCTATCAACCGCTGCGGTACCCCCTAAAAAACAGTTTTATTAAATTTTTTTAAGACGTAATGTATTTATTATTAGTGGTTTTACCTTTATTATCTTCTATTTGTATTTTATTATTTGGACGATTTCTAGGCCGCCATGGATCAAGTTATCTTACAATCGCAGGTTTAGCCTATATATGTGCACAAGCGTGGTTTTTTTTCTTAAAAAAAACGCGTTACGAATTTTTATTTTATATTAATGGGTATACGTGGATTAAAAACGGAACTAGCTCTATTGGGTTTGATTTATATATTGATAATGTTACTTTAGTAATGTTTGTTATTATTACCACGATTTCATTTATTGTTCATTGGTATTCATATGATTATATGTTTAATGATCCACATTTACCACGTTTTATGGCTTATTTATCATTATTTACTTTTTTTATGTTACTTCTCGTGTCGGCTGCGGACTTAACCATATTATTTATTGGATGGGAGGGCGTTGGATTATTATCGTATCTTTTGATTAATTTTTGGTATACCCGGATTCAAGCCAATAAATCGGCATTAAAAGCAATTTTTGTCAATAAAATTGGCGATATAGCCATGTTAGCTGCAATTGTTTTGTTTTATATTACCGCCGGAACAACAAATATTCTTACATTAAGTGCTTTAGCACCTTATTTACAATTATTTACAATTGCAAATATTAATGTTTTTACTGCAGCCCTGTTTTGTCTTATTTTTGGAGCTATTGGTAAATCTGCTCAGTTATTTTTGCATGTATGGTTACCTGACGCAATGGAAGGGCCTACGCCCGTTTCAGCACTTTTACATGCTGCAACCATGGTTACAGCAGGGGTTTTTTTAATAATCCGCAATTCTTCCTTATTTGAATTATCCGATCTTATATTATTTTTTATTGTTTGTACTGGAGCGATTACAACATTTTTTGCTGCGACAACTGGTATAGTTCAATACGATATTAAACGTATAATTGCGTTTTCGACTTGTAGTCAGCTTGGGTATATGTTTGTCGCGTGCGGTCTATCTGGTTATTCCGTAGGGTTGTTTCATTTATTTAATCACGCTTTTTTTAAAGCTTTATTGTTTTTAGCGGCGGGGTCGATAATTCATGCATTAGCCGATGAACAAGATATTCGGCGCATGGGTTCGATAGGTTTATATTTACCGCTAACATTCAGTTTTTTTTTAATTGCGTCCCTTTCATTGATGGGTACGCCATTTTTATCTGGATTTTATTCAAAAGATTTAATTATTGAAATTCAAGCCGGGACCTACATGGGCTTGGGTTCTTTTTTTTTTCTTTTAATTGCGACATCGGCCGGATTAACCGCTTTTTATTCGGCTCGTTTAATTTTTTATGTTTTTTTAAATCGTCCCCTATGGCATAACAACTCGAAGGTTCATGAAGCTCATTGGTGGGTTCAAACTCCATTAATTTTTTTAGCGTTACTAAGTATCGTCAGTGGCTATATTTTTGAAGATATGTTTATTGGCGTTGGGTCAACTTTTTTTTCCGGGTCTCTTAGTATTCGACCTATGAATTGGTATTCTTTATTACCTGAGTATATTCCATTTCTTTTTAGTCAATTACCGTTTTTTGGAACCTTTTTAGGTGTTTGGCTCAGTTTCCAAACTTTTCGTTCGCAAAGCTATTATTATTACTATTATTATTATTATTATTGCCGTATGATGTTTTTTATGAATCGTTGGAGTTTTGATTTTTTTTATAATATAATAATAGTCAAGGTTCTCAGTTCTCTTCTTAAACATTTTTATTATTTCATAGATAAAGGTATTATTGAATATTTTGGACCAACTGGTTTTTATAAAAGTATAACTACGCTAGCACAAATTATTAGTTTGTCGCAAACAGGGTCATTAACTCGGTATATTCAACTTATTACTGTATCTTTCATTTTTATTGTTTGTTTTTTTCCAGCTGTTTTGCAAATTATTTAAGGATAGCTCTTTGACGGGATTCCCAGATCATTCTTAGTATTTCCGAATTATATAAAACGTTAATGTCGAGGTCGCAGAGATCGGACGGTTTTAAATTAAGAGCTATCTGTTAGTTTGGAGTAGAAGGATTCGAACCTTCGTATGACGGTATCAAAAACCGTTGCCTTGCCACTTGGCTATACTCCAATTAAAAAGTTGTTTTAAACTTATAAAAATAACAAATATTTACTGTTGTTCTTACCGTTGCAAAAAAAAGTTTTAATAGTTTTGTAAACTTGTATGTTGCTGCTAATTGTGTTAGCCCAGGTTCTTTTAATGTAACCATTCGTTTTTGTATAAAAAATTTAAAATGTTCAAAGGATTTTTTATCGATATGTGGAGAACGTATAATACTAATTGGGGTGGATGGTTTATTTATTGCGGCTGTGTTAAATGTATTGATGTTTAAAGGCAATGTTCTAGTGGGTATGGTAAATATTTTAATTTTAACGAGCATGTTTTTTTATTTTAGTACGACTTTAAATAAAAACAAGGATAGGAGTTGCACCTATATTTAGACTACTTTTGTCTTTTTTTACTTTTTTTAAAATACCTTGTTAACATATCCAGATAGCTCAGTCGGTAGAGCGAAGGACTGAAAATCCTTAGGTCAGTAGTTCGATTCTACTTTTGGATAGCGTTTATTTTCTTTATTAATATACAATGAAATTATATTTTGCCTTAATAAAACAACTATTATTAATTCGATCACTTTTTTTAATTCTTACAAATGTTGGTCGTAGTGTTTTAATTTGTGAGATCGATTCTTATAATATTGTAATTTATGTGCGCAAATCTTTTTTTTTTTCCTTTAGTTTATTTTTAAAGTATCATTATTACACACGTTATCAACAATTAACTGAGATCGCTTGCGTTGATTATCCGCAACGTGCGAATCGTTTTAGTCTTTCTTATTTGTTTCTTAGCTGTTTTTATAATGTTCGGGTTGCCTGCGTTTGCCTTACCGATGCGCTTGGTTCTATGGTTAGTCTTGTTTCTTTGTTTGCGGGGAGTAATTGGTTAGAACGTGAGGTTTGGGATATGTTTGGAATTATGTTTGTCTATCATCCGGATCTTCGTCGGATTTTGACGGATTATGGATTTTTAGGTCATCCTTTACGAAAGGACTTTCCGTTATCCGGGTTTGTGGAAGTTTATTTTAATGATATGACTCAATTGGTTTGCTATCAATCATTATCATTAGCGCAGGAATTTCGTGATTACGGTCGGATTCAAAATCCGTGGCATTTAAACTAATGAAAAACTTCCAACTTAAAAATTTTGTTTTAAATTTTGGGCCGCAGCATCCATCTGCGCATGGCGTTTTGCGTCTTGTATTACATCTTAATGGAGAAATTGTTCTTAAAGCTGATCCCCATATCGGCTTGTTACATCGCGGAACGGAAAAACTTTTAGAGCATAAAACGTATTACCAGGGCGTACCTTATTTTGATCGATTAGATTACGTTTCTATGATGTGTCAAGAGCATGCTTATGTTCTAGCTGTGGAAAAACTATTAAAGTGCTATGTTCCTGTTCGTGGTCAATTTATTAGAGTACTGTATAGTGAATTAACTCGTTTGTTAAATCATCTTTTAGCCGTTACGACACATGCTATGGATGTTGGAGCGTTAACACCATTTTTATGGGCTTTCGAAGAGCGCGAAAAGTTGATGGAATTTTATGAACGCATTTCGGGAGCCCGCATGCACGCAGCATTTTTTAAAGTTGGCGGTGTGTCAGAAGATTTGCCATTAGGTTTACTCGATGATATTTATCTTTTTATACGGGATTTTAGTTCTCGTCTTGATGAAATGGAGGAATTACTTACGAATAATCGTATTTGGAAGCTACGCTTACAAAATGTAGGCATTGTTACGCAGTCTCAAGCATTAGATTGGGGATTTAGCGGTGTTTTATTACGAAGTACTGGTATCTGTTGGGATTTGCGTCGCACATTTCCGTATGAGGTTTATTCTCAGCTTGCTTTTAATATTCCGGTAGGTCGTAATGGCGACTGTTTTGATCGTTATTTGATGCGTATGGATGAAATGCGTCAAAGTATTTTTATCATTAAACAATGTTTAGATTTTTTACCTTCTGGAATGGTGCGTACAGATAATAAAAAGGTACTTAGTCCGTCCCGTATGGATATGAAACGTTCAATGGAGGCCCTTATTCATCATTTTAAACTCTATAGCGAGGGATTTGCTGTACCTTTTGGCAGTTGTTATGCGGCAGTGGAAGCTCCAAAAGGTGAGTTTGGCGTTCACGTCACATCAAATGGAACGTCAAGGCCTTATCGTTGTAAGATAAAAGCGCCGGGGTTTTTACATCTACAAGGATTAGATTTCATGGCTAAAGATCATTTATTAGCCGACGTTGTGACGATTATTGGCACGCAGGATATCGTTTTTGGGGAAGTTGATCGTTAATGGCTTGGTCGTTTATTAATCAACTAATTCGCGAAACTTTAAGTGTTCGTACCCAGTTATTGCGCCAAACGCGTGGATCTTTCTTGTTAAAGCAAGATATTGTTGTTATTACTGGTTTATTATCTTTTAAGTCTCATCGTTTATTTGGTATTATGGAGTTAAATGGTCGTGCGGATGTAGGGTCTGTTTTGAAAGTGGTTCCTAGTGATATACAAGACTATTGTTCTGATTTTCTTATTGCGGGATTAAATACAAAAATGTCGGAATTTTCGCTTATTGTTCCGACTCGTCAATTTTTTGATCGCTGTGATTTAACAAATCTTGTTCATGGCAGCTCGGGAAATATTTTTTTTTTGCTGGGATCTATTCGCCGTATTATTAGTTTTTTGAATCTTTTTTTTAAAACGCGACAAGTAATTTTTTTACAGGCATCTTTGTTTAATCAATTGCGTAAACGTTTTTATTGTTGGTCTGTGGAAACTCTTTTAGGTTCGTGGAAAACGACTTTTTTGATTGAGTTCAAGGTATTTTTTTTTAATTTAATTCGGTTTCCTCTTTATATTATTATTTTTTTTTCTATGTATTTGTTTTTTGTTTTTTTCAACGCTTTGTTAGTTGTTAAGTTTTAGTTGGTTTAGCGGGGTAGGCTTTCGGCGGGTATAACTCAATTGGTAGAGTATTAGTTTGTGGTACTAAAAGTTGCGGGTTCAAGCCCCGCTATCCGCCCCTTTTTTTATTATTGTTTTTTTTTCTATGTTACTACTGTTAAAATCTTTTTTATTTTTTTTATTAGTTTTTCCATTTCTTTCAGCTAGGGTTTTGCGTGTTGTCAGTCTTTGGGCATCCCTTTTTTTTTTTTTTTTTTCGCTAGTGCTTTGGTTTTTTTTTAATTCGTTATTTTTTTTTTCTTTTACTAGTATAAAATGTTCGGCATGGTTTGGTGATTATATTTTATGTATTGGGGTTGATTCTTTATCTTTATTTTTTGTTTTGTTGACCACGTTTATTTTTTTTATTTGCGTTTTAGCTAGTTTTCAGTCTGTAAAAAAAAATTTGCATCAATATCTTTTTTTATTATTTTTTATTGAATTTCTTTTATTGGGTACTTTTTCCGTTTTAGATTTTTTTGTTTTTTATATTTTATTCGAATCGATTTTGTTACCAATGTTTTTATTGATCGGGTTTTGGGGATCAAATGTGCGACGCATGAAAGCTGCCTATTATTTGTTTCTTTATACGCTTTTTGGGTCATTATTTTTGCTAATTAGCCTAATTCTTATTGGATTTCAAGTTGGTACTTTTAATTGGTATTTTTTATTAACGGCAGATATTTCGTATACACGAGAGTTATTTTTATGGCCTGGTATTTTTTTAGCCTTCGCTATAAAAGTTCCGATGTTTCCTTTTCATATTTGGTTGCCGGAGGCACATGTTGAGGCGCCTACTGGCGGGTCAATTATACTTGCCAGTTTGTTATTAAAATTAGGTATTTATGGCTTTTTACGCTTTTTATTACCTCTTTTTCCGTTTGGTACTTTGTTCTATAGTTCGTTAGTTTTAATTTTTGCTTTACTCGGTGTTTTCTATGCTTCTTTTGTGGCCTTGCGCCAGATCGATTTAAAAAGGATAATTGCTTATTCCTCCGTAGCACATATGAACTTTGGCATGGTTGGTCTTTTTTCGCTGACTCTGGATGGTTTTACAGGTGGGTACTTATTGATGTTAGGCCATGGATTGGTGTCGGGTGCTTTATTTTTTTTAGTCGGTATTCTTTATGATCGTTATAAAACGCGAATTTGTTTTTATTATGCTGGATTAACGCTGCGTATGCCTTTGTTTTGCGCGTTTTTATTGTTTTTTTCTGTTGCAAACATTGCGTTTCCGGGCACAATTAATTTTATTTCAGAGTTATTAATTTTTATGGGCGCGGGAGTTTCAAATTTTGTTAGTTTTGGCCTTATTCTACTATCATTATTTGGAACTACGGCTTTTACATTTTGGCTTTATAATCGCTTAGCCTTTGGTACTTTTCGTTATTACCAGACATCCGTTTATTTGTTATCTGGGTCTGTGGTTTATTTTTTTGATCTTACCCGGTTAGAATACGCCGTTTTAGCTTTTTTTAGCATTTTAACGCTGTTTGGCGGGTTTTTTCCTGGTGCTGTTCTTAATTTTCTTGACAATGGTTTGTTTTATTATTTTGTATAACAAAAAATGTTAACAATGCTTCTTTCTCCTCTTGAGCAATTCGCGGTGATATCTATTTTTGCATCGTCAATGTCATTTTTTGGTTTTTTTTTTTTTACGAATTTGGGTACTATGCTGGTTATTTTATTTTTATTTTGGTTATTTATAAATAACCTTTTAAAAAGTTATAAGCGGCCGGTTTTGGTTTCGTTTTTTCCTTTTTTTTTCGCTCAATATTTTTTATTTTGTGTTACTTTTGTAAAAGAAAATTTATCTCGAAAAGCTTTTTATTTTTTTCCGTTTTTATTTGTTCTTTTTACCTTTTTATTAACGGCTAATTTATTTAGTTTAGTTCCTTATAGCTTTGCCGTGACAAGTCATATTTCGATTACGCTATTTTTATCGTTTTTAGTATTTTTTACTTGTGTGGTTTTATGTATTTTTCGACATGGGTTTGATTTTTTTAGTTTATTTTTACCTAGTGGATCCCCTCTTCCACTTATTCCTCTTTTGGTTATTTTAGAAATTATTTCCTTTTTAGCTCGTCTTTTTAGCTTAGCTATTCGGCTATTTGCAAATATTATGTCTGGTCATACGCTATTAAATATTTTAGCTGGATTTGGTTGGATTCTAGCAACAAAATTAAGTTTAATTTTTTTTTTTCCTGTTTTGGTTGTTTTTTTAGTCTCATTTTTAGAAGTTGGTATTTCAATTTTACAAGCGTACGTTTTTTGCGTATTATCATCAATCTATTTATATGAAGCACTATTTTTACATTAAGCTTTTTTATCGATTGCTTAAGTTGTTTATTTTTTCGTATTACGACTTTTTACGTCATTCTATTTTTTATTTGCGAGACGGAAGATCTTTTGAGTTAGATAATCTTAGCAATAAAACAGTTATATTATTAACTATACTGTTTTTATTAGTTTATTGTGGCTATTATGGCTGCGAGAAGGTTTGTTCACTTGAAATGCAAGTGCCCTTAATTGAACTTACGTTAGCATATGATTTTGTTTGTCCAGTTAAAAGTGGTTTTAATTGCTGGTTATTCGTATTAGAATATGGGGAATCACAGCTTAATCTTTGGTTTGTTTAATATTTTTTATAATGATAAAACTTTTTTTTTTTCGTGACGTTCTGCAGCTATCTACTTTTTCTTTCTTTGGAAAAGATTTAATTTTAATTTTTTATTATTTGTTGTTTGTTATTGTTCTGGTTGGGGTAATTTTAGGTTTGGCTTATTTTTTATCTCCCCAATTTCGTTTTTCTAGTGAAAAACTTAGTAGTTACGAATGCGGATTTGAGCCTTTTGGCGATGCTCGCATGGCTTTTGATATTCATTTTTATATTATTGGTATTTTGTTTTTGTTATTTGATTTAGAAATCGTTTTTTTATTTCCGTGGTTATTTTCGTTTAGTGAATATTCGGAACTAACGGTTACTAATCTTTGGGTTATGTTTTTGTTTTTAAGTATGCTTGGTTTGGGGTTCGTGTATGAGTGGATTAACAATGCTTTAGTTTGGGTTCCTATTCGTTTAGGTCAATAAAAAATATTTTTATGCCACAACTTGATTTATTTTCTTATACTACGCTAATCGTGAGTTTTGGTTTGTTTTTTTTCTTATTTACTACTTTTTTTTTTTTTTTTTTTTTTTTAATCTTATTGCGCGAGTAGCTTATTGTCGTGAATATTTTTCTATTGCCAATCTTTTTCAGTTTATTGGGGGTACGCGCTATCTGGAGGGTACGGTATTTTTTTTATTATCGCGGGAATATAGTGTTTATAAATTTATAAGTTTTGTGTCACCGCGTATGTAGTTTTTTTATCTTCTTTTTAAATGTTTGGGCACATAGCTCAGTTGGTAGAGCAATAGGCTTTTAATCTATTGGTCTTGGGTTCGACTCCCAATGTGCTCAGTTTTTGCTTTTAATTGGACTTGAACCAATAAATTGGGTTACCCAATAACTGATTTTGAGTCAGCCGCGTCTACCATTTCGCCATAAAAGCTTATGCTATTTTATTACGATCGTACTTTTTTTTTACCAAAAATTTTTCTTAATGCTGTTAATTATTTAATTGATTCTTTGGACGATTTTTCGTCTTATAAAGCACGTTTTGTTATTTTTTCACATTTTAATCCCGGGACCTTATCGTTTGTTTCTTTTGAGCGCGATTGTTTGTTTAGTTATTTTTTTAGTTACGATGGTTACTGGTGGACGTCGAGGATTGGGCATGATTGGAATTTAGAAGAAGTGCAAGGCATTGCTGTAGCGCCTAGTACACTTTTGGGCGTTTTATTAAAAAACCGCCGGGGATTTTTACTCCAGTTTGGGCAAAGGCGCGTTTGTGCCCGAGCGCTTTCTTGGTTCGTAGCGGAATTCTGGTCTTGTTGGTCATTTGAAGGTCTGCGGGGGGATAGTAACATTGGAGTCTTTAGTCGTTATGCTTATCGTCATTTAGCTCAAAGTGATTTATTTTCCGCGGGCGTTTTATTGGGTCAGCCTAATTTGTATTTTTTTGTTTATTTATTATCGAATCCTTATTTTTGGAGTTTGCTACAACAAACATTAAGTAGCCAGTATCGTTATAAATAATTATTACGGAGAGGTGACCGAGTGGTTTAAGGTGGTAGACTGTAAATCTATTGGTTTTTACCAGCGCAGGTTCGAATCCTGTCTTCTCCATTTTTCCACTTAATTTTTGTATTTAATACTTTTAGTATGTTTTTTATTCCGACACTTTTAAATTGCTATAAATTGCCCTTATTTTCGTTTCGTTCGCGCTCGCTTCTTGGTTTGGTTAGCCCTGTGGTTAACGTTTTACGTAGTTATGTAAAATTAGGCGTTTCGATTAATCTTCTTAGGTTAGGGTTTTGTTGGTTAGGTTGTCAGCGCGCTTTTTTTTATTTTTCCAACGTTTTTTTTAGCTCTGTCATTTTACGCATTTGCATGTTATCAAGCATGTGGAACGTTTTTCGGCTTTTGGTTTGGGTCTCGTATGCTTCTTATTTTGGCGCTAGTGCGCAAGTTTATGGATTGCGCCCGGGACATCATCTTTTGGTTTATACGAGTCGTCATGTCTCGGATACGAGGGTTCCGCGGCGACCGGTTTGGGTAGCCTCACAAGGGGACCTTTTTTCGGATCGCGACTTGGCAATTGTTAGTGATAGGCTTAGGTTAACAAGTAGTTTTTTTTCTGTTCGCAATAATAGCTGCCATTATTTTGGCTTTGTAAAACAGAAAATGTCATTAGTTGGTTTGTCACGCTTATTTTTTCGGAGTCGATTTAAAGTTTCGAAAATTACACCATTAGCGACGCGGGCTATTTGGCCCCTTAAAAATCGTGTATTTTGGTTGCGGACGCAGCAGTGGTTACGTCGACGAAAATTTCGGTTTTTAAAAAAAAATAAAGTTGTTCGTCGACGACGGCGTAGATTACGTTTTAAGTGGCGTCGTTTGTTAAAACGCGGTCGGGTAACTCGGTATTTTTTTTTAAAGCGGCTGCGTCGACGTAACCGCGGCTTGTATAAGGTTTTTCCTGGTCCTGTTACGCGTAATTATCGTTTTATTCGGAAATATCGGGCTTTGTTTACTGTTCGGGCCTTGCACACTAATTTATTTTTTACAATTCGTCAAGGAAAGACTTATTTTTCGGCAAGTACTGGTATGTTTGATGATTTAAAACACGGTACAAAACGGAAGCGTACTTTGTTAGCTGGATGGTTTTTAGCTGATAGACTTTTCGATCTTGCGCTACCCTATTTAAAAGAAAAAACAATTTTTCGTGTTGATTTATATGGGCGAACTTCGGGTCGAAGGGGTATTTGGTTTAGTTGGCGAACAAAGCCTTGGCGTTTGTATATTATCAAGTCCCGAACACCGGTTGCTTATAATGGTACACGTGGTTGCCGGAGGCGACGTTTGTAATTAATTTTTATTTAATAGGTAAGACCTGGGAAAATGGCCGAGTGGTTGAAGGCATTGGCTTGCTAAGCCAACCTACTAGTTGTCGAGACTTGGTAGCATGGGTTCGAATCCCATTTTTTCCGTTAGATCGTATTTTACACTAATCTAGGAGATATGCCGACATTAACACAATTGTTTAAGCGTGTATCTTTTTCTGTTTTTTTAGCAAAGCATCGGCGGCGGGTACGGGCAACGAAAGCCTTAAATTTTTGTCCGCAAAAACGGGGAACTTGTTTGAAAGCAGAAATCGTTAGCCCCAAAAAACCCAATTCTGCTGAACGCAAAATTGCACGTATTTTATTGACTTCACGTGCTACAATTCGTGCTGCAATTCCTGGTGAAGGGCATAATGTCCAGCAATTTTCGTCGGTTTTGGTTCGTGGAGGGCATACGCGGGATATTCCTGGAATTCGCTATAAGATAATTCGGGGAGTGGGAGATGTTAGTGGCGTCGCGCAGCGCGCTCGTGGTCGTTCGAAGTATGGAACCAAGCAATGGAAGAAAAAAAAAAATTAGCTTTTTTGGAGCAGTATTCTGGACAATTTCGTCTACTTTTAGAAGCTTTTTTAGGGGCGATTTGTTCTTTTTCTGATGCATCTTTTATTAGTTCTCGATTTGAGCGTTGGTATATTATTTTTATGTATGCTAATTTTCAATTTTCTTTTCGCCCGTTTTTAAGCTATTTTTTTTGGTTTGAATGGTATAACTATGATCTTTTTACTTCGTCTTTTTCCCTTCGACGTACCGTAAGTATGCCTTTTGGTCCGGTTTTAGCCTTAGGCTGCTTTAAAATTTGGCGCATTTTTTTTGCTTGTGTTGGAAACCGAAGTTTAGTTGGTTGGCGGCGCGTTGCTTTAATTGGTTTTTTTACGAAACTTCGATTTGTTACGCGTTATAATTATCGTAAACGGGGCCATTATTTGTGGCGCCGTAACCAGCGCCGCTGGCGTCTTTTTAAAAGTCGCCGGCGTCTCTATTTTTTTATTAAGCGCTATCGGAAATTACGGCGGTTACGCTACCAGTTGTCATTTAATTATTCTTGGCGAACTAAACAGCGGATTCAACGTATTGGGTTACGCTGGCGGGGCTCTTTTATTCAGCCTTTTATTGGTGAATTTTTGCGTTGGCGAGTTTTTATTATAAGTCAGCGTACGCCGTATGGTAATGTTTATCGACGGGATTTTTGGCGTCGTTATTCATTATTTCTTTTCTATCGGTATCAAAAAGGTTTTCGTCGTTTTCGCTATCAACCGTCTTCGGTTGCTGTTTCGGGGCGACGAAAACGTCTATGGCGTCATAAGAAATTTTTGATTCTTGGTCGAAGAGGCTTGTCGTCTCGCAAATTTAGGAGGTTTAATCAAAGTTCGCAGTGGCTTTTTCGCGCTTCGCGTTTACGCGGTTTTATCAAGCGTTATGCTGTTTACAAACGTAGGTTTAGTTTTTCTTTTCGGCATTTTAAAAAGCTTCGTTCTATTGTTTTTAGTTGTTTGCGACGCCGACTTGCGTTATTTCCTTTTAAACGAGCACGGTTGACGGATCGGAAGCGTAAGTTAAAAAAAGTTCGCAAATTGCGGCGACGACATATTGCTGGCTTTTTGCGACGTTTTCGTATTAATCGCGATTATTTACGGGTTCGTAAAAAGCGATCTCGTTTGATACGGCGAATCCGACGCCGTATTAAGCGCCGGGTTCGCCGCCGCCGCAAATATTCCACAAGGTGGTTTCGTAGTTTATCGTTTAGCCGCGAGCGTCGTCGCCGCAATTTGCGACGACAAAAATATTTATTTTTTCAGTGGAAATCTCTTCGTCGTTCTACGACGCATCGTTTTTTGCCGCGCTTTCGCAAAATCTTCGTTTATATGCGACCGTCAGCGTTGCCATTGATTTCTATTGTTTCGTTAACGCGTTTTTGGCGTGGCGGGCAGAATAGTTTATCTTATTTAAATAAGAAAGCTTTTAATAGCGCTTTGTTGAATCAGCGTATGTTTAGAGCTCGCCATTTAAATTGGGAGGACGCCGAGGCCCCACGGTATCGTCGTCTGTTCCAGTTTCAGCGTTGGCGTAAATTAACATCCTTTGGTAGATCTCGACGTTGGATGTGTTCTTTATTTATTAGAGCTCGACGTTTATTTTATTATCAAGAGCGTAACTTTCCAATAATGCCGACTTTTTTTCCTCCTCAGAGGTATGCTACACTGTCTGATCCCGCATTTGTATTACCGGTTCTTGGTGCTCGTTTAGAATCGACTGCCGTTTCGGCACAAAAAAGACGTTTTTGTCTATTATTAAAATCGAATTTTCGTGAACGGGCTAAGAGTCGTAATTTTTATTCGCCTTTTTCTAATCGCTTACGTCGTAGTAAACGAAAACTGTTGCATCTTCGTCGTTTTCGCATTCAGCGAAAACGACGTTGGTTTCGTAAATATCGTATCGGTAGTCGGCAGGATTCTTGGTTAATGGCTTTCCGGTTGCGTCGCGCTTTATTTCGCAATTTTAAACGTCAAATTTTTTTGCGTCGGTTCTATTCTTATACTCAGCTTACAACTACTTTTTGGTTACGACGATTACGCTGGCACCAGCGCATTTTGCGATTAAGATTTTATTTACGGCGGTTTGTGCGGCGGCGTGTAATGGAACGCTTTTTATACCGAACGGCACGACAACAGTTAATTTTTCGTACTCGAATCTTACAAGCGAATTCACGGAAATTTTTGGTTCGTCGTTCTTGGTTGCGTCGGTTTTTATTATATCGTCAAACTATAAGACGGCAACTAATGGCTTTTATCAGGTTTCGTCGCTTGCGGCGGTTGAGTTTTTTACTTCGGAGACGCTTTCGGTTTTTGTTTTTTACGCATTTGAAGCAGCTTCTTCACAATTTGTATGGGCCCACTGGTGTGCCTTTGTTACGAAATTCTCCATTTTTACGGTTAGAATTACTTGCTTTACGCAATTCTCAGCGTTCTGTGTTTAGTACCAAACGCCCTGCAGTTTTGGGTTGTTTGCAGAAACCTTTTGGTTTAATTAGGCGAAGGTCTGGTATGTGTCGTTTAAGTCGTTATATTAGTCCTCGGGGCGCTGGTTTATTTAGCGCCCATGCTCTTTTGACGCGGCGATATCCGTCTGTTTATGATTTTGAAACTTTTAATTATTTATTTTCTTCATCTTTTTTATATAATCGTTTTACGCGTAAGGGTAATCGTTGGCGTAGCCAATTAATTGTTATGAGCGTACTTCGGTATCTACGTCCTTATTCGTCATTTCATCTTGTTCGTTTCATAGAACGTTTTTTAGTGGAGGGGTTTCCTATTTATTTTGAATTGTCGTCGTTAAAACAGTCTAATAAAGAACAGCCGTTTCCGGTTCCTATTAATCTTTCTTTTTTCCGTACTTACATGCTAAAAGCTATAGCAACAAGGTTTAGGGCTCGTCGGCATGCGGTTTCATTTCAAGCTGCTCTTTTGACAGAGTTATGGTCGTGGCATGTGGACCCGACGGCGAGCATTTTACATGATTTTTTAGTTAATCATTATGCCGTTGGGTTGGATTCTCGTTTTTTTGTCCATTATCGGTGGAAAGTTAAGCGATAATTTTTTTTCGTAAAGCCTATAGTTCAAGCGGTAGAACGTTTCACTCATAATGAAATTGCTACAGGTTCGAGTCCTGTTAGGCTTTTATTACTTTGTTTTTTTTTAATTATTGTGCGCGATTTATTTTTTAAAACAACTCAAGCGCGTCATCCTAGCGCTTTACTTCGCTTTGTTTATACGTTTTTGCGCTTGCGACAACAGTCGGTTTTTTTTGTTCGACCGCGTGCCAAGTTTTCGTTATTTTTTCGATTACAAATTTTGCGAAAACTTTTTGTTTGGTTTTATACCGATAAGTTTGCGCGACGGTCTGTTTTCCGGCGATTTATTCGAGTGAGATCTACTACTTTTCGCACTTTTTTAAATTTTTGTACGACTTTAGAAACAGCTATTCCTGTTATTTTATATCGGTTTCATTTTGTTGATAATATGAGGAATGCTTTTTTGGCCGTACGCGCCGGGTTTGTTTTACAAAATGGTCGTATTATTAGTCGGCCTGATTCCTTTTTGCGTCTCGGTGATTTTATTGAATTATTTTTCGATGATATTTTTAAAGGGTTGGGTTTTGCTCATTTAATAAAATGCCTCCCTACGCTACGTTTTCGGCTAACCCTTCGCGATTCCATTGTGAATACGGGTATATTCTATTCTTTATTTATTAAGAATTATACCTTTTTAACCTTTTCTGAGAAATCTGTTTCGTCGTTATTTGATCTTTCTAATTTTTTATCGGTTTCTAAATATTTTAATCCGATGTTTTTAGAAAAGGCTTTTACGTCTTTTTTTCTTAGTCGTGTTTTTTTAGTTCTTTTTCGTTTTGATGAATTTGTTCGCTTTCGTACGTTTTCTTTACTACTTTTTAAGCGTGTTGCTAACGATTCGCGTATTTCTCGGTTTAGTTGGGCGGTTACGGGTTTAGATTGTTCGCGATTACGCGCATTTTGGTGGTATGCCCCCGTAAAATTAGGATTAGCGCAGGCTTGGACGTTTTTAGGCACGGATTCTAAAGAGTTTGATAGTTTACCTGCGAGTGATTCTTTATTTGGCCAACACGTGTCTTTAGAACGCGATCTTGCTAACGTTCCTGATTTTTTACAAAATAGTTTTGAAAGTCGCTATACTTTTATTGGTAGTGATCTAGTGATTCGATAATTTATGCCGGTTGTTTTGACTAAACGTTCACTTTTACAAACTTTTTTTTTATCGATGTTTAAACTTGGGGGGCCCTTTGTTCGCGTTTCTCTCGCTGCACGATTTAGGGGAAATTGTTATTGGCCGAATCGTAAAATTTCTGTAATTCCTATGTTGCCCTATCAGAAAGCTTTATATAATATTTTTGCGTATTTACAGGAGCTTTGTACGCTTCAGTGTAGCTTGATTGTTTTAGGCCATGCTACCCTTGATTCGGAAACGTTTTTCGGTCAAAATTTTTCAGAATTATGGATGAATTATTTTATTAGTGGCATGGAAACGCGGTTTGCAAATTTCTTTAATTGGAATAAAATGTTTTTAACCGATAGGGCTCGGCCGATCAATCGGCGTCGATTTCATAATCCTTTATGGTGGGTGCACTATAAAGAGTTTGGTGGGGACGATTCTTTATTTCAGGATGTCGGGGCGATTGTGTTACATCGTTATTTTTTTCGCCGCATTGTTGGTTATCCTCGTATTTTTTTGAATACTACGCAAGTTCGCCGTGATTTTTTTATTCCGCTTCCCTCGTCGACAGAACGCTTATGTTTGTTTTCTTTTGTTTATATGTTTGTTCGTATTTTTGTTTATTATCGTGTTCGCCATCTTGCGGCACGTTTATTTTGGGATTCTCATTTTCGTGTTCATGAAAATCGCACATCGATTGCTTTTCATGCTAATGTTTTTAAATTTGCGTTTACTTTACACGGCCGCCGTTATGATAAAATGCAGCTTTGGGAGTATGCTAGTTTTTTAGAATCGTTTGTTATTGCTGCTCCGCAAGCGTTGCGTTTAGCAGAGGAAGAAAGAAAATATGATCCAAAATAATCATTTTTCCGCGGCTGTAACTAAGTCAGTTTGGTTATTGGTTGAGCTCAGTCATTTTAGAACTTCTATAGGTCAAGGTTTTTACGAGTATTGCTTATTACCTTATTGCTTTAAGTATCGGAAAGATTTTTTTCGCAATACGTTGTGGGAAGTTCTTGATGATCCGGCACCTATTGAAACGATCTTACAGTTTATTCGGAAATACGGTCCTATTTCCGAAGCCTTGTTAATGCGGATTTATTTTTATGAAGCGAAAAAAAAGCGTCGAACCTACAAAAGTGTCGAGCGGGTTATGACGCGTCGTATAAAACAAATTAAAAGGCATTCGCTGCGTATTCGGCGTTATAAGCCTAGTGATGCATTCCCCGTTTTATGGGGTTCTTTTTTTACGAATAATGGTTAGGAATAGCTATGAGCGTATAAGCTGGGAGCCTATTTTAGGTCGCTATAAATTTTCATGGTTAAAAGTGCGGCCGAAACGGCGAAATTGGGGTTATGATTGGTGGGAAGATGATTATTATTTTAGTATGGAGTGGCTTTCAACTTACCATCCTTCTTTTGTAGATGATGAAGTTACGGAATATTGGCAGAGTGTTTTAGAAGATTTTTCACGGGGATCTAAGCCAGTTTTATGGCATGAAAAAGCCAAAAATTTTCGACCTGCAAAAATTTCTGCCTATCAGCAACCTCCTTTTTTTAAAACTTTTTATTGGCAACGCGTAAAACCTTTTGAGTTTGAGTATTTAAAATTAATTGACCCCTATGTTCTTGGATTGGCTACGGTTTACCATGAAATGAAATATACATATTTTATTCCAGGATTTGTTTTTCGACGAACGCGTTGGATTTTTGTCCCGGGTCAGGATCCTGAAGATGTTTTTGCGTATAATCCGTGTTATGTGTTTGGTCGTGCGGAGATTGACGAATCGGCCGTTGATTATCTTTATTTAGATACGCGTCCAGGCCGTATTGTGTCTATGTACTGGCCTTGGCTGACGGAATTTTTTGCTCGTTTTTTTTTGGATTTTCAACATGTTTCGTTTGTGAGTTTTTGGATTGATATTATTTATCGCGGTTTTTCGGTATCGATGATATTGCAGCGATGGCGTTATTTTTATGGTTGGTTGGTTAATTTTACGTATGTTGAATTTTATACATCTATCGCTTTTTTGTGGCTCTTCGTATTGTATAAAAGGAAAGTTTTGCGTTATTTCCATTTTCCGTCTGCTTTGCTATTTTTGGCGGTAATGTTTTGTGTGTGGGAATACGCAGGAAGTTTGGGGGTCCACCAGCGTATGCGCGATTTGTCGCATGATATTGATAAAGAAATTTTATCGCTTAATCGGGATCAACCTAGGGATTGGATGTTAGAGGAGCTTTATGACCCTTCGGATACGCTACAGTCGCATTTGGTTGAGGCTCCAGAGGCCGGAATTCTTGGTCAAGATGAGTTATCTTTTATTATTAGGTCTCATTATGCGGCGCCAATTATATTTACTTCTTGGTGGGTTAGTGCTAATGAGTCTTTAGCTCATTTTGTTTATTGGGCGGAGCGCGATTTGGTTGGTAAACCGCGCTCCCCCTTTGTAATTTTTGTTTCGCGCTTTTTAAAAAGGAAATTTCCAAAAATCCATACGGAGTTGATTAGGCGTAAGATACCGGGATTTCGTAAATACACTTTTTTTGTTGATCGTTTTTTACGTCGTTATTTCGGATGGTGGTTGAACTGGCGTTGGCATGGGTGGTTTTGGTGGGGGCGACGGCCACTATTCAGCATGTCCGATCGCTATGCTCAGTTTTTTAGTTTGTATGATTTTTGTATGGGTATTGAGTTTTATATTCAGGAATACGAGCCGCAGTGGCTCGCGTTTCGAGATGAGGTTTATGATCATATCTTTCATGATTGGGGCGTTAGTGTCCAGGATGATGAGGATGACCGTGTTAAATGGGTTTGTTATGGGCCTCCCGTTTTCGGTTATGTTGATTAATTTATCTATTTTTTTTCGTATAGGGAGGTTTTTGTAATTTTCGTGTAGTCTACGGTGTATCTCCTAGCCTTCGGTTTTTTATTAGATCTAAATATTTTAGTATTTTTGTTATTAAATTTAGGAGATACCTTATGTTTTTTAGTTAATCTTTTGTACTAGTCGTTAGCTTTATTTATGGTGTGGTTAGTGCGACAACCTAGCTGGTGGGCGAAGGTTAGTTTTCGGTTGCTACTTCGCCGCAATTTAGTAGAAATTATTCATAATCATCTGGTAAGTTACCCTACCCCCTCCAATCTAAATTATTTTTGGGGGGTAGGTTCCGTTGCTGGCATTTTGCTCGGATCGCAGTTGATTACTGGTATTTTATTGGCCATGCATTATGCCCCGACTGTCGATCTAGCTTTTGGGAGTTTAGAGCATATAATGCGCGATGTTAATTATGGATGGTTTCTTCGTTATTTACATGCGAATGGCGCATCGTATTTTTTTCTTTTTGTTTATATTCATTTAGGTCGTAGTTTTGTTTATGGTTTATATACCTATTCACGACGCTTTCTTTGGTTTTCTGGTTTAATCATTTTTTTTTTAATGATGGCCATTGCTTTTATGGGCTATGTTCTTCCGTGGGGCCAAATGAGTTTTTGGGGTGCAACTGTTATTACTAATCTTTTTACTGTTATTCCTTTTGCGGGAGAAGACATTGCATATTGGTTATGGGGCGGATTTTCTGTTGGAAATGCTACGTTAACAAGGTTTTTTAGCTTTCATTTTACTCTTCCTTTTGTCTTAGCGGCCGTTGTTTGTGTCCATCTTGCCGTCTTGCATCAAGCAGGTTCAACAAGTGTGTTTGGTGTGGTTAAGCATACCGATAAAATATTTTTTTATCCTTATTTTTATGTCAAGGACTACACGGGTTTATTGATTGTTGGATTTTGTTTTTTATGGATCGTTTCTTATAGCCCTGATTTACTTGGACATCCGGATAATTATATTCTTGCGAACCCACTTGTAACGCCAACTCATATCGTCCCGGAATGGTATTTTTTACCTTATTATGCCTTATTACGATCGATTCCAAATAAATTGGCAGGGGTTGTCGTTATGGGATTAGCCATAGTGGTTTGTCTTATTTTACCGTTTTATTCCGTTGTTTTTCGATCGGTTTTTTATCAAGGGCGCTTTTTTTATCGTTGGTTAGCTTGGGGATTTATTTTTACTGTTGTTATTTTAGGTTTTTTAGGCGGTCAGCCTATTGAACTACCTTATAGCTTATTTGCCCAGATTTTTGCTGTTTTATACTTTTCATTCTTTTTTTTTTTAGTTTGGAGTGATTATGTATATACAAATTATTTATTTTTTTTTATGCAATCCTCTTCGGCGCGCTTACGTTTTGGCTTATTTTTGTCATTTTATTTTATGACTGGTCCTAAGCAACATAAACGGCGTTTATTAGTTGTTGCGCCTAATATAAGTCGATTTTTTCGTATTCGTATTGCGCTCGGCCGTCGCGCATTTAAAAATGTAATTTTTAGGTTTAAAAAACGTATGTATCCTTCACGAATTAGTGAAATCCGTAAATCTAGATTACGGTTTAGTTTCTTTAAAAGTGTAGTAAAAAAGAGTGTACGTCGTAGCTTGCAACGCTCCGCGATTGCGCATACCAAATCCGTAAGTTTTCTTTCGGCATGGATTTGGGCGACACAAAAAACTCAGTTGACAGCAATTTCAGTGTTCCAGCGTTGTGGCTTAGTAGCAAAATCTCATTATTTACGTTCTGCTATTTCTTGGGACCGTGAGTTCCATCATCCGTTTCATTTAGTTACTATTAGTCCTTGGCCTTTCTCAATTTCGTTTAGTATTGCAACGGCTTTATTAGGCGTTATGTCGTTTTTTCATCGGTATGCTCTCAGCGATAGTTTAATGTATACGGGTTTAGTTTTTATGCTGTATATTATGTATCGTTGGTTTGTAGATATTGCAAAAGAAGGAACCTTAGAAGGTAGTCATCTTGAAAAGGTCCAGTTTGGTCTTAAATCAGGCATGCTATTATTTATTACTTCTGAGGTTTTATTTTTTTTTGCTTTTTTTTGGAGCTTTTTTCATGCTAGCTTAGCTCCGGCTATTCAAATTGGTGGGGTTTGGCCGCCATTAGGGATTGTTGTTTTTAATCCCTGGGATGTTCCTTTATTAAATACATTAATTTTACTTACTTCAGGTGCGGCAGTTACTTGGGCTCATTTTGCTATTAGATCTTCTTCAAAAACGGCTTTACGTGATATGTACGAATGGGACCCGCGGTCTATTATTTGGTCACGGCAGGCCCAGCAATTATTTTTGCTATCAAAATTATTGCGTTTTAAGCGGTTTAAGCATCGTATTGTTCGTTATACGTTTTTTGAAATTAAAGATAACTTACGGCTATATCCTATGCGTCGAGTTAGATTTGTTACTCATTTTTTTTATTTTTTTGATCTTTATCGAACCTGGAATTTTCGCGCGTATTGTTGGGCGGTAGTTTCAAAAAAGCGTGCAGGGCGCTGGATAGTTTTAGCGAGTCGCCGACATGTTAGTGAATTTAGCATTATGCTGATTTCTTTTTTATCGCATTTTGTGTTGCCGTTTTATAGCCTAAAAGAGCGTTTTTTTGAAGATTTTTTTTATTTTCGCCTTCGGAGGCGCTTATATTTTCTTAAACGCGTACGCTATCGATATTCGCGGCGTCTTCGGCTATCTTATCGTCGTATGCGTCGCCATCGTTTTTTTGGTGTTGCGCAGGCTTTTTTATCTAAAGCTCGCCGCCGTCGTCGTAAACAACGTCGAGCGGAGCGGAAGCTACTTGTTAATTTGTTTCATTCGCGCAAATTTCGGTGGTTATCTCGGCGCAACCGGGTTACACCTTTATTTATTTCACCGTTTTTTCCTGCTTTTAAATTTTTTGTTGAGTTTAATACGTTTTTTTTATATGCGTTTGGCTTAAAATTAGTTAGATTTTTTAATTTTAGGCCACGTATTGTGCGTGCTCGTCATGATGTTTTATATGGTTTTTTTGTTACCATTGTTCTTGGGGGGTTATTTACTGCTATTCAGTATTACGAATATTTACATTCAACTTTTACTATTGCGGATAGCGTCTATGGTACAACATTTTTTTTAACCACTGGTTTTCATGGTCTTCACGTTATTATAGGGACTCTTTTATTATTAGTAAGTTTTAAGCGCATGTATTCGTATCAATTTACGAACGCACATCATGTAGGTATGGAGGCTGCGATTTGGTATTGGCATTTTGTGGATGTTGTTTGGCTGGGATTATATATCTCGGTGTATCATTGGGGCGGGCAGTTTTAGTACTGTTCCGCGTCTGTTTATTTTAAGAAAACATTAATGGTTTTTAATTGCGTTTTTGGGTTTTTTTCATCAGTGGTGCCAAAAGTTGGTTATCGCTTTCAGGCACTAAATAGGTGGCTTTTTTCAACAAATCATAAGGATATTGGGACTCTCTATATGATTTTTGGCGCATTTGCCGGAACTTTAGGCACGGTTTTATCGTTTTTAATTAGGGCTGAATTAGCAAGTGTAGGTCCACAAATTTTGGGCCAAAACTATCATTTATATAATGTTATTGTTACGGCCCATGCATTTATTATGATTTTTTTTATGGTAATGCCTATCTTAATTGGGGGGTTTGGTAACTGGTTTGTTCCTTTAATGTTAGGAGCTCCGGATATGGCTTTTCCTCGTCTTAATAATTTAAGTTTCTGGTTGCTTCCTTTTTCTCTTTCGTTTCTTATAGTCTCCGCTGTTTTAGATGCGGGTGCTGGGACTGGATGGACGGTTTATCCGCCATTAGCTGGCATTGAATTTCATCCTGGAAGCGCGATTGATATTGCAATCTTTAGTTTGCACATTGCAGGTATTTCCTCTATTTTGGGTGCGATTAATTTTATTACAACAATTTTTAATATGCTAGCTTGTGGCGTTCGCCCGCATCAATTACCTTTATTCGTTTGGGCCGTTCAGGTTACTGCTTTTTTACTTTTATTATCGCTTCCTGTGTTAGCTGGCGGTATTACGATGTTATTAACGGATCGAAATTTGAATACGGCTTTTTATGAAACTACTGGTGGTGGCGACCCGATTTTGTATCAGCATCTTTTTTGGTTTTTTGGTCATCCTGAAGTTTATATTTTAATTTTACCCGGTTTTGGTATTATTAGTCATGTTATTTCTGTTTTTGCTCAAAAAGCTATTTTTGGCTATTTTGGTATGGTTTTTGCAATTGTAGGTATAGGTATTTTAGGTTTTTTAGTCTGGGCGCATCACATGTATACTGTTGGCTTGGATGTTGATACGCGTGCGTATTTTACTGCCGCTACGATGATTATTGCGGTCCCAACCGGTATTAAAATTTTTAGTTGGTTAGCTACTCTGTGGAATGGTGCATTTCGTTTTCAGACACCGGTTCTTTTTGCATTGGGGTTCATTTTTTTATTTACAACTGGGGGTCTAACCGGAATTTTACTTTCTAATGCGGCGTTAGATATTGCGTTTCATGATACTTATTACGTCGTCGCTCATTTTCACTATGTTCTATCAATGGGGGCAGTTTTCGCGGTTTTTGCCGGATTTTATTTTTGGATTGGAAAAATGTCAGGATTATTTTTTTATGAGCCTTTAGCTCAGCTACATTTTTGGTTGTTTTTTGTAGGGGTTAATTTAACATTTTTCCCTATGCATTTTTTGGGTTTGTCAGGCATGCCACGTCGGATTCCGGATTATCCAGATGCCTTTTTAGGTTGGAATGCTTTAGCTTCGTTTGGTTCTTTGATTTCTGTTTTTTCGTTAGTTGTGTTTTTTATTGGATTGTATCATATGTTAGCTATTCCGGCGCCGAAAGTATTATGGGTTCGGAATGATAGCTGGTCGTATATGGGCTTACTATCGATTATTCCAGTTTTACGTTTGTTTCGACATCCTGTGTCGAGTATTTTTCGGTATCAAACGTTTTGGTATTTAGGTTGGCGTACGCGCACAAAAATTTCTTTTTTTGTAACCGAATTTATGCAACGTTTTTGTTTAGGTATTTTACGTCTAATTGCCAATAGGCTAAGATTTCTTCGTATTAGCGGTCGTTTAAAAGCAACGCTACCTGATTCTAAATTATCTGGCTTAAAAGTTACGTTTGGAGCCTTTTTTTTTAATAGCTTTGATATCGCGGCGACGTCTTTTCCGCGGCCATGGCAGATCGGGTTTCAAAATCCAGCTACGGAAATGATGGAGGGTATCGTTCAATTACACCATGATATTATGTGTATTTTAGCGTTCATTTTGGCTTTTGTCTCTTTATTAATGGTTGCAGGTGTTTTATTATTTTCTGCGACCAATTTATATAGTGTCCCAGGAACTAGTTTTCATATTGCGTATATTCCACGTCAGCGCTACTTTTCGGGATCTGGTAATTCTTATCATACAATTTTAGAAACTGTTTGGACAATTATTCCCACAGCTATTTTATTATTTATTGCAACGCCTTCCTTTTCTTTAATTTATGCTCTCGATGAAATCGTTGAACCTGTCCTTACGATTCGTATCACTGGCCATCAATGGTATTGGACATACGAGTATCCACAACCGTTTGATGAACGCTTAGATTTTTCTTATCCACCGTTTTTAGATGGAGAGATGGAGGCGTTGTCATCTCGTTCTTCGAGTTTACTTGTGCAGCCGGATCAAACAGCGAATGGGCTATTCGCCACCGATTTGGATAAAGAACGTTTTAAAGCCGAAGGCGGTCGCTTATTATTTAGTAGTTGGTTAGAGGCTATTACTACGCCAACTACTGTGGAAGGAACTTTATGGAAGAAGTGGCTGTCCTATAATTATTACGATGAATTTGGTGTCAACCATGGTTATGCAATTGTTTCGAATCGGGCGTATTTAGCTTATGATGATGCGCGCTGGGCGCCGTTTTTAGCGCATCATTGTATTTCGCCTGTTGATGTAAAAGATTGGGATTATACGGCACGTGGTGCGATTTTAGCGCTTGCTACGTGGTATGATACTATTGATTGGCAGGCTATGGAAAGAATGCCGACAGGTCGCGCAGCCGATCACGTTGGTCCAAAAATTGATTTTTATATCCCAGCGGAGGAGCGCGAAGAAAAACTAAAAGTAATGCGCGTTTATCCGCCAATAGTTTTTGATAGCCGTATGATTCCGGAAGATGATTTACGTATCAATCAATTACGGCTTTTAGAGACGGATGAAAGTGTTTGTATACCGATTAATACGACTATTCGCTTATTAATTACATCTCATGATGTTTTACATAGTTGGGCTGTTCCATCTTTTGGGGTTAAGGTAGATGCTGTTCCAGGACGCGTAAATGAATATTTTTTACGAATTAAGGCCGAAGGTGCCTATTTTGGTCAATGTTCAGAAATTTGTGGTGTTAATCACGCTTTTATGCCTATTTCAATTAGGGCCGTTGATTGGGATTCTTTTCTTTTTTGGCGTCAACTAATGAGTATTCAAGCTTTTCGTCGCGGCGATGCGGACGCGCCATTTACGATTGAATATAATAAGGATGTTTTTTGTGAACTTGCAGAGAGTGTTCTTAAAGATTTAACATGGTCGCATGGGTTTGTTGATCACGAGTTACATCGTTTGACCTTAAATGCTTTTTATGATGGGGGTTTTGCTGTTTCTCGATATTTAGTATATCGGCAAGTTGTGGCAAGTATTGCAATTCATTGTACTGGTTTACCGACCTATCCTATGGTTTTTGATCATCCTGATATTGAATTTATGTGCTATATAATTATTCGTTATATTGGCCATCCGTATTCAATTGCAAATCATCCAACTCGTATTTTTAATCCTGAATGGTTAATGAAACACTATCGTCATATTTACATACCACGTCTGGAACATTCTTGGGATTTTAATTCGGTTTGGGGTTTAGAGCGGGTTTCAATATTCAAAATGGCTTATAGCTATGGTCAGTTCTATCGCGTGTTCGGTGATTTGCCAGAATCTGAGTTACGCCCGTTTTCATGGGATAATTGGTATCCGCCGCAAAGCATGAATTTTACAACGTGGTTACAAACATCGTCTAATTTGCCTCTTTCGCCGTTTTTAGAGGGAGAGATGGCGGCTAAGGTGGATCTCCAGCCAACCATGGGCGCGGTCTATCCTTATTTTCGCGATGAGGCTCAAAAATTGCGCGGTTCGCTGAAAAGGGAATATGATAGGTCAACCGAATCCGTTAAGTATTACGAACAAGCGATGGCAACGCATGCCCGTCGTGAACAGACCGCGCGGGAATTAAATATTCCACATGGTAATCATTTGAGCTGGCCGGAAACTATGGATCCTCGTACTTTTACTCCGGTTGGGACGGAATATTATATATCTCAAGGGTTATATAAGAAAGGTCAATTGCCAGAGATGCCAAAATCTCCATAAGGAGATTTTGATGAAATAACAAACCATTGTTATTAATATAACAAATACTTTTTTTTAGAATATTAAAATAAAATGTTATTACAAAGTGCAAAATTAATAGGTGCTGGTATGGCTGCTGTTTCATTGGCGGGTAGTGGCGCTGGAATTGGTATTGTTTTTGCGGGTTTAATGATGGCGTTGGCTCGTAATCCTTATATTGGTAAACAGTTATTTGTTTATGCAATTTTAGGATTTGCGCTTTCAGAAGCGATTGCTTTATTTGGTTTAATGATTAGTTTTTTGATTTTATTCGCATTCTAGGCTTGTTTTTTAATTAAAAGCCCTTTGATTCCATGTTAATTTAAAATATTGTTGAAAGTTCGAGAGTGTTCACTGAGTAAAGTATCGTGCCACCGTATTTGTGTATATGGTCTGTAGCCTGCTCAGGGGGCTCGGCCTGGCCACCGCCTGAGTACTGAGTGGTTACCCAGAATGGTAACCGTGTCTATTTTATTAAAAAAACTATGTTACAACATTTACTAAATCCTTCTTTTTTACTATTATTTTTACAATCTTTGGTTTTAACTTTTCTTTTTATTCTTTTTATGGTTCGCAATGTTCTTTTAAGTGTACTTGTTTTAATTTGTTTATTTCTTGTGGTTTGTTTTTGTTTTATTTTTTTTGATGCAGCTTATTTGGCACTTGTTTTTATTATTGTATATGTTGGCGCTATTGCGGTTTTATTTTTATTTGTGATTATGTTAACTAATAAAATTTATTCGCGTGGGTATAATTTTTGGTTCTTGTTTTTTTTATTGGTTTTAGTGGTTATTGGTTTAGATTTAGGTTTTTTCGGAGGAATTAATTTTTTAAGCGGTGATTTTTATTGGTTTTCGGCTAATTATGAGTTGCGCTTATTCGGTGACCTGCGCAGTCGTATTATGATTGCTAACGATCCTTTAGTTACTTTAGGTTTTGTTTTTTTTAATTATTTTGGTATTTATCTTATTGCGTTAGGTTTGTTATTAGTTGTTGTTTTAGTAGGGGTTGTGCTTTTATTACGTGTTGCTCTCGGAAACACTTTGGTAATTCATAGGGTTATAGAGACTGAGCAGCTCCGTTGGCAAAGGTTATTGCGTTTTCGGGATTTTGTAAAATTACGACGGCATGATTAGACGTAATACGAAACTTTTTGTTTTTGACAATTCAACAATAAAGTTGTTGAAATGCCTATCTGTTGTCCGCCGAAATGTAGGTTCTGTTGGGGATTTAATCCTCGGCGTCGTTCGACGGGAATTTTATAATCGTAGGTCATTTCGTAAACGTTTTTTTTTTGCCGTCATTATGGCCACAAAAAAAATTATTTTCCGTAAAGCTGGGGCATATTATGTGCGATTCCCGCGGAGTGGGGTTCTTTTATTAAAGGATGAGAAAGATTCTTTGTTTGGAACTCGTTTTTATGCTCGGATTCCCATTGAAATTAGGAAATCGGCTTTTCGTGATATTTGTCAATTTTCGCGAAAAACTTTTTAAGCTTATGGTTGGTCGGTCGCTATATTTTATTCTTCGTGTAGGTTCACGCGTGTCTTATAATTATCAATTATGCACCTTATGGCCGGGCTATGTTTCGCGTTATCCTCGCATTTATTCGTTTTTTAAAATTCCACGCTTGGCGTATGCAATGTTTCGGTTTAGTGAAGTAACTTTAGCAATTGAGCATATGATTTATTTTGCTAGTAGGTTATATTTAATTAATTTTTCTAGAATTTTTTATAGTTGGACGCCACCTATGCGTTCTAAATCGCGGCGGTGGAAACGTAAGTTTTGGCGAAGCGACCCTGATTTGCTTTGCCATACGTTATTTACTGCGGATCAATTTGTTGGTTTTTGGCAAACTTTTATTGTTATGTATATGTCGCATCTAACTTATAAGGGCTTTTTTAAAAAAACGGGTAGTGGCGGTTCTTTATTACATTGGTTTAGACGAAGTAATATGTATTGGGAATATCCTTATATGTGGTGTTTTTTTAGTTCAAACATGGCTATTCATTATGAATTGATGAATTATTTATTAAAAATTAAAATGACATGTTGGCATCGCGCTAGTTTAATGATTGATCGCGACATGTATAGACTTCTTAATTTTCCAATTCAACTATACAGTCTGCCGCGTTTGTGGCAGCCGGATCCGGCGAAGTTTGTTTTGTTTCTTCGGCGGACCGTAACAGATTTTATTAAAAAGAGCTGATGCGGTTGTATAATTATCTTCGACTATTTTGTGGTTCTGTAAAACTTCGACTTAGCAGTTGCTGGTCCGCAGTAAAGACGCATGTTTGGCATTTTTTACATTTAATAGGAAAAATGTATATTCGTGTGTTTTTTTCTTGGCTTTTTTCTCTTCTGCTAATTCGCCATTTTTTTTATTTAAGTTTACGCTTGCCAACTTTATGGGCGCGTTTACGTTTTTTTTTAAATGTAGGCTCAGGTTTTCCGTTCGTTTGGTCGGGAATGGGCTATTTTGTTAAGAATACGTTGCTTTTTTCGGGGAGTTCTTCAGCTTTCGAAAATTTGACGTTTCCGGGTATTGGTGGCAATACGTTAACGTTTTATCCTTTTTCGTGGACGGGGGTGGTTGCTATTCATAGGCTTGTTTTAAAAAGTAATTATTTTTTACGCTGGGAAACCGTTCAAAAATTTTATCCTGCTATTTTAGATACTCTTAATGCGCAATTGCCTTTTTATTTAGCTTCGGACTTAGTTCGTGTTGAATGTTTTTTTGAGCAGCCTATTTTTATTTCCGAAGGTTTATTACGTCAATTAGACGCGTTATTGCTTAACGAATTTAATGTGTTTGTATTTAAAAACATAGAAAAAGATCCGTTTTTTCTTTTTCATTTGTTTTTTGAGCCTAACCTACAAAAGGTTATGATTGAGCATTTTTTAGTTGAAAATGTTCCGTATGTCTTGTCTCAGTACAGTACTTTGGATTATTTAAATAAATTGCATTTTAATCAGCAAAGTGATATATTTAATAGTTTTGGTGCTACTTTTTTAGCAGATTTTTCTTGGTTTCATAATTTTTATTTATTGTTTTGTGAACGTTTAGGATTTTATTTTTATTGGGAAACTTTTGGAAGTCGCGTATTTAGGTTAGGTAATTTACCTTTTTATTCGTTTTGGTCTTGTCCTTCATATGTGGTGAGTACGTCTGAAGCTTTTTTAATTTTTGGTTCGATTTTAATTGGTGGTTGGTATTTTTTTTATTCTCGGATGGATTTTTATGCTTATCAACCAGAAACTTATCGCCACTTGATGGGAAAAGAAATTACGGTATCCGAGGGTAGTTTGTTTACCTGGACTTATTGGCGGCCACAACTCTTAACTATCGTTTTTCGGCGGTTAACCTCTTTATTTAACTTTAAGCTTCCTGATAATTTTATTTTATTTTTTTCATCGTCTCGTTTGAAATTTCGACAAGAATTTGTGGCTCGTGCTTCTTTTAATTCCTTTGATGTCCGTGAGTTTGATTTAGTTATTGCCGTTTTTTTTTTATTCTTTTTTGTTCGGGGTTTTGATCATTTTCAATTTGTTTATAAAAAGCGCGATTTTATGCGGGTTTTGCGAAAATTTCGAAAACGGGCTAATCGCCGTTTAGAAAGCCAGTATCAAAAAGCCATTTCGCCGGTTTTAGCGTTAGCGGAGGTCTCTGAAAGTCGCGTGTGGCGAAATAAGTTTGTTCCGCTTAGAAAGCTGAATGATTTTCCGTTGGTGTGGCGGTCTCGACTAGCCCGTCATTTTTGGGTTCCTTATCGAGCCAGGAAGCGTTTAACGACGACAAGAAAAGTTGAATTGTTATTAACTAGGTATTTAGGAAAAATGTCACGTCGTCGGTTACGAAAGCGACGTCCTAGGCGTTCGCGTTTTTATAGAAAATTGCGTCGGCGGACTTTTCAAAGTTATTCCGGCAAAGTTCGGCGCTTACGGCGTCGTTTACATCGAAGGCGAGCCGTTGTTTTGCGCGGTAATGGTTTTTTTCGTAAACGAAAAAAACGTTGGCTTCGTCTGCGTCCTCGGTTATACGGAGGGTATTTACGATCTGGTACGGATCAGCGGTTTGATATTTTTACGTTAGTTGATCCAACGGATTCGTTATTAGCGTGGACGCAATTACAAAGTAATACCGATACAAGTTTTTTTTTTCCTTTGGCTTATCAATTTTTGTTTGATACGTCAAATGTTGATAAGGATTATTGGTCGTTTTTTGAAAATGTTTATGATTCTGGCTTTGGTCCAACTCTAGTTTCGCTGACGGATTTAAAACCCGACGTTTTTTCGCCTATGTCTTTAAATGTTAGTGCTCCGGGTTGGTTTGCCTATTCGTCGTCTTCTAAGGAGGTAGACGGGTCTATAAAACTTTTTAATCTTTTTTTACGGCAACGTGCGCAGCTTCCTTTTAGTGAGATTGATTATTTTTTTGAGGATACGCCTTTGCATTTTTTAGGGTATTCTGTAACACCACAAGAATCCTTTGTACAATCGTGGATTAATTTTTATGGACGAAATACGAGATCGTCGGTTTATGCTGCCGATGTCGTTTATCAGCAGCGATGGGCGTTAGCGAATGAACTTGTTACATCTTTGTTTTTAAGTGAGTTAACACAAGATCGCTCTCGTCAGTTACTGCAAAGGTCGCCTTGGGTTCCAAAAAAATTTATTCGTTATTTTACGTTTTACAGTAAGCAATTACGCTATAATTTTGGTTTTTCTACTGTTCAAATGCCGTTATTTCTTACTACTCAATTAGCTGCGATCACAAAGCGTGGTATCGCTGTTACTATAGGAGCAAATAAACGAAACCAAGTTTTTTTAGGGTCTCCGTTTTTATCGCCTTTGACAGCTTTTTTTTCTGCGAGTCGTAGTAACTTAAAATTATTGAATGCTAATTTTGGTTTTGTCGATAACCGGTTTTCTCGGTTTGTTCGTGTTGGGTGGCGAAAAAAGTTAAAACCCCGGCGTTTTCGTTATTGGTTACGTGGTCGTAGTCGTTTACTTCGTCGGCGAAAACGTAGAGTTCGTAATAAATCCCGGTATTTTGCAAGGAAATTTTTACGCGGTAGATCACGGTCGTGGCGACGTTTAATGCGTCATAAATTGGCGTGGCGTATAACGCAAGCCTTACGTTTTCGCCGTCTTTCTTATATGCCTGATGAAATACAGCGCAATCGGCAGCGAGGAGCAGTCTATTCGTTTTTAGTGCCGCATAAAAAGCGAAATCAATCGTTTTGGTTTAGGCGCAAACGGCGAATTCGCCGTTTGCGTCGTTTGTTATTTACAAAATCTGGACGAAAATTAAGTAGGTATCTTCGGCGTTCGCAAGAGCGCAAGTTATTTAAGATGTTATTGATCCGTCGATCGGCGCGATGGTATCGTTATTTACGAAAATATGGATTTCGGAGTTTTCCTAGTAGGCGGAAGCATTTTCGCAGAAAACCTCCTCGTCATTTGAAACGGCGGCGCGGGCGCTTATTTTTTAAACCCTGGCGTTATGATCATAAAAAAGGTATATTGGCTCGCCTTGTTTCTCTTCCTAGATCTATTAAAAATGCTGCGCGCAAGCTACGTTTTGGTACGTTATCAAGGTTGCGTTTACGTTATGAGCGAGACCATGCGACTCTTTTAAAAGTTTTAGGGAAACGTTTCAGGAAAAAACAGCGTCGTTGGAAGTTTCGTAAAGACCGTGCTCATCAGGTATATCGTGGATCTAAACTGAATGTCGTGTATAAAAAACCTCCGCGCAGGTTTACGCGACAAAAGCGTTTTAAACGCGTTATGGGAAAAGATAAATTACATCGTCGTCGGTTTCGTTGGCGACGCAGTGTGCGGCGCCGCCAATTAGGAGTTCGAAAACTGCGTCGTCCTTATCGCTATGGATATAGGTTTAGGGGGCAGACGAAGCGTGATTTGTCAAAATTTTATGAAAAATTACGCGAAAAACATTCTTATATGCGCATGACTGTTCCTAAAACGGAAAAATATTTAAACAAGTTTGGAAGTTCTACGAATGAAGAAGCTGGCATTGCGACACAGTTATATCACTCACGATTTTTTCGGTCACCGTTAAGTAATTTGGCGTTTTTACAAGGCATTAAAAACCGTGCGGTGACTGCTTTTTCGCGTCGACATAAAAAACAGTATTTTATTTTACGCCGAAAAATTCGTTTATTACACAGTCTTCCTTTTTTTAGAACTAATCGTCGGTTATTGCGCCGATGGTCTTCTTTTAGTAGCCCGTATATTATTAAACAACGAAAGTGGCATCGCCTTTTATTAAATGATTTATATCAAAAGTTAAAAATGTTTCCAGACGGCTTTTTTCGTTCGTCGGACGTTATGTTACCAGATCGCCCTTTTTTTCAGATGCTACCTGTTTTTATCCAAAAAGTTCAAGTAGTAAACCGTACTCGTCCAAAAATGTTACCCGATCAGAGGCTTTTAACGTATTTTAGCTTACGCTTTTTGCGTGCGACGAGCATTGGGCCCGGGGCAGGTCCTCTTGCATTTACGAAAGTTCGTCAAGTTGTAGCGCCGAAATGGGGCGCGTTATATTATAGTTTTGGTCAGTCGCGCGGGTCACAGTATTTTAAAATTTTTTCACCAAATTTTTCGACGAAACAACATTTGCCATTGCTTTGGAATGAACTTGCTCTGAATAATCGTTTTACGTTACGGTCTTATTTTGAAGATGCGGCAAGGTCATTAGGGATTCGTACTGCCGCTAGACAAGCAGTGCCACCGACTCATATTGCGGAATTTTCGCTTCAATCAATGTTTAAAGAGTTTTTAATTACTCGGTCTTCAATGCCAAGATCTCTTATATTTCTACTTCGTCATAAAACGCGTGGTCTTTCGTTTCGTGATTCCGGGTTTTTTGGTCAAACTTATGACGATCGACTTTGGCATGCATTTCCGTATCGTTTAGAAAAAGACCGTATGCGTGCGTTTCGTAAACGTATACCAAAACGGCGTTATTTAATTTTAGAGTTTATTCGTAAAGATTGGTATGAGCTTTTTAATGATTATTGCCAAGATTGGGAATTTTTACAAAATGTCCATATGGGTCGTCAAAGTGATATTATTGACGCTGACTTTTTAGTGCGAACGCGCGGTTATGATCCACATTTTAAGTTAATTAAACGTTCTGAGATTAGTGATTTGGGTGTTTTAGCCGAGACTTTTACGCATAATTTTCGTCTGACAAGTCTTTTTCCAACTTTTGTGAGCCCATGGCGTAGTTTTTTTCGGTCTCGAAAACGCATTCGTATGTTAACAGCGGTAAGTCCAACTACAAATCATTCGTTTAGTTTGCGCCGGTATCGGCGAAATGGCCTATTTCGGCTCCGTAGGTTTCTTCAATTACCGGTTTTTTGGGGTAAATTACAACGTTTATCGGTTTTTCGTTCTGTCGTTCGGTCTGCGTTGCAAGTTTCAGGGGTAGCTAGTTATCCACGTTTAACAAAATTTCAGTTTCGAAAATCTAAAAAACATCGTCGAAAAATGCTGGTTTTTCGCGGCGGAACTTCGTTTTATCCGCTACAAGGTTTGTGGAAAATGCGTCGCAAACGCAGTCAGCGTTTGGTATTACATATACGCTTGCGTAGGCGTCGGCGTTTTGGTCTTTATGCAAAAAATCTTTTTTTTCGTCGTCTTCGCGGTGTACGCCGACGACATTTGCAAAAAAGTTCATTTAAATTTAGAACTCATCGGAAACGCAGTGGGGAGCTAAGCCACCGTCGCCGACGGCGTAGCCGGAGGGTTCTTCGCAGCCGTTTGCGGCTTCAAACGAAGCATTTTCCAATTAAACAAAAGCGTAGGCAGCGTTTTTTTAGCTATCGGAGTACTCGTAAAAACTCTCCTTTATTATTTCGGACGAGTATGTTTGCTAAGACTAAGTATTTTACGGCTTTACAACAAGATTTATTGTCACCGCAATTATTACGCTATGTCCGGAGAAATAAGTTATTGCGACTATTTGTACCTTCAACGTTTTTAGCAAAACGTCGGCGCCATCGCAATCGATACTATAGAAAGCGTTATTTTCGAAAAACGTTATATAAGCCGAAATTTCGAAAAGTACGGAATCGTTTCAGGCGTGGGCATAAAAGGCATCGGATGCGCTGGTTACGAAATAATGCCGTACGCTATCTACGTCGGTCTTATTTAAATCATAATTTTGATAGTCAATCGCGTAGTCTTCTACATCGTGGTCGTTTTCGTCCTCATCAGTTTAAAATAATTGCGAGTGAACAATTACCATCGGTTTCGCGACGCGCCACTATATTATCTGTTCATAATTTTAGTGAATATATGACACCTAAATGGCGTGATTTGTTTGGCGTTATGGATAGTTTTATTTATTATGATTATCGGTATTCAAAACGTCCGGCTCGGGGTATTGATGCCGTTTCGGATCAAGTTGCTTGGCTTAAACGCAATTTTTTGGAGGTTGACGAAGATTTATTGTTTGCGACGGGGACATTAACCCAAGAGTTTGAAAGTCGTATTTTTGGTCATTATATGCGTCGGCAGCAAGAATGGGATCTTATTCCGTTTACTATTGATCCTAAATTAAAACGAAAACGCGCGCGTTTTACGTGGTTACAACGTTATTTATCTCGTTCGCTAGGTACTCGATTGTATCGTCGTAAAAAGCAGCGTCGTCGTCGAAAGCGCAATCGTTTACTTTGGTTATTATTTTATGAGCAATTTATTTCAAATTCGGTTGTTAAACAGAATTTTAGTCAATTTTTACGTTGGCATCGTTTAAATCGACAATTTCATATTACCTTCAGACGACGTAAAAGAAAAACGCGTCGTCGTACTTTTCGTTTTCGGCGAAAGCGTCATTTAACTAATCTACAGTCGTTGAATTTTTTTAGATTCCGTGTACGAGGCGAGCGAAAACGTACTGACTTAGAGCACCATTATTTTCGTTTTCATAAAGCGCGGCGGCGTTTAGGTTTATATAAACGTACGCGTCGCGGTTTGCGGCGTAAAAATTTAGGTTTAGTTTCTAGTCTTTTAAAACGCCGGAGGCGGCGGAAGCTTAAATTACCAAGTATGCGTTATAGTTTTTGGGCAAACATTCGCCGCTTTCAAAATCGTCTACGACTTGGGGACGCGCTCCAATTTGCTAATTTTCGCTTTTATCATTCTCGACAGACTATACGTTCAGCGCAGGTCTTAACATTAAAGTTTCAACTTGCTATTAACTTATTTGAATATCGTAAATTTCGAAATCGTTTAATCGGAAAGTTACGCCGGCGACCACGTTCTATTTTTTTAGGCCGAAATAGCTGGAAAACGAGAGCTTTATGGTTTAACGCCGATTTAATTTTGTTTGATAAACCGATTTCGAGAGGTCAATTGCTAGGCCGATCATTTCGTCGTATTGGCGGCCGTAAGCGATCTTTTCGGAAATTGCGTAAACGCCGGGAACTCCTTTATTTTTTTCGGCGTTCTGCATTTGCGCTAAACTTAGTTCGCGGCCAACGTGAAGTTCGCCAGTCATATTTACATCGTTACAGTACTCGTTATTCTTTAAGGTATCGTCGACGGATGGATTTTCCTGCCCAAGAGGATAGTTTTATTAAAGGCCGAGTTAAACCATCTGGTTTGCGTCAACGTGTTACGCGTGAATCAGCGGTTAGCGACCGGACTTTTAGTGATATTTTTTTACAACAACGTCTTGCGGGATGGACGGATTTTGATTTAGGAATTTCTGCAAGGTTACCTGTTTTTAAACGCAAGTTTAATCGCCGTCATAGTCGACGGTTTTTTATTCAACGTTTAGGAAAATCTTCGTTTCTTCCGCCTTTGAGTTCTATTAGTTTGTCGTCGTCGAATCAACGACGAGGACGTTTGCGGCACGGTGTTCTACCATATAAGTTAGTGCCGGAACCTGCAATATCTTTTTGGAGTAATTTGGTTTCGTTTAAAAAAAGTCGAACATTAGCTGGTTTTCGTAAGTTTAAAAAGCTTAATGTTCGAAAAGAGCAGCTAAAACTTAATTATCGTAAACGCCTTAAAAATATCTTAGGAACTAGTTTTAAAAAGCGTAAGAATTTTCGCTCTCTTTATTGGAATTCGCAACAAAGTCCGAGTGTTTTAAGGAACGTCCCATCTTTGTCCGGATTACAAAGTTCTCATTATCGGGCACATTGGGTGTTTTATTATTTAGCCGTAAAAAAATTTCGGGCGTCGTGGTTATTACGGCGGCGCAAGCGGAATACTATAAAACGTCGATTGCGTCCGGCGCGTCTTCGTTTTTATAAGGTTGAGCGATTGATTAAAAAAATTAAATTAAGACGTCGTTTAGCGCGTTATTCTCGTAATTGGCGTAAAATAAATTATATTCAATTTATGTTACGTAACCGGCGTTTCCGGCCTACAATGATGCGTCGTAATATGATTCCTCCAAGAGCCTTTTTTCGTTACCGTCTTAATTTATTAAACCGTCAGCGTCATCGTCGTATGCGAACCGAACATCTTCTTATTCGCAATCCTCGTCGTTTAGCTCGTAGTACGAGATATTTCAGTAAAAACCAGGTTTTGCTTCGTCTTGGTTCTCAGGTGGGGACTTATAAGAAAAAGGATTTATTTTGGTATCGCATGCGATCTCGCCAGGATCGTTATGCAAGAATCCGATTAAAAACCTTTTTACAGGAATTTTGGGAAAAAAAACAAGCGTTTGACGATTCGTTTTATGTTAGTTTATTAGGAAAATCGTCGGCTGTTTTTAATCGTTTAGTAGCGCAAAATGAATATCGGCGTGGGTGGTCTGTTTTGAAGCCTTTACAAAATTATAGAGTTCGTTTGCGTCGCCGTTCTGTTCGGCTATTTTGGATGGTAGAAAAATGGCGGCTACGCTATAGCATTTTTTATAATGCAAAACAGTTTAAACTTCAGCGGATGGTTATTGGTCGGATTCTTGCTGCAAGAAAACGTGGCCTCCAAAGACAAAAAGAAAAAAAACCCCATCGCTTTTTGCTCCAGAGCGAGATTAGAGAGGGTCCAGATGGGTTTCCCATAATGCTGAAGTCGCGGCTTAATCCTTTACAAGCAAAAGCTGCCGGTTTAAGACGGAAGTTTGTACGTTTTCCAGGAAGTAATTACGCGCCCAAATCAGGTTCTAAAAAGCTAAAAAATTTTCGTAAGATCTATCGTAAGCTTTTCTTTCGTACGTGGTTTAATTCTGTTGTCCCTCGACCGCATACTTATTTAGAGGTTCGAACGAACAATACTTTTTTTTCGGAATATTTGCGACGACGTTTTAAAAAAAAAAAACAGCCGTCACGCCAGTTTTTGGAGCGTCGGGTTGTTCATTACGTGCCGCGGCTGTCTCGCAAGTTTGCGCCAGCTTTGAAGAAAAAAGTACTTTATTCGGTGAATTTGGAACGCTTTTTAATGCCACAAAATTATACTTCCGAGCAATTACATTGGTTAGAGGTTTGTGGATTGACTTCGCGTCCTTTTGAACAACGGCTTTCTGCATCGGAACGTCGTGACTTAGAACGTTTTGGGTTAGTATCTCGTTCGGAGCTTGATAACGATAGTGTTCCGGAGCGTAGTCCAAAAATAAGTATTGCTCGTTTAGAAAGCTTTATTGCGTCGCCCCGTTGGTTACGACGGCGTCATAAAGCTTATTTTTATTCGGAAAGATCCCGTTTATTAACCCGGCGACGCCGACGTTTTTATCGTTATGCGCTGCGTCGTCGTTTAGCGCATAGGAATCTTTATGTCCAAGATACTTTGTTTAAAAAGCGTTATCGTCAATTTAAAGTCCAGCATTATCGTCGTTTGAAAACGTTATCGGTTCAATCACGCATTCGGCGGCGTTTTTCTGTTTTTACGCGTTCTCGCCGCCGTCCTGTTTTATTTCAAACGCGACATAAGGCACGGAATTTTGATTGGGTTCATCGCCGCTTAAATTCTCGCTATTTACGGGATACTGTTTATTTTAGTGGTTTGAACAATCTTAGTCAGCCGCGGCAACAAGCAAGTATGCTTTCTGCCACAGTTTATCCAAATATTTCAACCGTAACGGTCGGACTCGAAGCCTTTGGAACGCCTGAGCTCGCAACAAATTATAAAATGTCTTCATATCCTCGCTCTGCTTCTTCGTGGCTTGATTTTTATACACCGCGGCAGCGCCGTGTAATTGCACAATCATCAGTTGCTAATGGTGTGCCGTTGGGCTGGGCATTTTTATTACGCGCTGGTGATGTCATTACCAAAACTGGGTATGATTCCGGCCGTTGGCAGGTTTTTTCAGATCTTTTTGGGGGTTTTCAGGGTAGGTCGTCTCAAATTTTTTTATGGCTTTTATCAGGTTATGCAACAGGAAAAGCTCTGCTTAGTAAAGAGTTATTTGTTGCGCAATTTTTGACACAAACACTCGGTTTTTTAACTGGAACGCCTTTATTTGATTTTTCATACGTTGTTTCGTATTGGTTTACGGCCTGGTGGGATGCTATTTCTATGACCTTTGGATCGCAAAACCCTTCGCTTGTATTGAGTAATACGGTAGGACTAGAAGAACCTTATCTTTTACAACAGTATATACGTCGTTACGAAAATATGGCTGATCGTCTTATTTGGTTTAATAAATTAGCATCTGGAGTAGAAAAAATGACTGCTATTACGGTTGATCAACAGAATATCCGCTTTTATTTTACGCCGAGGTCGCTTAGTGGAAGAAGAGGTTTTTTACCTAGTCCCGATAGTACATTAGTTTTGCCGCCCACTTTGGTAAATGAGTGTTTTTGGGTTGAGCCTTCGTTACGTTCCGTACGATCAGCGACTATGAAACCGCATATACGCCGACATCGTGTGTTCCCGCGGCGGTCTACAACAGCTGATTTTTTTACTGCGCTTCATCCGCGTGTTTTACAGGTGGATAATATTTTAGTTGCAAACGGTTTAGCAATTCAGAGTAGTAAAGTTGATCTTTTTTTAAAAGCGCGCGTTTCTGAACGCGCTTCGAGAGCGTTAGTGTTTGTTGATTCTACTAAGTTTGTTTTTTGTTTAAATTTTATGACCTTTGAGGAAAAACATTTATCAACTTATCTGGATCGAGAGTTGTTAGTCCGTTCTAATAATAAACGTTCTTTATCAGGTTCTCCGTTACGGTCGTATAGAGGAATTTATAGGTATTTTTGGCATCGCGCACTTTTAACAGCGGTAACAACTGGTGAAATCCGAGAAGGTGCTTTTACCGAATCGGAATTAGCTTCGCCGGTGTCGTCACCGCCGTCATCTCGTGATTCTTTTTTTATGGATTTATTAACAGCGATTGGTCCTGAGTCTGGATTAAATTCAAGTCCATCAAACAGTGAATTAGATGGCTTGTTTGGCGCCGACGGTCCTATGTTTGCGTTAGGTGGTGCCCTTGATGGCGACGATTTTGCTTCGTCTATGTATTTCACCAATATACTTCGAAGCGTGGAGCCTGTGTCTGCTGGGCTTTATCAGCGTCGTCCATCTCAGCCTCCAACACCGGTTTTGTCACTGGGCTCCTTTGAGTCAATGCTATCGTCGTTGTCAACGACTCCTCGTAGTACTTCGCCGGTCGTAGCTAGAGAAGTTGGAGGAGACGATGATGACGCATTTCAGTCGATTACAAATGTACTTCGTGGTCGTGAATCAGCTTCCGCTGTGCTTTCCCGTTCGCAGCCGGTCGTAGC
>Ga0214179_1000001_pt1:122500-133333 | contig 133333 bp, 125 predicted proteins | sample TroBogEpilimnion_21_FD_153017 | JGI IMG/M metagenome (GOLD analysis project Ga0214179, IMG submission 153017) | Freshwater microbial communities from Trout Bog Lake, WI - 01OCT2007 epilimnion | ecosystem: Environmental > Aquatic > Freshwater > Lake > Epilimnion/Euphotic zone... | reverse complement strand
TTGCTCCGGTTTTATTAGCTGCTTCTTGGGCAATTTATAACATCTTCTTTTTAATTAAAAAGAGTATTCCATCAAACTAAAGATTCAATATAATTTTAGTGTTAATTATTATGAATATTAATATTCATAATAATTAACTTATTAAATTATATAGTTCTAAAGTTTTAATATATTTTTTACTAATAATTTCAGGATTTAATTGATTTATTTTATTATCTAAAGGAGATATAAAACAATGTGAATTTAAATTAGGATTATAATCAAAAAAACCATTTATTCCATCAGATACAAATTCTTTTTCTATAACTTGATTTAAATTTTCAAAATAACCAAGTCTTAATTGTAACCATAAAATAAATTCTTTATCTAAAGATATGATGCACCCATAATAATCTTTATTAGAATTTGGTGAAATATTTTTTTTATTTTGATTATAAAAATTTGTTTTTTTTATATTTTCTAATAAATTATCAGCCTTAAGAAATGAAGGAGAAACTAATATCCAAAAATCTCTGTTTTTACCTTTAGAATAATAATAATTGGCTCTTTCTCTTAATATTTCTTCTAAAACTTGATTTTCAAATATATCAATTTGGGATAAAACTAAGTAATAATAGCGAATGCTCATAAATGGAAAAATAATTAGATATTTATAATTGTATTATAAAAAACATTTTTAATAAAACCGGAGCAAATATTAAAATAAGTTTCATAATAAATTAATTAATTTTATATTTATAATTTATTATAATTAATAATTTTTTAGAACTGAATTAATTTGACAAGTAGAATTTTTCTAATATATATTAAGCTTTAAGCTGTCTATAAAAAAGAGCGGATGTGGCGTAATGGTAGACGCGCCAGACTTAGAATCTGGTGAAAAATTTCGTGAGAGTTCAAGTCTCTCCATCCGCATATTCGCAAAAATGTAATAAAAGTTGTTGTTTTCTAAACTATTTTGATGAGTTATTTACTCGACATTATTGAATGTTTAGGTGCGAAAGAAAAAAGAAGTTTAACGTATAAACTGATAATAAAAACAGTAGTTAGTAACGTGGATGAAAGAAAGAGGATGGATCTTATTTGTATAAAAAAACCAGGAATTAAAAAAGTGCTGTTCTGCTGGTCTATACGGGTAAATCGGTAACAAGGAAAGAGGGAATGTATAGAACTATATCTATTTAAAAAAGTTGCTTCTAAGATTTATATTAAATGGATAAGTAGATCGCGAATACAGATATGCCCTGCTTGGACTAATAGACTAAAATATTTAAAAGAGTAGAAGTTTTACTCTTTAAAAAAAGTTGGAAACTATTATATAATAGATTATAATGGAGAAAAAAGAAAAAAGAAGATATGAAATATGCTATTGCTCAAACTTCAGGAAAACAGTTTTTGCTAAAACCAGGTCAATGGTATGATGTAGATTTGATAAGTAATGGAAATTTAGGTGATTTTATTTATTTAAATAAGATTTTATTTTTTAGAAATAATAATAAAATTCAACTAGGTAAACCATTTTTAATTAATAGTCAAATTCCAGCAAAAATTATTCAAGAAGTAAAAGGCCCAAAAATAACAGTCTTAAAAACGAAACCAAAAAAAAAATATACGCGTACAAGAGGAAATAGACAAGCTTATACACGTGTTCAAATTGATAGCCTAAATTAGAAAAAAAGGAGGAAAAAATGGCACATAAAATGGGTGCGGGAAGTACAAAAAATACCCGCGATTCGCAAGCAAAACGTCTAGGTGTAAAATGTATTGGAAATCAACAAGTTAAAAGTGGATTTATTTTAGTAAGACAAAGAGGAACAAAATTTAAACCTGGAATTAAAGTAGGATGTGGAAGAGATCATACTTTGTACGCTTTATCAGATGGAATTGTGAATTTCACAAGATCTGGATTTGTCAATATTCTTGAAGAAAAAATAGATTAAAATTATTTTTTCTTCAAGAATATTTTATTCGCCTTCTTTTTTTTCTTTTGTTATTTTTATTTGTAACCAGAAAGCAACAGATTGATTAATAAATTCTAAAAACCCAGGAAGAACAGGATATAACCCCCTTAATCCTCGAACATAAGAATATAAATATATAAGAAAAAAGAAAACAAAAAAAATAGAAAAGAAAAAAATAGTTGAATTTTTAGAAAAAATCATTGTGGCAGGAAAAATTTCAACATCTCTACTAAATAAAAGATCCCAATAGCTAATAATTAAATTTTGCATCATTTCTAAAAGAAAAATTAGAAGAATATTAAATTTAACTAGTAAAGATAAATTAAAAATAGAACGATTTATTAAATATTCAAGAACAAATAAATAAAGAAGAAATGTTTTTTCAGGAGTTGCAAAAAGCTTTAAAATCTGAATTTCCAATATTTGGTGGAAAAATGGAAAAATTGTAAAAAGAGTTTCTGGAAAAAAGCCTAACGACCCTCTAATAGAGTAAAATAAAACAACTATAGCAAAAAAATAAATAAAAGTAAGTTGAATTTGTTGAAGTGTATTTTTTTGTTGAAATGTTGCTTTTTGAAAAAATTTAATAACTTTTTTAATTTGTTTAACAAATTTTCCCCAATAAGACGAATTAATAGAATTCTTATTTGTCATTAATTTTAAAAGTAAATGATGTTAATCTATAATAGAATTTATTGATATTATAGACAGTATATACAGTTTTTAATTTTTTTTTGAAGTAAATTAGTTTAAACGATAATGTTTTAATTCTTCTAAAGAATAGATTAATTTTAAAATAATACGTAAAATCATTTGGGAAGAAAAAATTAAAATCATAATTCCAATTTAAAAAATAAAATCTTTAAAAAATGAAAAAATTAATTTATGCAATTAAATTAGAATCAAATAAATTAAGTCAAAAAACGGATACGGAACTAAATGAAGAAATTCAACATTTTAGAAAACAATTTCAGCTAAATAAAATTAAAAATTTAAAAATATATCCAGAAAATTTAATTACAAGATGGTTTGCAATTATTCAAGAAATATCTTTCCGACAATTAGGTTTAAGACACTTTGATACACAACTACTAGCAGGTTTATTCTTACACCAAGGAAATATAGTAGAAATGAAAACAGGTGAGGGAAAAACATTAGTTTCAACTTTACCTGTTGCCTTAAATGCTTTAAGTGGACAGGGAGTGCATGTAGTAACTGTTAATGAATATTTAGCAGAACGCGATCAAAAATGGATGGGAAAAATTTATCGAAGCCTTGGATTTAGTGTAGGCTTAGTAAAAAGCACGAGCACAACAGTTGAGAAACAAAAGAGTTATTTATCAGATATTACTTATGTAACAAATTCTGAACTTGTTTTTGATTATTTAAGAGATAGCTCGGCATATAATTTAAGTGAAATTGTTCAACGTCCTTTCAATTTTTGTTTAATTGATGAAATTGACTCTATTTTAATTGATGAAGCCCGAACACCGCTAATACTTTCGAGCGCTAAAAAAGTTGAAAACAAAAAAAAACTTTATATGGCAAAAGCCATAGCGAATATTTTAGAAAAAGAAATTGATTTTCAATTAGATGAAAAACGAAAAGATATTAATTTAACCGAAAAAGGTTACCAAAAACTTCTAACAAAATTAGCCAAAAAAACATTATATGATCCAAAAGATCCCTGGATTCTGGAAATTTTAAATGCCTTAAAAGCAAAATATTTTTTTAAACTAAATAAAGATTATATTGTTTTAAATAATAAAATTGTTATTGTTGACGAATTTACAGGAAGAATTATGGAAGATCGTCGATGGAGTCTAGGACTTCATGAAGCCATTGAAATAAAAGAAAAAGTTGAAATAGGAGGAGGAACAAAAACAAAAAGCTCAATTACTTATCAAACTTTCTTTCCTTTATATCCAAAACTAGCTGGTATGACCGGAACGGCAAAAACAACCGAAAAAGAATTTCAAGAAATTTATAATTTAAAAGTGATTGTACTTCCAACTGTAAAGCCACTAATTCGTAAAGATCTCCCCGATTTAGTATACCAAACAGAATTATCTAAATGGAAAGCAGTATTGAATCAATCGGAAAAATGCTTTGAAATAGGGCAACCAATATTAATAGGAACAGCCAGTATTGAAAAATCTGAATTTTTATCTGATCTTTTTAAATTTTCTAAAATTCCTCATCAAGTATTAAATGCGAAGCCAGAAAATTTAGCACGTGAAAATCAAATTATAGCCCAAGCAGGAAAAAAATATGCTGTAACCATTGCAACTAATATGGCCGGCCGAGGAACAGATATTATACTTGGAGGAAATCCAACTTTTGAAGTAAAAGAGCAAATTTTAAAATTACTGATTAATTCATTAACTCTGAATAATGTTTCATTGTCATCTTTGAAGAAAGCTAAAATTTTTTTAACAAAAGACGAAGAAATTTTTATTACGAATTTAGTTGAAAATTTTGAACTAAATTCTAAGAATAAGAAAAATTTACCTAAAAATTTAGCTCAAGATATTCAAAATCTTCCATATTCTTTAGATACATGTGATGAAAATTTAAAAAAACTATATAATTTTTTATTTCCTAAATTTAAATTAGTTTGGGAAACTGAAAATGAAACAGTTAAAAATTTAGGAGGATTATTCGTTTTAGGTACAGAAAGACATGAAACAAGACGAATTGATAATCAATTACGTGGAAGAGCTGGACGACAAGGAGATCCTGGTATTTCTCAATTTTTTGTTTCATTAGAAGATGAATTAATACAAATATTTGGGGGAAATAATATTGGAAAATGGGTCGATTTTTTAATTCAAGATAAAGATGTTCCACTAGAATCAGAGTTTCTGACAAATAGCTTAGAAAATGCTCAAAAAAAAGTAGAGCTTTATAATTATGAGTTACGAAAAAATGTTTTTCAATATGATGAAGTTTTAAGCGTACAACGCGAAAAAATTTTTAATGCCCGAAAAGAAATTATTTTTAAAAATATTTCGCAAGATTTATTTTTAAGGTTAGCAGAAATTTGCTCTGATGAAGAATATTCTGAAAATTCGTTTCAAAATTTTAGTCAAAGTATCGAAGCATTAACAGGGCCTTATTCTTTCTATTGTAGTCCAAATATTTTAGATACAAAAAACACAAATAACGAAAAAAGAAGATATCAAGAAGTTTGGATTAGCTATGATCTCAGATTCGCTTGTTCTAATTTATACCAAATTGGATTATTAAAAAATACAAAATCTTTTATTCTTCTTAAAATTATTGATTTTTATTGGACAGAACATATTGAAAGAATGGGTTATATACGAGAAACAATCAATTGGAAATCATATGGCCAGCAAAACCCTTTAGTAGAATATAATTTAGAAGCATTTGATTCGTTTAAAACAATGTTCGCTGAAATTAAATCTTCTATGATATATTATTATCTGAACAGACCAATCAATTATTAAATATTAGAAATAATTATGTCAAAACACACCTTAAATGGACGCCGAAAAAAAGTCATCAAAACATCAGGATTTAGAGCAAGAATGGCAACGAAAACAGGAAGAAAAATTTTAAAAAATAGAAGACGTAAAGGACGCTGGAAATTAGCAATTTCATAAAAAAGATGATCAATCATGAAATTTTTCCGAACTAGACAAATAATCAAAATATTAACAGATTTAAAATTTGCTTTAGCAGTTCTTTTAGCAATTGCTATTGCAAGTTCTTTCGGCTCAGTTATTGAACAAGATGAAAATATCCTCTTTTATCAGCAAAACTATCCTTTAGATAAACCTATTTATGGATTTATAAATTCTAATTTAATTCTTTTTTTAGGTTTAGATCATATTTACCGAACTTGGTGGTTTTTACTGCTTTTATTTATTCTTGGAATTTCATTAATTAGTTGTACAATTACGCGCCAATTTCCAGTACTTAAAAGCTCCAAAGATTACTTATTTAAAAAAGAAAAAAAAGCATTTTTTAATCTTCCTTTTTTTGTAAATATAAAAAATAATTACTATATTAGAGAAATACTTTTATTAAAAATTCAAAAACTAAATTTTTATATTTATCAAAATAAAAATTTAATTTATGGATATAAAGGTTTAGTTGGAAGAATTAGTCCAATTCTAGTTCACTTTAGTTTAATAATTATTTTAATAGGATCATCCATTGGGGCATTTCAAAATTTTAAAGCACAAGAAGTATTGCCTAAAGGAGAATTTTTTCATATTCAAAATCCAATTCGTGTTGGCTGGTTTACAAAATTACCTAATATTAATATTAGAGTCAATGATTTTTGGGTAGAATATGAAAAAAAAAAAATTCATCAATTTTACTCTAATTTATCGATTTTAGATAACTATGGAACTGAAATTAAAGAACAAACAATTTCAGTAAATAATCCATTACGCTACAAAAATGTTGATATTTACCAAAGTGATTGGAATTTATTAGGAATAAGAGTTGAAAAAATTAAAGAAAACAAAATTTATGAGTTTCCGCTTTTTTCACTCAATAAAACTTCTAGGTCTTGGATTACTTGGATAAAAGATAATGAAAAAAATTATAGTTTAATTTTTGATCAATTACGACAAACTTTTTTAGTATATGATGACAAAGGAAATTTTTTAAAAGAAAGTAATTTAGGGCAAATAATTAATCAAGAGTATCGAGTTTGTGATATATTGCCATCTACTGGATTATTACTCAAGTATGATCCAAGTATTGGAATAATTTATTTCGGATTTGGACTGTTAATGGTTACAACTGGCTTAAGCTATTTACCCTATACACAACTTTGGGTTTTTCATCAACATAAAAATTTCTGGCTTGGAGGAATAACAAACAGGGGAAAAATACAATTAGAAATTGAATTTGAAAACTTGATTCGTTATATTGAAAATAATAATATAAAAAAAATTAAAAAATTGTAAAAATAAAAAAAATAAAAGAAATAATTTATTTCTTTTATTTTTTAATTTTTTATCCAACAATAACTGGAGCAGTTACAGCTAAATCTAGAGGGAAGTTGTGTGCATTACGTTCATGCATTACTTCCATACCTAAGTTAGCACGGTTAACGATGTCAGCCCAAGTGTTAATTACACGACCTTGGCTATCAACGATAGATTGGTTGAAGTTGAATCCGTTTAAGTTAAATGCCATTGTACTAATTCCTAAAGCAGTTAACCAGATACCGATAACTGGCCAAGCAGCTAAGAAGAAGTGTAATGAACGAGAGTTGTTGAAACTAGCGTATTGGAAAATTAAACGTCCAAAGTAACCATGAGCAGCTACGATGTTATAAGTTTCTTCTTCTTGACCAAATTTGTAACCATAATTTAGAGATTCATTTTCAGCAGTTTCACGGATTAAAGAAGATGTTACTAAAGAACCGTGCATTGCAGAGAATAAAGATCCACCAAATACACCAGCTACACCAGCCATATGGAATGGGTGCATTAAGATGTTATGTTCAGCTTGGAATACTAACATGAAGTTGAATGTTCCAGAAATACCTAAAGGCATACCATCAGAGAAGCTTCCTTGACCGATTGGGTAGATTAAAAATACTGCAGTTGCAGCTGCTACTGGAGCAGAGAATGCAACGAAAATCCAAGGACGCATACCAAGACGGAAACTTAATTCCCACTCACGACCTAAATAAGTAGCAACACCAGTTAAGAAGTGTAAAACAACTAATTGGTAAGGACCACCGTTGTATAACCACTCATCTACAGATGCAGCTTCCCAAATTGGGTAGAAGTGAACACCAATTGCGTTTGAGCTTGGAATAACAGCACCAGTAATGATGTTGTTTCCATATAATAAAGAACCAGCTACTGGTTCACGAATACCATCGATATCTACTGGCGGAGCAGCGATAAATGCAATGATAAAACAAGTTGTAGCAGTTAAAAGTGTAGGAATCATTACAACACCGAACCATCCAATGTATAAACGATTATCTAAACTTGTAATCCAAGAACAAAAACGTTCCCAAATATTTTGGCTTTCATATCTTTCTAAAGTTGCTGTCATATTCGTCCCCTCTTCCATAATGAGTTACTACTATTGTTCAACTTTTAGTAAAACCCCAACTACAGTAATAAAAATTCGTCTATTTTCTAGAGTTAACAATTCTAAAAGAAGAAACTAAAAAAATTTTGGAGCTATTTTCTACTGAATGACCTATAATATTAAAAAATATTTAGACTTAAAAATTCTACTAATTCTACTAATGAAAATATTCTTCTTTCAAGATTACCAATTTCCAGTTTTAGCTTGTTTTTTTCTTTTTTTTGCGATGATAAATTATTGGATTAGTCTCTCACTTCCGAAAAACGAACTAATTTTTAAAATTAGTAAAATTTTAGTTTTTTTCAGTAATCTTTTGTTTATGCTTACTTTACTCTTTCGCTGGATAGGAGAAGGTTATTTTCCTTTAAGTAATTTATATGAATCGTTAATTTTTTTAAGTTGGGGAATTTCTTCAATTCATTTAATTGTAGAATATAAAACAAAAAGCCGCTTAATTGGTGCATTGGCGACGCCAATCTTATTTTTTATTTCAGGTTTTTCTAGTTTAACATTACCAACAGATATGCAAAAAGCATTACCACTCGTTCCTTCATTACAATCCAATTGGCTAATGATGCATGTAAGTATGATGATGATTAGCTATGCGACTTTAATTGTAGGATCATTACTATCAATTTTATATTTGGCATTTTCATTTAGCACTCCAAATCGTCTTAATTTAACGAATAATTTACCGAAAAAAGGACAAAATGCAGAACTATTTTCGCTTCAAACTGAACAGCAAAGCTTAAAAAACACAAGTTTTTTATCCATCCAAATGGAAAAAATTTCAGGCGAAACATCAAAATATTCTTTATTAGAAACAATCGATATTTGGAGTTATAGAATTATAGGTTTAGGATTTCCATTTTTAACAACTGGAATTATATCGGGCGCAGTTTGGGCAAACGAGGCTTGGGGAGCTTATTGGAGTTGGGATCCAAAAGAAACATGGGCTTTAATTACTTGGTTAGTATTTGCAATTTATCTCCATTCTCGCCTTTTAAAAGGATGGCAAGGACAAAAAGCAGCTTTAATTGGTTCAGGAGGATTTTTTGTTATTTGGATTTGCTATTTAGGAGTCAATTTTTTAGGAAAAGGTCTACATAGTTATGGATGGGTATTAAATTAAGAATTTAAAAGATAATAGAAATTCTATTATCTTTTAAATTTTGATAAAAAAAGAAAAATTAATATGCTAGCCCCATGCTTTTAGTTGTTTCTCCACCTAAATAAACACGAATACTTAAAAAATCTGTCGGACAGGCACTTTCGCATCGTTTGCACCCAACACAATCCTCAGTTCGAGGAGCAGAAGCAATTTGACCCGCACGGCAATCTTCCCATACAACCATTTCAAGTACATCTGTTGGGCAAGCTCTTACACATTGTGTGCAACCAATGCAAGTATCATAAATTTTAACTGTATGACTCATAAACTATTCTCTCTTTAATAATATAAACTTTTTTGACTTAAAAAAAAGTAATAAAAAGTATCTAAATTCTTATACTTATTATAATCGAATTATATTATATATTATTTTCTTAACACTTAAAAAAACTAGACCAAAACTCCTCAGGTTGGACTCGAAACCAACGACCAATCAGTTAACAGCCGATTGCTCTACCAACTGAGCTACTAAGGATTTAATAAAAAAGAAATGTTAGTACTTATATTACTATATAATAATTAAAATGAAAATCTAGAAAAAAAAAATAGAAATTTCGGCATCGTGCTATTTTCCCAAAAGACTGCTCTTGAAGTATTTTCGCCGCAATAACATTTAACAACCATGTTCGGAATGGAATGGCGTGGTACTATTATGCTATAAATACCGAAATTAAAAGTGTAAAACTAAAATGATACTTAAAAATATGGTTTTTAGTAAATCTTGGCTACATACATTGCTGTACTTCCACCGAATTCCTATCAAACGGCTAGTCTTGCCGCAACCTAAGAGTACTCATCTTGAGGACGGCTTCTCACTTAGATGCTTTCAGCGATTATCCTAACTATACGTAGCTACCCAGCATATACCGATGGCACAATAACTGGTACACCAGAGGTATATCTTTCTCGGTCCTCTCGTACTAGAGAAAGGTCACTCTCAATACTCTAACGCCCATGCCGGATATGGACCGAACTGTCTCGCGACGTTCTGAACCCAGCTCACGTACCGCTTTAATGGGCGAACAGCCCAACCCTTGGGACGTACTACCGCCCCAGGATGCGATGAGCCGACATCGAGGTGCCAAACCTCCCCGTCGATAGGAACTCTTGGGGGAGATCAGCCTGTTATCCCTAGAGTAACTTTTATCCGTTGAGTGACGCCCTTTCCACACAGCAGCGTCAGATCACTAAGACCGACTTTCGTCTCTGTTCGACTTGTTTGTCTCACAGTTAAGCTTCCTTTTGCCTTTGCACTCTAAGATCGATTTCTGAACGATCTGAGGAAACCTTTGTACGCCTCCGTTACCTTTTGGGAGGCGACCGCCCCAGTCAAACTGCCCACCTGAAACTGTCTTTCAACCGGCTTACGGTATGAAGTTAGAATATCAATTTTATCAGAGTGGTATCTCACTGATGACTCCTCTATTCCCGCAAGAATAGCATCAAAGTCTCCCACCTATTCTGCGCAGATAAAATCGAGACTCAATTTCAGGATACAGTAAAGCTTCATAGGGTCTTACTGTCCTGGCACAGGTAGTCCGCATCTTCACAGACAGTTCTATTTCGCCGAGTCCCTCCTTGAGACAGCTTCCAAATCATTACGCC
>Ga0214179_1000001_pt1:15000-117500 | contig 133333 bp, 125 predicted proteins | sample TroBogEpilimnion_21_FD_153017 | JGI IMG/M metagenome (GOLD analysis project Ga0214179, IMG submission 153017) | Freshwater microbial communities from Trout Bog Lake, WI - 01OCT2007 epilimnion | ecosystem: Environmental > Aquatic > Freshwater > Lake > Epilimnion/Euphotic zone... | reverse complement strand
GCAGAAGATCCAGAATTTGAAACGTTCTATACAAAAAATATTTTATTAAATGAAGGTATCAGACTGTGGATGGCGGCTCAAGATCAACCACATGAAAATTATATATTCCCAGAAGAGGTATTACCACGTGGAAACGCGCTTTGATGATTTAGAAATAACGACTGATAAAACTATTGAATCCACAGGCTTTGCTTGGTGGGCTGGAAATGCCAGATTAATTAATCTTTCTGGAAAACTACTTGGTGCACATGTAGCACACGCTGGTCTAATCGTATTTTGGACGGGTGCAATGACTTTATTTGAAGTTTCACATTTTATTCCAGAAAAACCTTTATACGATCAAGGATTTATTTTATTACCTCATTTAGCAACTTTAGGATGGGGAGTTGGCCCTGCAGGAGAAATTTTTGATATCTACCCTTACTTTGTGGTAGGTGTTTTACATTTAATTTCTTCAGCTGTTTTAGGTTTTGGAGGAATTTATCATTCTCTATTCGGACCAGATACATTAGAAACAAATGCTCCTTTATTTGGGTATGATTGGCGCGATAAAAATAAAATGACTACTATTTTAGGAATTCATCTAATTCTATTAGGAATCGGTGCTTTCTTATTAGTAATTAAAGCTGTTTATATCGGTGGTATTTACGATACATGGGCTCCAGGAGGAGGAGATGTACGTTTCGTAAAAAATCCAACATTAAATCCTCTTGTTATTTTTGGTTATGTATTTAAATCTCCGTTTGGTGGTGATGGATGGATTGTCTCGATTAATAATTTAGAAGATTTAGTTGGTGGACATATTTGGTTAGGTATTTTAACGATAACTGGTGGAATCTGGCATATTTTAACAAAACCTTTTGCTTGGGCAAGACGAGCATTTGTGTGGTCAGGAGAAGCTTATTTATCATACAGTTTAGCTGCTTTATCCGTTATGGGATTATCTGCAGCAGTTTTTGTTTGGTATAATAACACTGCTTATCCGAGTGAATTTTATGGTCCAACTGGACCCGAAGCATCTCAAGCACAAGCTTTTACGTTCCTAGTACGTGATCAACGTTTAGGGGCAAACGTAGCTTCTGCACAAGGTCCGACTGGTTTAGGAAAATATTTAATGCGTTCGCCAAGTGGAGAAATTATTTTTGGTGGAGAAACAATGAGATTCTGGGATCTAAGAGCACCATGGCTAGAGCCATTACGTGGACCAAATGGATTAGATATTAATAAAATTAGAAATGATATTCAACCATGGCAAGAACGTAGAGCTGCAGAATATATGACACATGCACCTTTAGGTTCATTAAACTCTGTAGGTGGTGTTGCAACAGAAATTAACTCTGTTAACTATGTTTCACCAAGATCGTGGTTAACATGTTCTCATTTCTTCCTTGGATGGTTCTTATTAGTTGGGCACTGGTGGCATGCTGGTCGTGCACGTGCAGCTGCTGCAGGATTTGAAAAAGGAATTAATAGAGAAACAGAACCTACATTACAATTAAAACCTATTAATTAATTAAAATTTTCTTTTATTATTTAAATTTCTTCTTTTTTATAAAGAAAAAAACACTAAAACAAAAAAATTTTTTTGTTTTAGTGTTTTTTTATAATAATTTTTAATTATACCCAAATTTTTATCTTATCTTGTTGAATATAATTAATTCTATGAAAAAAAATATTCAAAAATATTATCAAGCTATTTTTTTTAATTTTTTCTTTTTCTTTCTATTAGCAAAAGAAATAGTAGCAAAAGATTTAAATAGCTCAATTGGAGAGCAACTCTTTTTTTCTAACTGCAATGTTTGTCATCGTGATGGCAACAATATTATTATTCCAGAAAAAAATTTAAAATTAGAAACGTTAAAAGCAAATGGTATGGAAAATCTAGAATCTATTATTTACCAAGTCACAAATGGAAAAAATGGAATGCCTGCATTTGGTGGCCGATTAAAAGAAGAAGAAATTGAAAAAATTGCTAAATATGTTTTAGAAAAAACAACTATTAATTTTCAAAATAAATAAAAGACTAATAATTGTTTATAAAAGCAAATAGATTAAACTAATACTATAGAAGCTAAATTTGGAAATTTCGGAATAATATATTTTTTATTATTCATCAGGACTATTAGAAGGAGGCTTACCAAGCCCCTTATACCCCCTCTTGAGAATCTTGAGAAGGCTTAAAATTTTTGAATATATCCTCCACTTTTTTTAATTCAAAAATTTCTTTCGGGATATCGGTGCTAAATAAATCCTTAAAATCTTGGATATATGAAAAATTCTTGTCAAAAAGATCGTTAAAATTACCGTCTGCAAATTTTGCTGCATACTTTTGCAAGCGCTTTTTCTCGAGCAAACGACTGCCAAATGTGTTTGGTAAATCAGGATCAATAAGATTTTTGAAAGTGTACATAAACTTGTCCTCATACTGATTAAAAACATCTTCAAAATTACTCAAAAACTTAAGCATTTCTCCAAAAACCTTTATACCAAAATCATTTCCTGCGCGATAAATATTAGAAATAGTTTCTTTATTAGAAAAAGCTAAAATAGAAAATACAGGCACTAAAATAATAGAAGACGAAAATCTTGGATTTTTTTGAATCCAAATTTTTGCATACTCAAGCTGCAAAATTAACTTGTTGAAAACGGATTTTTTTTGTTGAGATAAAATTTGCTTGTTTTTATTTTGCTCATTTGGATCCGTCAATTGATTTGATGATTTATCGGGAATAAAAAAAGCTTCGCCAACACGAGGTTTATAAGGAGAAACACGGTCTTTAAAAACCGCTATATTTTTTGAGAAAATACCTGAATTCCAAGTGCTTTTTATACTCGGAAGCATCGGATGACAACAATAATTTTGAGAAATAATATCTAAAATAAGTTCTCCGACTTCTTTATAAAGGACAAAATATTTCTGTAACAAGAAATATCTTCGATACAATTCCTCATGACTTTTTTCACGTCGAATTGCCTTGACAATTTGCTTGTCCTTTCGCATATTTAAGGTCTTAAGTTGCGTTTGAGAACGGAGATTAGCTCTAAAATTTGGATCAGTAATCAAACTTTCATTATTTTTTTGTAGTAAAGAGAAAAGCTGAAAATTAAAGATTTGATTCTTAATTTTCTCTTCTCTTCGTTTAGCCATTAACTGAATTCGAATTAGTAAATCGCCTGAAGAAAGCTTTTGCTTTCCTCCGTTAGATTTGTCTTTTTTCCCTCGAGATGAAATAATATTTTGATACATTGCATCGTAAATCGAGGGAGCTTTTCGCTCGCAATTTGGCTGCAAAGTTAAAGATGAGGATATAACTGCACTATTATTTTCAGTCTCTTGGAAATTGTCCACAGCTCCAAATGATAATTTGGCGCTCGGATTATTAGTAAGAGATTTAGCCTTTACAGGATTTTGAAAACCTAATAGAACGTTGGCAAATAAAAAACCATTTAAAAGAATACCTTGAATTTTTGTTTTAATTCTTCTTACCCGAGAAGGGCTATTTCCAGGAGAATTATTTTTTTTAGCCGACAACTGAAAAGAAAAGGAACGGGACGTTTTTAAGCTATATAGAACCCTAAAACTATTAGAAACACCTCGTAATTCTTTTTTCATAATGTTAATTTTATATTTTTAATTTTATATTTTTAATTTTATATTTTTAATTTTATATTTTTAATTTTATATTTTTAATTTTATATTTTTAATTTTATATTTTTAATTTTATATTTTTAATTTTAATGTATAAAAAGGTGCTCTTAGTCTGGCATTTCTTAATCCATAAATTTAACAACTTTGAATTAAAATGTCAAGTCAACTAATAAAAAATATTTTTAGATTGGATAATTATTTTATAATTTAATACTAAAACGTATAAAACCGAACCTCTAAAGAATCATTGAAATGAAAAAGTCGATTTTTTAAGAATTTTTGAAATCTTTTGATTCAATTTAAAATTAAAATGATAATATATCATTATATTGTTAAGGGTGATTAGCTCAGCGGTAGAGCATCTGCCTTACAAGCAGATGGTCACTGGTTCAAATCCAGTATTACCCATCTCTATCAAATATCATATATTGAAACTTTTTGATATAAAAAATTAGGGCTCATCGTCTAAGGGATTAGGACGGAAACCTTCTAAGTTTCTAATGTAGGTTCGAATCCTACTGAGCTCATAAAAAAACTAAATTTGAGTATCAGATTTTAAAAAAATTTTTTGAAAATAATTATCTATTTTTTCACCAGAATTAATCGATTCCATTGGATCGCGACGTAATCGATGTCTTAAACAAAGAGTAATTGTTCTTTTAATATCGTCTAGAGTCACCTCAGTGCGATTTTCAAATGCAGCTAATGCTTTCGCAGCTCGAGTAGAAACAATATCGCCACGTAAACCTTCAATTTCTAATTCACTACAAATTTGTGAGATTTTAAGTTGAAAATCTTTGCTAATTGTTACCTGATTTAATAAATTTTGAGCTGAAACAATTCGGTTTTGAATACTGATTTGTTCCACTTGATATTTTTCAAACCAAGATTGTGGAGATTGATCAAAACTAATTCGTTCTTCAACAATTTTTACTCGTAAATTTGGGTCTCGAATTGTTCGAATTTCGGCATGCATACCAAAACGATCCAGTAATTGAGGGCGTAATTCACCTTCTTCAGGATTTCCAGATCCAACTAGAATGAATTTAGCTGGATGTTTAATTGAAATTCCTTCTCGCTCAACGGTATTCCATCCAGATGCAGCGGAATCTAATAAAACATCGACAAGATGATCATCTAATAAATTGATTTCATCTACATAAAGCAAGCCACGATTAGCTCTAGCCAATAAGCCGGGTTCAAAAGTACTATTTCCTCCAGATAAAATTTCTTTTAAATTAATTGTTCCACAAACTCTATCTTCAGTGGCTCCTAAAGGTAATTCAACCATTGGAATTTTAATCTCTTCTGTTTCATATTCTAAAGGCAAACCTTTGGGATCAGTATTAAAAGGATCATTTTTAATAATAGTTATATCTGGTAAAAGATCAGCTAAAGCTCGAATAGTTGTTGATTTCCCTGTTCCTCGATCCCCCATAATCATAACACCGCCAATTTTCGGATCAATTACATTTAATTGAAGGGCTAATTTCATTTCTTCTTGACCAATAATCGCTGCAAATGGAAAGTTGTTTAAATTTTTTAATGCTGACATTATAAGATTAATTTAATTTATAGGTAAAAACGAATTGAATTCCACTAGAATTTCATTAATCCTTGTGGAAGGATTAATTAGCCTTATATAATGAAACACCTAAACGAATAGAAAATGCAAGAAGAACTGTTGCAATTAGAATAGCAAGATAAATATTTAATTCAGTAATCATATAGAAGTCTTTGTAATTGAGTAATTTATCTATTATTATAAGATTAAATTAAATTTTTTTATTCAAATTATAATAAAAAAATAGAAAGAGAAAATAATTTAAATTAAATTTTGAAAAACTTATGATAGATGTACTTAGTTTAGGATGGGCTGCGTTAATGCTAGTTTTTTCTTTTTCTTTAGCGTTAGTTGTCTGGGGACGAAACGGATTTTAACCTGCAAAAAAATTAGTTAAATATATTAAAAATAGTATTTTATTTATGGGAGAAATAGTAACAGTAGCAACAATTTGTTTCGTAATTACGCTTTTAGGTTTAGGTTTAGGATTTATTTTTTTACAGGTGCAAGCAAACACTTAAATTGTTGAACCTAATTTTTTCTAATTGTAATTTCTTTTTGAAAAATAAACATAGGTTAAAAGTGATTCAGATATATAATTCATTAACATTGATTTTAGGAATTAATAGTATAGTTCTTATTGGTCTAATTTTAAACCAAAATGACACATCCAAAGAATCAATAAACAATCAAAATTCAAGTTCGTCTTCAAATCCATTAGAAAGTCTAACTTGGATTTCAGGAATTTTCCAATTAAGTCTTTTATTAATTAAAATTAAAATCAATGATTTTTAATCATTTTAATTTTAATTAATCCAACAAATAAATTATTTTTATTCAAATTTAGACTTATATCTCTAAATAATATCTATATATCTTTTATCTCTTATTTATATAGCTTTGTAAATTTGTCAAAATTTCTATGAATCTCGATATTAAAATTTTTTTATTATGTCCTATTCCAGAAGATCAAAAACCAATTAATGAATATATTAATTTTAAAGAAAATAATTTAACTAATTGGACAATATTTTCACAAAAAAAATATATTAATACTTTGTTTAGAACTTATCTCTTTTTTTTTCTTTGTTTTTCTTTTTTTTCTTCGCCTGAATTATTTATTATTTTTAAAAAAATAGATTTACACTCTTTTTTTTTTAAGCAAGCTCTTTTTGATTGGTTTTTTATCAAATTCTTTCTTAGTTTTCTTTCGCTTTTCTTTTATTTAACTTTCATTCTTTTTCGATGGGTTGGAATTAATAAACGATTTAAAAATCCAAGACTTATTTACGAAGAAGCTTCTTGGTATGATGGGCAAATTTGGGAAAAGCCATTTTTTTTAATTAAAAATGATAAATTGTTAAGTACTCAAAAAATCGAGCCTGTTCTTCAAAGATTAGTCAGAACAAATTTAGTTTGCTTTTTATTTTTAGTAGGATTTTTCTTCTTTTTTGAAATTTTTTAAAAAGAAACTATAATAATTTTGATTCTATCATTTATAAGTCAGAGGCGGGGTAGAGCAGCTTGGTAGCTCGTCGGGCTCATAACCCGAAGGTCAGTGGTTCGAATCCATTCCCCGCTACAAAAATAAACAAACTTAAAAGGATAAAAAACTTTTTCTTCCAACAAACAAAAAAGAAAAATGATTCAAATTAAAAAAAGAAAAAAAATGTTTTCACATGATTAATACAAATTATTTTCCTGAATTCGGGGGAAGTACAGGTGGTTGGTTAGATGCAGCTGAAACTGAAGAAAAATATGTTGTAACTTGGACGAATGATTTAAAAAAATCAGATCCGAAAGATAACATTTTTGAAATGCCAACAGGTGGAGCAGCTATTATGAAAAAGGGTCCCAATCTTGTCTATTTTGCTAGAAAAGAGCAAGGTCTTGCGCTAGGAAAACAATTACGTACTAATTTTAAAATTAATGATTATCGCATTTTTCGATTATTTCCTAGTGGCGAAATTCAATTTATTCATCCAAAAGATGGAGTCTTCCCTGAGAAAGTTAATGAAGGAAGAATAGCTGTTGGAAAACGAGAATTTTCTATAGGAAAAAATCCAAATCCTGCTTCTATTAAATTTACAGGAACAACTACATATAATACTTAATCCAATAATATAATATACTAAACTATACAAAACATATTGCGAAGGATTCAAAAAAAAATTCTTTTAATTTCCTTCGCAATTAATGGAGAGATGGCAGAGTGGTCGATTGCGTCTGATTTGAAATCAGATGAATCTTAAGGATTCCGTGAGTTCGAATCTCACTCTCTCCTTTTTTTTTTATTCATTTTTAAGATTCATCCGCTAATTCAACGTCAATAATGTTATCCGATTGGCCATTTGAAGAGCTAGACGATTTTGACGTTAGTAAATTTTTTTTCATATATTCTAAAACTAAAACATTATAACTATATTTGAAGTTTTTAAGACAATCTAATGAAATTTTTGTTAAACTATTTGATTTATAAAATTCTTTGCTTTCTTTCAATACTTCTAAAAGATAAATAAATGCATTAGAATCTTGACTAACTACTTGTTTATCGAATAATATTTCTGTTTTTGATAAAAGATTATCAAATTCATAAGTAATATTAACAATAGATTTTTTTGCTTTATCAACTAAAGCATTTTCTTCCGCGTCTTTAATCATTTTTGAGACTTCATCTCGCGCTAAAACGGAAGCTCCTTCAATTTTAATTGATTGCTCCTGCCCAGTTTGCTCTTCACGCGCAGATACAGATAGCAAACCGTTAACATCTAGCTGAAACGTAACGTTAATTTTTGGAATTCCTCTTGGAGAGGGAGGAATACCTTTTAGTCTAAATATCCCTAAACTTTTATTATCTTTGGCAAAAGGACGCTCCCCTTGTAAAACATGAATTTCAACTGTTTCTTGATTATCGGCTCCTGTCGAAAAGACTTCAGATTGTTTAACCGGAATAGAAGCATTACGATTAATAATAGTTGTCATTAATCCTCCCATAGTTTCAACACCTAAAGAAAGAGGAGTTACATCTAATAAAATTAAATCTGTAATTTCTCCAGCAATAATTCCTGCTTGAACAGCTGCACCTAGGGCAACAACTTCATCTGGATTTACGGTTTCATTTAGTGGCTTGCCAAGAAGATCAGTTAATAAATTGCGAACAGCTGGAATTCGTGTAGAACCACCAACTAAAATGACTTCATCAATTTCTGCTTTGGATAATTTAGCATCCTCTAAAGCTTTTTGAACAGGTTTTTTACATCTTTCTAAGATATTTCGACTTAAATTTTCAAATTTTGATCGGTCAAATTCTAAATCAATGTGTTTAGGTGTTTGGCCATCTATATAAATAAATGGTAGATTAATTCTTGTTGACTGAAGAGTTGACAATTCAACTTTTGCTTTTTCAGAGGCTTCAATAATTCGCTGCAATGCTTGTTTTTCTTTATATAAATCAATTCCCTCAGTTTGTTGAAAAGCTTTAATAATATAATCAACAATAACTTGATCAAAATCATCACCTCCTAAATGTGTATCGCCTGAAGTTGACAATACTTCAAAAACTTCATCTCCAACTTCAAGAATCGAAACATCAAATGTACCGCCGCCTAAATCAAAAATTAAAACAACTTCGTTCTTTTTTTTGTCTAATCCATAAGCTAAAGCAGCAGCAGTAGGTTCGTTTAAAATTCGTAAAACTTCTAACCCAGCAATCGTGCCAGCATCTTTGGTAGCCAAACGCTGCGAGTCATTAAAATAAGCGGGTACAGTAACAATAGCTTGTGTAATATTTTCTTTTAAAAAACGACTAGCATCAGTAACTAATTTTTTTAAAACAGAAGCCGAAATTTCTTCTGGGCTAAAATCTTTTTTTAATGCAGGACAGAAAATTTTAATTTTTCCGCCTTCTTCATTTTTAACTTTATACGAAATTCTGCTAGTTTCTTCTTTAATCTCATCGTACTTGCAGCCAATAAAACGCTTCACAGAAGAGAAAGTATTATCTGGATTAACAACACTTTGGCGCTTGGCTAATTGACCAACAAGGATTTCTCCTGTTGAAGTATAAGCAACAACAGAAGGTGTTGTTCGAGCACCTTCGGAATTTGGAATAACATTCGGATTCGCTCCTTCTAAAACAGCAACAACAGAATTTGTTGTTCCTAAATCAATACCAACTACTTTTTTACTAATTGTTTTATTCGTTGATTTTTCATTCATAGTGCAAAAATAAATCTTTTATCGAAACTATATTTATTATATTTTAAATATTAAATAGGTGCAAGTTTTTATAAAAAAAAAACATATTTTATTGTTATTTAGAATATTTTTTGATATAGACAACAAAAAAAAAATATCTTAAGATAATAATTGACTTAGATAAATTAAATATAAAGGTAATTTGTGACTCTTGGCATTTTAGGAAAAAAAATCGGAATGACCCAAATTTTTGATGAAAAAGGAAATATTATTCCAGTAACAATTGTAAAAAGTGAACCTTGTGTTGTTACTCAAATTAAATCAATTACAACTTGTGGTTATAATGCTATTCAAATTGGTTATCAAGAACTAAACACCACTCATAAATCATTAACAAAGCCTAGATTAGGACATTTTAATAAAGTAAATTTACCTCCTTTTAGATATCTAAAAGAGTTTAAACTTTCTGATATTACTACATATGAAATTGGTCAAAAATTTAGCGTTGAAATGTTTGAAATTGGTCAATTAATAAGTGTTAGTGGTTTGAGTATTGGAAAAGGAAATGGGGGAAATATTAAACGTAATAACTTCGTTCGCGGAGCAATGACACATGGTTCAAAACATCATCGTCTGCAAGGATCAATTGGTTCTGGTACCACTCCCGGACGCGTAATTCCAGGTAAAAAAATGCCTGGTCGTTTAGGAACTGACAAATGTACAATAAAAGGACTACAAATAGTCTCAATCGATAAAAATGAAAATCTTTTAATTATTAAAGGTTCAATACCAGGAAAAGCTGGAAATTTAATAACTATTCAGTCTAAAACATAAACGATAATATTTTTAAAATATGGAAGACCTAGAAGATAAAATATTTCTTAAAAACTTTGAAAGACAAAAAAAAGCAATTGGTTTAATTCATAAAGTTTATCTTGCTCAATTAAAAAATTGTCGCAAACATTTAGCCTCAACAAAAACAAAATCAGAAGTTAGGGGAGGTGGGCGTAAACCTTGGCGACAAAAAGGAACAGGAAATGCAAGAGCTGGATCCTCTCGCTCGCCATTATGGGTTGGAGGAGGTGTAACATTTGGTCCTAAACCTCACCTAGTTAGTAAAAAAATTAATAAAAAAGAGCGCCGTCTAGCGATCTTATCTGCATTATATTTAAAAAAAAAACAATTTACATTTGTAGAGGAGAAAAATTTTGACCAATTTAATAAAATCAAAACTAAATCGATTATTAATTTAATTAAAGAATTAGGATTAAATAGCAGTTCAAAAATATTATTTGTTTTAGCAAAACCTAACAAAGAGTTTTGGTTGGCTTCCCGAAATTTAAAAAATGTTGAAGTTACTTCAGCAGAGTGCTTAAGCTTAAATCAACTATTAAGAACAAATAATATTATTCTTTCAAACACAAGTTTAACATTAATAAATACAACATATGGAAAATCCTACTCGTAATTTAGGTGACCTTTTAAGTTTAATTAAGTATCCCTTATTAACAGAAAAAGCTATTAACCTTTATAGTAAGCAACAATATACATTTATTGTAGACCGATCATTAACAAAAACAGAAATTAAATATATTCTAGAAAAAATTTTTACTGTTAATATTATTAGCGTTAATACTTGTATTTTACCTATCAAGAAAAAAAAAGTTGGTCGCTTTTTAGGGAATCGCTCTCAATATAAAAAAACGTATATCAAATTGAAAGAAGGAGATTCAATTAGTGATTTATTTAATTAATCAAAATAAAAACAAAAATGGGTATTAAAATATATAAGCCATACACACCAAGTACACGAAATAAGAGTAGTTTAGATTTTTCTATTCTTTCAAAAAAGAAACCTGAAAAAGCATTGACAATTTCAAATCAAAGAGCCAAAGGTAGAAATAATCAAGGAAGAATTACGATACGTCATAAAGGAGGAGGACATAAAAAATTATATAGATTAATTGATTTTAAGAGAAATAAATACGATATTGCAGGAAAAGTTGCTGCAATTGAATATGATCCAAATCGTAACGCATATTTAGCTTTAATTAATTATGAAGACGGTGAAAAAAGATATATATTGCATCCAGAAAACCTAAATATTGGAGATCAAATTTATTCTGGTAAAAATTGCCAAATTTCAATTGGAAATGCAATGCCATTAGATTTAATTCCATTAGGAACTGATATTCATAACTTGGAACTATTTCCTGGAAAAGGGGGGCAACTAATTCGCTCGGCAGGCGGTTCTGCAAAAATATTAGCAAAAGAAAATAATTTTGTCGTTCTACGTCTCTGCTCAAAAGAAATACGCTTATTTAAAAAAGAATGTTTTGCAACAATTGGCAAAATTAGTAACTCTGATTTTTATAATGTTATTCTTGGAAAAGCTGGACGAAAACGATGGCTAGGAGTTCGACCTACTGTTCGTGGTTCTGTTATGAATCCGGTTGACCATCCACACGGTGGAGGAGAAGGAAGATGTCCTATTGGAAAACCAAGACCTTTGACACCATGGGGAAAACCTGCTTTAGGACTAAAAACACGTAAGAAGAAGAAAAAAAGTGATTTATTTATTATTCGCTCACGTTAAAAAAAAGATAAAGTATTTATATATAAAATATGGGAAGATCAACCGCTAAAGGACCTTATATTGCTTATCATTTATTAAATAAATTGAATAGTTTAAATCAAAACGGAAAAAAAGAAATAATTAAAACATGGTCTAGAGCTTCAACAATTTTACCTTTAATGATTGGGCATACAATAAGCGTTTACAATGGCCAAAAGCATGTTCCAGTTTTTATTACTGATCAATTGGTTGGGCATAAATTAGGCGAATTTGTGCCAACACGAACATTTCGTTCGCACAAAAAAACTGAACGTAAAGTAAAAAGATAAACTATGAACAATTCAAACGAAATTATATCGGCAACATCAAAATACATTCGCATTTCTCCAACAAAAGTTGATTTAATTGTTTCAAAAATAAGAGGAAAGAGCTATAAAGAAGCATTACAAATTCTTAAATTTTTACCTCAAAAAGCTGGCTCGATAGTTTGGCAAACTTTATATTCGGCTGTTTCTAATGCCACAAACAATTTTGATTTTGAAAAAGACAAATTGATTATTGTTGAGGCATTTGTAAATAAAGGACCAATCTTAAAAAGAATGCGTCCAACAGCTAAAGGAAAAGCATTTAAAATAGAAAAAAAGATGTCTCATATCACTGTTCGAGTAGCAGAAGGAAATATTAATAAATAAATTAAATTAAAAGAGGACTTATTGTGGGACAAAAAACACATCCAAAAGGATTTCGCTTAGTTACAACACAAAAACACTTATCAGAATGGTATAGCAAAAAAAGCCTTTATCCTTCGTTAATTGAAGAAGATTTTTTTATACGAGCAAAAATTGAAAAAGTTTTTAGTGAATTTTTATCAATTTCAAAAATTGAAATTAATCGAATTCAACAAGAAACAAATGAAAAAGAGTATGTAAACATAACAATTCACACATTGTTTCCAAGAGCAAAAGATATGTATAAAAAAGTTACTAAATTTTTCAACGAAAATATGAAAAATGAAGAACAAAAGAGTTTAGCCATTTTAAATAATTCGAAGGGAAATTTAAAGCGTTTTACAAGTCTTGTTTTAAAACGAACTATTCGAAATATTATTCGTTTATTACAAATTAAAACGGGAAAAAACTACTATATTGGAATTAAATTTATAAGAAATCCATTTGAAGATGCAACATTAATTGCAAAATTTATTGCAGATCAACTTGAAAAGCGTGTTCCTTTTCGCCGTGCTGTTAAACAAGCAATTAAAAAAGTTCAATTAACTTCTTTAAAAGGAATTAAAGTGCAGGTTTCTGGACGTTTAAATGGAACGGATATTGCTAGAAGTGAATGGAAAAGAGACGGGAAAATTCCTCTTCACACTTTAAAAGCAACTATTGATTATACGCATCAACGAGCTGACACAATTTATGGAGTTATAGGAATAAAAGTTTGGTTATTTGTTAAATAAAAAAAAAAATTAAAAAATGTTAAGTCCAAAAAGAACAAAATATCGTAAAATGCAACGTGGCCGTTTAAAAGGAAAAGCATGTCGCAATAATAAATTAGATCGAGGCACATTTGGAATTCAAGCTCTAGAGCCAGTTTGGTTAACATCTAGACAAATAGAAGCTGTGCGACGCACAATATCGCGCTATACAAAACGTACAGGAAAACTTTGGATAAAAGTATTTCCCGATAAATCAGTAACAGCTCGTGCCGAAGAATCACGAATGGGTTCCGGAAAAGGAGCAGTCGAATATTGGGTTGTGGTAGTCAAACCTGGAACTGTTTTATTTGAGATTGCAGGTGTTTCTCGTGAAGTAGCCTTAGAAGCATTAAAAATTGCATCATATAAATTACCGATTAAAACTCGAATTTTAATTAAAGAAATTAGTGAAAATATTAGTATATGAGTTTACCTAAATATAAAGACTTAAGCTTTCTTTCGAGTATAAGTGATATTGATAATGAAATTTTTTTATTACAAAAAAATTTATTTGACTTAAGAATAAAAAGATCCACAAATCAGGCAAATACACCGCATTTATTTGTCCATGCAAAACGCCGAATCGCCCAATTAAAATTTAAAAAATCTTTAATAATTTCCCCTAAAAAAGTGAAGTAAGATATGACAAAAAAAGAACGAATCGGAGTTGTAATTAGCAATAAAAGCGAAAAAACAATTACAGTCGCAATTCAAATTCGCTATCAACATCCTAAATATGGAAAAACTTTAGTTAAAACAAAGAAGTATTTGGCGCATGATGAAGAAAATAAATGCAAATCAGGAGATATAGTTTTAATTCAAGAAAGCCGCCCTATTAGTAAGCATAAAAAATGGGTTTTAAAAGAACTCTTACGTATTTATCAATAAAAGAAGTAACAAACTTATCAAATATGATACAGCCTCAAACGTATTTAACTGTTGCAGATAATACTGGAGCAAAAAAACTAATGTGTATTCGTGTTTTAGGAAATAACCGAAAATACGCAAATATTGGAGATGTAATTATTGGTGTTGTAAAAGATGCACTACCAAACATGGCAGTTAAGCGCTCGAGTGTTGTGCGAGCTGTAATTGTACGAACAAAAAAAACTATCAAACGACCAGATGGAATGGCTTTAAGATTTGATGATAATGCTGCTGTTATTATAAATGCAGAAAATAATCCAAGAGGAACTCGAGTTTTTGGTCCCGTAGCCCGTGAAATAAGAGATAAAAATTTTACTAAAATAATTTCATTAGCAACAGAAGTAATATGACAAAACAATTAAAAAAACATGTCAAAATTGGTGACCGTATTCAAATTATTGCGGGAACACAAAAAGGCTTAATTGGAAATATTTTAGCCATTAATATAAAAAAATCAACGGCTATTATTGATAGCGTATTGCCGAGAATTAAGTATTCAAAAAATCCGCAAGGTGGAGATTCCAAAAAAATTGAATTACAGACAGCCATTCATATATCTAATATTATGCTTTGGGATAAAACTGCTAATTTAAAAAGTAAAGTTGGCTATAAGTTAATTGATGGAATTAAAAAACGCTATTTTAAAAAATCAGGTAATTTAGTATAAAAAAAAAATTTAATCAAATAGCCAGATGAGTAATTTAAAAAAAGAATACAAAGAAAGTGTTGCACCCAAGCTTCTTAAAGAATTTGATTATCAAAATTTACATCAAATTCCAAAGATTGAAAAAATTTTAATTAGTTCTGGATTAGGATTAAATGCACAAAATAGAACATTTTTACAGAAAGCTATTGAAGAAATTAGAAGCATTTCCGGTCAGCAGCCAATTATGACAAAAGCTAAGAAATCTATTGCTGGCTTCAAGATTCGCGAAGGAATGCCATTGGGATTATATGTCACTTTAAGACGAGAAAAAATGTACTCGTTTTTAGAAAAATTTATTAAATTAGTATTGCCGCGTATTCGAGATTTTCGTGGTCTAAACCCAAATAATTTTGATAAGCACGGGAACTACAATATCGGAATTTCAGAGCAATTAGTTTTTCCAGAGATAGATTATGATAGTGTAGATCAACGCCGCGGCTTTAATATAACAATTGTTACAACAGCAAAAAATAAAGCAGAAGGATTTTTTTTATTAAAAGAATTAGGAGTGCCTTTTTCAAAAATCGAGTAAAATTAAAAGTAATTAAAGGAGATTAAAATGACAAATGATCTTGTATCCGATATGTTAACGCGCATTAGAAATGCGAGTTTAGCTCGACATAGCTTTACACGTATAAGCTATAGTAAATTAAATTTAGCAATTTTAAAAGTATTAGAAAGTGAAGGCTATATTAAAGAATTTTATATTGAAAACGCTGACAATACTTCAAAAAAAACAATTAAAACATTATTAAAATACAAAGGTTGGTGGATTAAAAAACCTTTTTTCTCCACACTTCAAAGAATTAGTAAGCCAGGGAAACGTATATTCTGTGGATATAAATGTTTTGATAAAGAAATTAATGTTTTAAAATATCAGCAAGGAACTGCTATTATATCGACGTCAAGTGGAGTTATGAGCCATTTAAAAGCAATTAAATTAAAAAAAGGTGGCGAAATTTTATGTTATATTGGATAAAAAATAAAAAAAAAATATGTCACGAATTGGTAAAAAAATAATCGATATTCCCGAAAATGTATTAGTTACTGTTGCACTTAAAAAAATTACCGCAAAAGGAAAATATGGAGTCTTAGAAAAAGCATTTGAGGATTATGTAGAGATTGAAAAAACAGAAAATAAAATTAGTGTCATTCGAATGAATGATAGCAAACAATCGCGAGCATATCACGGTTTGACCCGTGCTCTTATTCAAAATATGATTTTCGGGGTTAGCAGCAAATTTTCTAAAACGTTAATAGCAGAAGGGATTGGATATAAATTTCAAGTTGATAAACAAAAACTAATTTTAAATATGGGTTACACTCATCCTGTAGAATTTTTAATACCAACAGATTTAGAAATTAAATTAGAATCCCCAACAAAAATCGTTGTTAGTGGAATTGATAAAGAAAAAGTAGGGTTTTTATCAGCCAAAATTCGAGAAATTCGACCACCGGAACCATATAAAGGAAAAGGAATTATGTATGAAGGAGAAAAAATCCTTAGAAAAGCAGGTAAGAGTGGAAAATAAAAATTTAATTAATTAGTAAAAAAATGATAAAAAAAGCTAAAAAAATTTATTTACAGCAAAAAAAACGCTATTTAAAAAAAATTGTGGGAACATCAGATAAACCGAGATTATCGGTTTTTCGTTCTCATAAACATATTTACGCTCAATTAATCGACGATAAAAGTGGAACAACATTGGCATTTAGCTCAACATTAGAATCTTCATTTAGCAATGCATCTTTGAATAGTGCAACATCAGAAGCAGCAAAATGGGTAGGAGAAAATTTAGCCCAAAAAGCATTGCCTAAAAAAATTAATTTTGTAGTTTTTGATAGAGGCAATCGACCGTACCATGGAAGAATTCAAAAAGTAGCAGAGGGCGCTAGAGAAAAAGGTCTTAATTTTTAGCCATTTAATATATTTCATAAATAAAATTCAATTAAAATAAATATGGATAATACAGCACCCAAAGCAACTAAAACAAACCTAAATAGAAAGGAAAATATTGGAAATAAAAACAATAATTCCAAAGTTAATCGAAAAAAACAATTAATTCGTTTATCAAAAATCAAATATGAAGAAAAAATTGTTCAAATTAAACGCGTAACAAAAGTTGTTACAGGTGGGAAAAAAATGACTTTTCGTGCCATTGTTATTATTGGAGATAATAAAAGAAAAGTTGGCGTAGGAATTGGAAGAGCTGATGATGTTAATTTAGCAATTGATAAAGCGATTTTAAATGGAAAAAAAAATTTAATTACTATTCCTTTAACACTAAAATACTCGGTTCCACATGTTGTTTATGCTTCTTACGGAGCTTGTAGTATTATGCTTCGCCCAGCATCCCAAGGTACAGGCGTAATTGCTGGAGGATCAGTTAAAACTGTTCTTGAGCTGGCGGGAATAAAAAATATTTTGGCAAAACAATTTGGTTCTAGTAATATTTTAAACAATGCTAAAGCCACTATTTTAGCCTTAATTTATTTAAATGAAAAAATTGAATTAGGAAAATCTCAATCAATTCGTAGAAAAAATTTTTATGAAAAAATTATGAGAAAATAATAAATGGAAAAAATAACTTTTCTTAGAACCAGCGCACGAAAAAAAGCATTCAACAAAATTTTTTTAACATTTTTAATTTTAGCAATTTACCGATTCGGAAATGGGATTCCATTATATGGAATTGATCAAGAAGCTTTAAAAAAATCATTGTTACAAATAGAAAACAAAAATGCAATTTTACAAATTATGAATATGTACTCAGGAAGTGGAGTTACAAATTTAACTCCTTTTTCTTTAGGTATTATTCCATTTATTAATGCATCAATTTTGTTAGATTTATTGGTAGCTTTATTTCCGTCCTTGGAAAAACTTCAATCTGAAGAAGGTGAATTTGGACGTAGGAAATTAATGTTCTATAAAAAATTAGCAACTCTTCTTTTTGCTAGTATTCAAAGTGGCTTATTAATTTTTTATCTTCAACCTTATTTATATTTAACTGGATTTTTTAATTTAGCCATGATAGGCTTGCAATTAGTTTCAGGCTCCCTTTTTGTTGTATGGCTCAGCAATTTAATAGATAAAAAAGGACTAGGAAATGGAACGTCATTAATTATTTTTGCTAATATTATTATTGGTTTGATAACAAAAAATATTTATGCTTCAAGTTTGGTTGATCCATTTTTAACTTTAGAAATTGCAATCCTCCTTGCAATGATATTTTTAATTTGTATTTCACAAAGCGCTCGAATAAATATTGAAGTTGTATCAGCACGACAATTAGCTTTTTTAGAAAATTATGATAAAACCTTGCTTAATAATAATGATGTTGATATTTTTTTTCAATTGAAAGAAGCAGGTCTTTCTATAAAACTTAATCAGGCGGGTATTTTTCCAATAATTATTGCTTCCAATTTATTACCTTTTATTGGACTAATTTTTAGTAATATTGGTATCAACTCAAATTTAATAAATAGTTTGTTATATTATCTTTTAATTATTGCATTTAATTATTTTTACACGAGTGTATTTTGGGATCCAGAAAAAATTTCTGAGCAACTTAGAAAAGCATCAGTTTCAATCGTAAATATAACCCCAGGAAAAGAAACAGTTTCTTATTTAGAAAATGTGGTTCGTGCTAGTTCAATAGCTGGCGGAATTTATTTATCTTTAATCCTATTTTCTTACGATTTGATTAAACAGCTACTAAAAAGCTATTTATTAAATCAAATTAATATTTCATCTTTAATTATTGCTGTTGGCGTAGCTTACGAAACCCAAAGAACAATAAAATCTTTATTTAAAAACCTTTAAAATTATATTATTACAGTTTAATAAATGTCATGAAAGTGCGACCATCAGTAAAAAAAATGTGTGAAAATTGCCGAATAATTAAAAGACACGGCAAAATTATGGTAATTTGTTTAAATCCAAAACATAAACAACGACAAGGCTAACTAAAATAATAAAATTATGGTCAGAATATTAGGAAATAATTTAGCAAATAAAAAAAAAGTCTATATAGCATTAACATGTATTTATGGAATTGGATTATCGACGTCAAAAAAAATTTTAAACCGTCTAAATATTGATTGGAATCTGAAAGTAGCAGATTTAAATGAAAATCATATTTCTGGGTTACGCGATATTTTAGAAACAGAAGAATTTAAGTTAGAAGGAGATTTAAAACGGCTAATTAGTCTAAATATTAAACGTTTAATTGATATTAATTCTTTCCGAGGACGAAGACATTTAAAAGGCTTACCTGTTCGAGGGCAACGTACTAGAACAAATAATAGAACATCACGACGCCAAAGTATTTTCATACGTAAAAAATAAATAACATGTCAAAACAAAAAAAAAAGCAAAAAAAAGTAGTTACTGTTGGGATTGCAAATATTAAGACAACATTTAATAATACAATTATCACAATTTGTGATATTTTAGGAAATACACTTTGCTGGGCTTCTTCTGGAACATCCGGGTTTAAGGGATCTAGAAAAAATACGCCTTTTGCTGCTCAAACAGCAGCAAAAAATGCTGCTTCAAAAGCTATGGAATTGGGAATGGAAAAAATTGAAATTGTCATTAAAGGCCGTGGAAATGGACGAGAAAGCTCAATTAGGGCTTTAAAATTAGCTGGTTTATCAATTGTATCAATAGAAGATAAAACATCTGTTGCCCACAATGGTTGCCGACCGCCTAAAAAGCGTCGTTTATGAGAATAATTTAGCTAAACAATTAAATTATGAGTAAATTGATTTGTATAGAAAGTTATATTGATAAAAATCAAAATCATTATGGTAATTTTTTAATTGAACCTTTAGAATTAGGACAAGGAATTACCTTAGGAAATGCTTTGCGCAGAACACTACTTTCAGATTTAACCGGTTTTGGTATCACTGGAGTACGCATTAATAACTTGAAACATGAATTCGCAGTTGTCGAAGGATTACGCGAAGATATTTTGGAAGTGATGCTTAATTTAAAAGAAATTGTTTTTAAATCTTCTTCTTTTTCATTAATGAATCAAACATATCCCAAATTTAAAGGATTTTTAAGTGTTCAAGGACCTGTTATTATTACTGCTGGAATGTTTCGGTTACCTAAAAATGGTTTAAAAATTATCAATCCAAATCAATATATTTGTACAATTATCGACAATTCGAATTTTCATTTAGAAATTGATATTGAAAATGGAAAAGGTTATCAATTAGCAGATGAAAACCGAAAAAAAATTATTAATGAAAAATTTATTAGCACTAAACCTTCAACACTGGTTTTAGATTCAATTTTTTTTCCAATAAAAAAAGCCAATTATAAAATAAAATTAATTCATGATACACGTGGTAATATTAAAGAATCTTTAAATTTAGAAATTATAACCAATGGAAGTATTAGCCCAAAACGCAGTATTCAAGAATCATTGAAAATTTTGATAAATTTATTTTGTCCTTTATTTATTAACCCTAATTTTTTAGTTGCTTCCTCTGAATTATCTAGAAAATTATATAACAATTTGAACGAAAAAATTTAAAAGTATGAAAACAATCTTTCCGAAAAAAGAATGCCATGTGCCAAAATGGTATGTTATTGATGCAAATGGAAAAACATTGGGGCGTTTAGCAACCGAAGCAAGCAAATTATTAAGAGGAAAAGAAAGCTCATTATTTACACCTGGTGTTGACCAAGGAAATTATGTTGCTATTTTAAATGCCCATTTAATTCAAGTTAGTGGAAAAAAAGAGTCGCAAAAACTTTACTATCGAAATTCCCAAAGACCAGGTAGTTTAAAAATTGAGACATTTAAACAATTAAAAGAGAGAATTCCTTCTCGTATACTTGAAAATGCAATTTGGGGGATGCTGCCTAAAGGCGTACTCGGACGCGAATATTACCGTAGACTTTATATTTATTCGGATAATAAAATTAATTATAAGCAAATTAATTCTAAAACTAAATCATTTAAACCTGATTCAATAGAAGCAGAATCAGATTACGAAAAAAACAAATGGATTTCAATAAATATTTAATTTAAACTTATTGTATTGACGTTAAAAATTTTATGAAATATTAACAAAAGAATTAAAAATGGTTTATCAAGGAATAGGAAAGAGAAAAACATCGATTGCAAAAGTTTTTTTAGAAGAAGGATCAGGAATAATTAAAATTAATAACAAAGATTTTGAATCATTTTTTTCAGGGGTAAAGGAAGAAAGCGAACTAATAAAAAACCCTTTAGTGGCCGTTAATTTAAATAATAAGTACAATATTTTCATTTTAGTTAAAGGAGGCGGTATAAGTTCTCAAATGGATGCAATTCGTCTTGCAATTTCTAAAGCGATTTGTACAATAAACAATGAATATAGATCACTTTTAAACCAATCTTTATTTTTACGACGTGATTCTAGAATTAAAGAAAGACGTAAATATGGTTTAAAAAAAGCAAGAAAAGCCTCACAATATTCAAAACGTTAGGATTTATTATACAAAACTTAAATATATATATATTTTTTTTTATATGGCAAAAAAAGAACTTCATCCAGAATGGCACAAAACAAAAATTTTTTGTGACGGTAAATTAGTTTTAGAAGTGGGAACAACAAAAAAAGAATTATTTGTTGATATTTGGTCAGGAAATCATCCATTTTATACAGGCTCTCAAAAAATTATTGACACTGAAGGAAGAGTTGAAAAATTTCAACGTAAATATAATGTAAAAGAGACTTCCAATTTAAAAGATTAAAATTTATTTTTGTTAAAAATTGAAACTATGCCAACAATTCAACAGCTCGTTCGTTTAAGTAGAAAAAAAAGCATTAATGCTACAAAAGCCCCCGCTTTAAAATCATGTCCTCAAAGAAGAGGAATTTGTACTCGAGTTTATACAACAACGCCAAAAAAACCAAATTCTGCCATTCGAAAAGTTGCTCGAGTAAAATTAACAAGTGGATTTGAAATTACAGCATACATACCAGGAGAAGGACATAGCTTGCAAGAACATTCTATTGTTTTAGTTCGTGGAGGACGTGTAAAAGATCTTCCTGGTGTTCGCTACAAAATTATTCGTGGCGCTTTAGATTCAACAGGAGTAAAAGATAGACACCAAGGCCGCTCTAAATATGGAGCAAAAAAACCGGTTCCTGGAACAGTTAAAACAAAAACAACAAAAAAATAAAACAATATGTCACGTAGAATCTCCACTAAAAAGCGTTTTCCAGAAAAAGATTTTAAATACGATAATTTACTTGTCAGCTTATTAATTAATAGATTGCTGCAAGAAGGAAAAAAAAGGCTATCTAGAAGAATTGTTTATAAAGCCTTTGAACTAATCGAATTACGTACCAATCAAAATCCAATTTTGATTTTAGAAAAAGCAGTTCGAAATATAAGTCCTCGTGTTCAACTAAAAGCAAAAAGAGTTGGAGGAGCTACCTATCAAGTACCTACTTTACTAAATAAATATAGAGCAACAAATATCGCAATTCGCTGGGTTGTTGAGTACTCTAGAAAGCGTTCTGGAAAAGGAATGTCTTTAAAATTAGCGAACGAATTATTAGAAGCAGCCAAAGGACTTGGTAATGCTATTAAGAAAAAAGAAGAAACGCATAAAATGGCTGAAGCAAACAAAGCATTTGCTCAGTTTAGATAAAAATTTTACATAGCGCCAAAAGTAAAAATTTAGGAAAACCAGTTAAATAACGAAAGTAGATATAAAATGGCAAGAGATAAATTTGAAAGAAACAAACCACATATTAATATTGGAACAATTGGACACGTTGACCACGGAAAAACAACATTAACTGCTGCTATTACAGCTACCTTATCAACATTAGGTGGTGCAGTCTTAAAAAAATATGAAGATATTGATGCAGCGCCAGAAGAACGTGCAAGAGGAATCACAATTAATACAGCTCATGTTGAATATGAAACAGATTTTCGCCATTATGCTCATGTTGATTGTCCAGGACATGCAGATTATGTAAAAAATATGATCACTGGAGCTGCTCAAATGGATGGAGCTATTTTAGTTGTTTCTGCAGCCGATGGAGCAATGCCTCAAACACGTGAACATATTTTACTTGCACGACAAGTAGGTGTGAAACGACTTGTTGTTTTTTTAAACAAAGCTGATCAAGTAGATGATCCTGAACTAATTGAACTAGTTGAATTAGAATTAAGAGAATTATTACAGAGTTATGACTATCCAGGAGATGAAATTCCATTTATAGCTGGTTCTGCATTATTAGCTTTTGAAGCTGTAACTGCTAATCCACGTGTGCAAAAAGGCGAAAACGAGTGGGTTGATAAAATTTTTGCTTTAATGCAAGCTGTAGATGACTATATTCCTACGCCAGAAAGAGAAGTTGATAAGCCGTTTTTAATGGCTATTGAAGATGTATTTTCAATCACTGGTCGAGGAACAGTATCAACAGGTCGTATTGAACGTGGAACTGTTTTATTAGGAGATACTGTTGAATTAGTTGGACTTGCAAACACTAAAACAACTACGGTTACAGGACTAGAAATGTTCCAAAAAACTTTAGAAAAAGGATTGGCAGGGGATAATATCGGAATTCTTTTAAGAGGGGTTCAAAAAGCAGAAGTTTTACGTGGTATGGTTTTATCTAAACCAGGATCAATTAATCCACATACAAAATTTGATGCTGAAGTTTATATTTTAACTAAAGATGAAGGTGGAAGACATACAGCTATTTTTAAAGGTTACCGCCCACAATTCTATGTTCGAACAACTGATGTAACTGGCCAAATTACTGAATTTTCTTCCGAAGGAGCAGAGATTGAAATGGTAATGCCTGGTGATAATGTAAGTATGAGAATTGAACTAATTGCACCTATTGCTATTGAAAAAGGTATGCGTTTAGCTATTCGTGAAGGAGGTAGAACTGTTGGATCAGGATTAGTAACAAATATTGTGGAATAAAAAATTATGAAATTTCGTATTTTTTTAAAATCATTTGATAAAGATTTGATTAATTTGACTGCGCAAGAATTACGCGCCATTTTATTGCAAACAGATTGTCAAGTCACTGGAGTAGTATCTCTTCCACTTCGTATTAAAAGATTTTGTGTTTTGCGATCACCTCATATTGACAAAGATTCACGAGAGCATTTTGAATTACGCTTATATAAGAAATTTATTGACATTACTACAAATTCAGCAGCCATTTTAGATTTATTATTAAAAACCGAGTTAGCTTCTGGAGTCGCGTGCTCATTAAAGATTTTAGAGAAAATCTAATGATTTTTAGATAAAATTGAGCATACGAAGAAGAAAACTTATATTAAAAAGTTAAGTTCATAATATTATGAACTTAACTTTTTAATATAAGTTTTCTTCTTGATGTGTTAAGATAACTGAATCTGATGTTGGATAAGCAACACATGTTAAAATATAGCCTTGTCCAATTTGAGCTTCATCTAAAAATGTTTGGTCAGATTGATCAACACTTCCTGATTCTACTTTTCCTAAACATGTTGAACAAGAACCTGCACGGCATGAATAAGGTAAATCAATTTCCTTATCTTCTGCGCCTTCAAGAATAAATTTATTAGCTGGTATGTCGATTGTTGTATCTAAATTATGTGATTTACTTCGAAGTGTTACTTTGTAGCTGCTAACCATAAAATTTCTCTTTTTAAATATGTGACTTAAGATATATTATAAGTAAATAACAAAAATTGAAGAAAAAATCAATTTATTAAAATTTAATAAAAGAACAAAAAAATTTTTTTGTTCTTTTGATGAATTAGATACTTAAAGCAAGAAGTGACTAAAAAGCGGTAAAATCAAAATTAATTAATTTTAAAAGAATATACGCGATACTTGCTCCGCCAAATCCACCAACAATAAATCCAGAAGCAAATTGATTCCATCCTTTTGAGCTTAAAATTCCAATAACATTTTTTTTAACAGTTTTTGTTTTTGAGAAAGTAACAAAGCCGTAAATTAAAAGACATGTTGTTAAAATAATAATTAAACTAATTGTTGATACAAATCCTACAAAGTTAGCTACTTGACTATCACGTAAAGGCCCTAATTTAACAAATGGTCCTAATAAGAAATAACCATGTACAAATCCTATATTAATACCGCGTAACAATGGAGAAAGACCGGATTGATACGCTGGTAACAAGCTTAAATAAGTTTTTGTTATGTTTGATGTCGTAATCGGAGTAGATAAATGTCCAACAAAAGGATCACCTTCAAATGAAGAAACAACATCAAAGGGTTTATATGTTGACTCTGTAGTAGTCGAAACACTTCCTAAAGTTTGTTCAGGGCTTAAAAAATTGAATTTTTCAGCTTTATTAATTATCATAATTTCTAGTTCTCTTATTAAATCGATTTTAACTTAATATTATATTTAATTTAATATTATAATAAAGTTTATTGAATGTCGTATTAAAATTTTCTATTTTCTATTCTATAATAGAATTAGAACTAAGCATATAAAAAAGAATTAAAGAAAGAAAAGAAAAGAAAAATGAATGTTATTTTAAATTATTTTATTTTATCTGGATTAATGTTTGGAGTTGTTACAGCTTTATATTTAGGATTAAAAACAATTAAGTTAATTTAATTGTTTTTAATAAAAGAAAATTAAAAAAGTATGAATAATAATCTAATCAAAGAAAATATTACTGGAGCTAGAAATTTTCGCAGCTTTTTTACCATGATAATACTTTTTATTGCAGGGTTTGGTTTTTTTTTAGCAGGCTTATCTAGTTACTTAAAAGTTAATTTACTGGTTATATCAGATACTAGTGAAATTGTTTTTATTCCACAAGGAATTGCAATGCTATTTTACGGAACCGGCGCTTTAGGAATAGCAACCTATATTTTTTTAACAATTATTTGGAATATTGGAAGCGGTTATAATGAGTTTTCAAAAATAGAGAATATTGTACGAATTATACGATTAGGGTTTCCAGGAAAAAATAGAACAATTTTTTTATCTTATGAATTTAAAAATATAAAGAATTTAAAATTTTTAATTAAGCAAGGTTTAAATCCACGTTGTAATATTTTATTAGTATTAAAAGATAAACGCGAAATTCCTCTTTTTCCTGCTCAATTTTTATTAAATCCTAATGAAACTGAAAAAAAAGCAATAGAATTATCAACATTTTTAAGTGTTCCTTTAGAAAGTTTAATTCTTTAATTTTTTAAGCTTGTAAAAAAAAAATAGATGATATAATATATATATCATATAAAAGTAGCGGGCATAGTTTAGTGGTAAAACTTCAGCCTTCCAAGCTGATTATGACAGTTCGATTCTGTCTGCCCGCTTTTTGTTTTATTTGTTTTGTCCTAACGCATTATCTAGAGAGAATTATCTATCAGATAATAGCAAAAAAGTCTTTATGAGAACAGGAGTGACAAAAGAAGAATTTTTACTACAAATTTTTAGTAAAAACATGTCTGGTGGCTCTACAGGAGAACGTCCGTTTACAGATATATTAACAAGTATTCGTTATTGGATTATACATAGTATTACAATTCCAACTCTTTTCCTTTCAGGATGGCTATTTATTAGTACTGGCTTAGCTTATGATGTTTTTGGAACTCCAAGACCGGATGAATATTTTACACAAGATCGTCAACAAGTTCCATTAGCTAATGAAAGATTTAATGCTAATCAAGAGTTAGAAGATTTAAAATAAAAAATTATTAATTTTTCGAATTATGAATAAAAACTTTAATCGATCTGTTGCTTATCCAATTTTTACGTTTCGTTGGTTAGCAATTCACGCTTTAGCGGTGCCAACAATTTTTTTCCTAGGTGCAATTACTTCTATGCAGTTTATTCAACGATAATTAATTATAAAAATTAACTTATATGACTGGTCCAAATCCAAATATTCAAGCAGTTGAATTAAATAGAACATCTCTTTATTGGGGATTATTATTAATTTTTGTTTTAGCAGTTTTATTTTCAAGCTACTTTTTTAACTAAATTCCAATTATAAATTGATTTATTAAATTTTTATGGCAGATACAAATAGACGTGTTCCTCTTTGGTTAATTGCAGTAGTAGGTGGTTTAGGAGTTATTACGATTTTAGGCTTATTTATTTTTGGTTCCTATTCAGGTCTTGGTTCATCGTTATAATGATAAATATTTTAGAAAGGAAGTGAAGAGTTAAAATATTCACTCTACACTTTCTTTTTCTATATAAACAAATAGCACTGCCATTGCAATACCAGGTAAAAAAATTCCAATAATTGGTACTAATATAGATGGAAAATAAGGAGCAATCATTTCTTACCTCTTTTTATTAATTAAATAATTATTATAGTTTAATATTATTAATTTAATAAAAAAAAAGCAATAAAAATGAAAAAATTTTAATTATTTTGCTTTTTAAGAAATTAACTAATCTTTAACCCAATGCTATTGTTTTAAATAAATATTTAAAACAGATACTATATAAACATGACAATTAATTCCAAAGTCATTGATTCGATGAAACTATTTGCTGAAAGCTATGCAAAATCGACAGAAACTTTTTTTTGTATCGATTTAGAAGTGACTGATTCAGTAATTTTAGGATTGGCAAAAAATAAAGAACTATTTGGTGCGCCTTTATGTCCATGTCGCTATTATGATAATAAAGAAGATGAAATTAGTCTTGCTTATTGGAATTGTCCGTGTGTACCAATGCGAGAAAGAAAAGAATGTCATTGTATGTTATTTTTAACAAAAGAAAACGAATTCTCTTCTAATCTTCAGTCTTTTCCAAAAACTCCAAGTTAAATTCTAAAAAATTATTTTTTAAGTAAAATTTAAATTTTATAGAATTAACAATCTAAATTATTAAAAACAAAAAAAACATAAATATGACAGCATCATTATCAGGATTTTTAGGAAGTTTATTTTGGGGAACGGTAATTGTAATTATTCCAATCACAGCTGCATTAATTCTTGTTAGTCGATTAGATCCATTAACTCGCGAAGAAGTTTAAATATGATTAATATTATTGTTGAACCTGCACTCCTTCTTGGAGCTATTTTTGCTATTGTAATGCTTTCCCTTTATTGTTTAAGATTTATAAATCCTAACTTAGCCACGGATTGGGATATATTTATAACTACACTTGGCATTGTTTATAGTTCCATTTTAGTAATCCACGGATGGCGATTGGATCCTATTTTACTTTTCAGCCAAGTTTTATTAATATTTATTACTTTTTCTTTTTGTTGGATTTTAATTCGCCAAAGAGAAATTATTAGACGACTAATTGAAACAACATAAGTTAAAAAAATTTAATAAAGCAGTAAAAGGAATTAGTAAAATATAATACTTATATTAATTATTCTTAACTTATAATAAAGCTAAGAACAAATACTAAATTTGTAATTCAAACATTTACAAATCAAATTAATTTTAAAAATATCAATTATGTTAGCATTAAAATTATTCGTTTACGCTACCGCTTTCTTCTTTATTACTATCGCAGTTTTTGGTTTACTTTCAAGTGATACTTCTCGCAATCCAAGCAATATTTAAACAAATTTATCAAAGTTTTCTGTGCCTAAGTACGATAAATATAGTTATTAAAAACATATAATGGGAAAAGTATATAATTGGTTTCAAGAGCGCTTAGAAATTCAAGCAATTGCGGATGATATTTCAAGCAAATATGTTCCTCCCCATGTAAATATCTTTTACTGTTTAGGTGGAATTACTTTTGTTTGTTTTTTAGTTCAAGTAGCAACTGGTTTTGCAATGACTTTTTACTACAGACCTTCAGTTGCAGATGCATTTGCATCTGTAGAATATATGATGACACAAGTTAATTTTGGATGGTTAATTCGTTCAATTCATCGCTGGTCAGCAAGCATGATGGTCTTAATGATGATTCTTCATGTTTTTAGAGTTTATTTAACGGGAGGTTTTAAAAAGCCTCGCGAATTAACTTGGGTGACTGGAGTAATTTTAGCATCTGTAACAGTATCTTTCGGTGTTACAGGTTACTCTTTACCTTGGGACCAAGTTGGTTATTGGGCATGCAAAATTGTTACGGGCGTGCCTGATGCAATTCCTGTTGTAGGAGGTTCACTAGTAGAACTCTTACGTGGTGGAACGAGCGTAGGACAAGGAACATTAACGCGCTTTTATAGTTTACACACTTTTGTTTTACCATTATTAACAGCTGTTTTAATGTTAGCGCATTTTTTAATGATTCGAAAACAAGGTATTTCTGGTCCTTTATAAAATTCTAACAAATTTAATTTAATTTAAAAAAATTTTTATGTCAGTTATCAAAAAACCCGATTTATCAGATCCAAAGCTTCGAGCAAAATTAGCCAAAGGAATGGGTCACAACTATTATGGTGAACCCGCTTGGCCAAATGATCTTCTTTATATTTTTCCAGTAGTAATTTTTGGAACATTTGCATGTATTATTGGTCTTTCTGTCTTAGAGCCTTCAAGTTTTGGTGAAAAGGCTAATCCTTTTGCCACTCCTCTTGAAATTTTACCTGAGTGGTATTTCTTCCCAACATTCAATTTATTACGTGTACTACCTAACAAATTATTAGGTGTTCTTTCAATGGCAGCGGTTCCAGCTGGGTTACTAACAGTGCCATTTATTGAAAATGTTAATAAATTCCAAAACCCTTTTAGACGCCCTGTAGCTATGACAGTATTCTTAGTTGGAACAGTTGTTGCTATTTGGTTAGGCTTTGGAGCTGCAATGCCAATTGATAAAGCTATTACGTTAGGCTTATTTTAATTTCCATTGATTTAAAAAGAGATATCAACTATATTGATAATTATATACTAATTAGGCTCAGTAGCTCAGTTGGTTAGAGCAGAGGACTCATAAGCCTAAGGTCGCAGGTTCAACTCCCGCTTGAGCCATAATTGTATATAATTATCTCTTCGTTTGATTATAGTTTTTTGGAGAGATGGCAGAGTGGTCGATCGCGATAGATTGCTAATCTATTGTGTAAAATTTTTACACCGAGGGTTCAAATCCCTCTCTCTCCTTCTACTCTATAGAAAGGTTAGAGAAAAATTAGAAACAATAAATAAATATTTGGGACTGTAGTTCAATCGGTTAGAGCACCGCCCTGTCACGGCGGAAGTTGCGGGTTCGAGTCCCGTCGATCCCGTTCAAGAGCCTTCGTTTTATTTTTAAAATAATAGCTTCTATTTCAATTTCTATATATTAAAAATGACAACTTTTTTCTACTAGCAAATAATTTTAAAAACTTTATCAAAAATGAAATTTAACTTAAGAAATCTATTTTCAACAATCTTGTTAGTTACGCTTTTTTCTTCTGCAAGCTTATCTATTAGATTAGAACCGGCAAATGCTGATTTTAACAATTTAACACCTTGCAAAGATTCAACAGCATTTCAAAAAAGATTAGCAACATCAGTTAAAAAATTAGAAAATCGTTTAAAATTTTATACTCCTAATAGCAAAGAATCTGATTTTTTATCAAAAGAGATTGAATCAACAAAAATTCGTTTTGAAAGATATCAAAGCTCCAATCTTCTTTGCGGAAAAGAAGGGTTGCCCCGTATTATTGCTAGCGGACAATGGGATCATGCAAATGAATTCGTTATTCCAGGATTACTATTTCTTTATATTACAGGATGGATTGGTTGGGTAGGTAGAAAATATGTACAATATGCTTCTACAACTGAAAACCCATTTGAGAATGAAATTATTATTAATGTTCCAGTGGCTCTTTCAATCATAAATTCTGGATTTTTATGGCCAGTTAATGCGTGGAAAGAATTTGTAAGTGGAGATTTATTAGCATCCGATGATGATGTAACTGTTTCTCCAAGATAATTTGTCAAGTTTTTTCTAGTCACTTCCTTAATTACTAAATATTTTTCTATATTTTATGAATTATTTTTTAAAGTATCTTTCAACAGCGCCCGTTTTATTAACAGTTTGGTTATCTATTACTTCTGGGTTTATTATCTTTATTAATTTTGTTTACCCTGACCCATTAACGTTCCCTAGTTTTTAAGGCTAAAAAATTGTTTATTAATTAAAATTAATAAACAATTTTTTAATTATAGATTAACAATAATTTGATTCGCTTCTTTTTCGACTTCTTGAATAGATTTTTTTAATTCAGGTGCCATTAAATCAAATAATGACGATTGACGACTATTGTACAGAATTTCTAAAGCAGTTAAATTTGAAAGATATTCACGGGCAAGCGCACGTAAATCTTTTCCAGTAAGTTCTTCTGAAATCATTAATTCATCAACTAATCTTTCCCCACCAGGTCGTATAATTTCTAAAAAGGAAATAACTTCATTATAGGTAATATCCATAAAATTAGTGGTAAAATTATCAATGATATTATTTAATTCTTGTTTTACATCACTTCCTAAAAAAAATAAATTCCTTTGTTGTGCTTGTTGTTTTAATTCTTGAAGTCTTGTCATTGCATAACGCAAAATCATTAGACGAACATTTCTAGTCATTTGAGAAATATCTTGTTGAGCTCCAACGGTGCACTCACTAACTCCATTAATTACTTCTTCTGCAGCTCTACCACCAACGGCAATTAAAACTTGATTAATAAAAACATTTCTTGAATTATATTGGCTTGGCGAAGGAATTGTCCAAGTAGTTCCTTGAGTATTACCGCGAGGAACCAATGTAAGTTTTTCAATTCCATCATTTTCATTAATTAATGTGCCAATAAATGCATGTCCCATTTCATGAAATCCCGTTAATTGTCTTGCTTTTACACGAGCAACTTGTTTTCCTTCCAAACCAATAACTACTCGATCAATACTAATATTAATTTCTTCCATAGTAATTGACTGTTTTTTGCGTCTTGTAGCTAAAATAGCTGCTTCGTTTAATAAATTTGCTAAATCTGCTCCAGAAAAACCAATCGTTCTTTGAGCTATTTGAGGAATTGAGACCAAAGGGTCAAATTTTTTTCCTTTAGCATGAACTTTTAAAATTGCTTGTCGCTCTTTTAAATTTGGATTGCTAATTGTAATCTGTCTATCAAATCGTCCTGCACGCTTAATAGCAGGATCTAAAATATCAATTCTATTGGTAGCAGCAATAACAATAATTCCACTGTCAACTTCAAAACCATCCATTTCTGTTAAAATTTGATTTAATGTTTGTTCACGCTCATCATTTCCGCCACCCATGCTATTATTAGCAGAACGTGCTCGAGCAATAGAATCAATTTCATCAATAAATATAATAGAAGGTTTTAGTGATCGTGCTTTATCAAATAATTCACGGACTCTTGCCGCTCCAACTCCAACTAATAATTCTACAAATTGAGAACCAGAAACTTTTAAAAAAGGTGTTCCCGCTTCTCCAGCAATTGCTTTAGCCAATAATGTTTTTCCTGTTCCAGGAGGACCTCCTAGTAATACACCTTTTGGAACACCCGCACCCAGTTTGGAGAAGTTTTCTGGGTTTTTTAAGAATTTAACAACTTCTTTTAATTCTTCTTTAGCCTCTTCGTTTCCAGCTACATCTTCAAATTTAATTTTTGTATCGCTTATTACTTGAACTACATTTTGATCTAAACTGGTAAATTCGCTGAAAGGATCTGAAGAATCAACCGCTGGATCATAAATACGCTCTGATAAATTGTTCCAAATTTTTTCAACAATCGAAAGAATTCTATCTGCTAAAAAAATAAGAGTAAGAATTAGAATAATACCAACGAAGGATATGGGACTGAAATTTAAGAAAAAAGAGGTGATTGAGTCTTCCTCTCTTGCCAATACTAAAGCTATAATATTTTTCATTATTTTCTGAACTAATTTTTAAATTTTTTATATTAAAACTAATTAGGGAAGTAAAATTAAAGAAAAAACGAATTTTAATCAAAGATAAATTTCAGCTTCCGAAATAGTATAATCTAATTATATATAATTGGCACTAAATTCTTCAAATTACAAATTTTTTATTCTTAATATAATTTTATTATTATATTAATATAACATTTTTAAATTATCTTAATTTATATTTTTATAAAAATATATAAATTAGATTTAAATTTATATTCTTAAAATAAGAAAGAAATAATAAAAGTTTAAATTTATATGATTGCAAAAGGATCAAAAGTGCGTATTCTTAGAAAAGAGTCTTATTGGTTTAATAAAGTGGGCGTTGTCATAAGTATTGAGAAATCTAGTGTTATTCGTTATCCAGCAGTAATTCGCTTTGAATCAGTTAATTATAGTGGAACAAATACAAATAATTTTTCGCTAGCTGAATTAGTTGATTTAGAGGAAGAGAAATAAAAATGAATTGAAAGAAAAATATCTTTCAATTCATATTAAAAAAAATTAGCTTTCTAAGGCACTCCAATCAACATCGACATTTTCTAAAATTAATGACGAGTTATAAATTTGAAGAATTATTAGTAAAAAAACTAAAAATAAAGCCATAAAAAGACCCATAATAGGCGTTGTTCCCCAATTAGGAGCAACTTTACCGTATTCTATATTTAAAGGCTTAAGAATTTCACCTAAACGTGTTTTTAATGCCATATGAATTGTAAAATTAAAATATATTTAAATTTTTATAAAACAAAGAAAAATTTTCTTTGTCTATAGAAAGAACTGCGATCAGAATAATATTTATGTAATTAAAATATTTTTATGAATTTAGACACTGCATTGGTTGCTTTTGGGATTGCGTCATTGGCCATAGGCGTAACTTTATTAACTATCTATAGCTCATTTGGACCTGGTTCAGAAAATTTAATAGATCCTTTTGAAGAAGATGACGATTAAATTTTTTATTATTAAATATAAAATTAATTTCTAATAATTTTAGGTGTCTCACGGAAAAATGCTGCGAAAAATAAAATCAATAATGTTCCAATTAAAAGAAACGTATATACTAAAGCTTCCATAAAATTAATTTTTTAATAATAAACTTAAATAACCTAAAAAAGTAAAAATAGTATTACTATTTTTACTTTTTTAATAAAAAATTTAGACACTACCTCTACGTGGAGTTGTTCTATCCCCAATTTTTCTAAAAGCTCCGAATTCTACTTGTTCTGTTACTTCTGGACCAATACCTGTGAACACATCTCTGAAAATAGTTCGTGATCCATGCCATAAATGACCAAAGAAGAATAATAAAGCAAAGTTTGCATGACCAAAAGTATACCAACCACGCGGACTGCTTCTAAATACACCATCTGATTCTAAACTTGTTCTATCAAATTCGAAAACTTCTCCTAATTGAGCTTTTCTAGCAAATTTTTTAACAGTAGGTGCATCTTTAAATGTTTGTCCATTTAATTTTCCACCATAAAAATTAACTGTTACACCAACTTGTTCAATACTATATTTTGATTCTGCGCGTCGGAATGGAATATCTGCTCTAATAATACCATCTTTATCTACTAAAATTACCGGGAATGTTTCAAAGAAAGCAGGCATACGTCTAACAGTTAATTCTCTTCCTTCACGATCACGGAATACCGGATGTCCTAGCCAAGCTTCAGCAATTCCATCTCCTTTATTCATTGGTCCTGAACGGAATAATCCACCTTTAGCAGGGTTGTTACCAATATAGTCGTAAAAAGCTAATTTATCTGGAATTTGTGACCAAGCATCTGTTTCTGGTACTCCTTTTGCAATTTCTGTTTCTACTCGTCTTTCAATTTCTTGTTGGAAATAACCACTATCCCATTGATAACGTGTTGGACCAAATAATTCAATCGGAGTTGTTGCTGAACCATACCACATTGTTCCAGATGTTACAAAAGCAGCCCAGAAAACTGCAGAAATACTACTTGATAGAACTGTTTCAATATTTCCCATTCTTAATGCACGATAAAGACGTTGTGGAGGTCTTACTGTTAAATGAAAAATACCTGCAATAATTCCTAATGTACCAGCAGCAATATGATGAGATGCAACTCCTCCTGGATTAAAAGGATTAAATCCTTCTGGTCCCCATGCTGGAGCTACCGGCTGAACTCGTCCAGTTAACCCAAATGCATCTGAAACCCATATTCCAGGTCCAAAAAGCCCTGTAACATGAAAAGCACCAAATCCAAAGCAAAGAAAACCAGATAAAAGTAAATGAATTCCAAAAATTTTAGGCAAATCTAGCGCAGGCTCTCCTGTTCGTGGATCTTGAAATAAATCTAAATCCCAATAAACCCAATGCCAAATAGCAGCTAAAAATAAAAGACCAGAAAGAATAATATGTGTTAAGGCTACACCTTCAAAACTCCAAATACCTGGCGTATTTGAACTTTCACCTGTGATAGTCCATCCACCCCAAGATTCCGTAATTCCTAAACGTGCCATAAATGGAAGAACAAACATTCCTTGACGCCATATTGGGTTTAAAACTGGATCCGAAGGATCAAAAACTGCTAATTCGTATAATGCCATTGAACCAGCCCATCCAGATACTAATGCAGTATGCATTAAATGAACTGCAATTAATCTTCCTGGGTCATTCAGTACTACTGTATGCACACGATACCAAGGTAAAGCCATTTTGTTTTTTTACATTAAAAATATATTTTTTCCTTTCTTAACTCTAATAATTCTTTATCTTATATTATATTAAAGATTTTTATTAACAAAATTTATAAAGCTTTTTTTGAAGCTAAATAAACAATCACAGCAGGGCCAGCTGAAACAATAATAAAAGTTGCAAGTAATTGACTAATAACATTTAAATTCATAAAAAAAAATTATTCTTTTTCTTCATATTATTTTTCATCATTTAATACACTCTTTGAAAAAATTAAATGGTGTTTTACTCCATTATTTTGTATATATAGACTTGCCTAATCAAAAGGGTCACTAACTCAATGGTAGAGTACTCGGCTTTTAACTGATAAGTTCTGGGTTCGATTCCCAGGTGACCCAAATTTATTTATATTATTTATTTTAATTATTTTTTTTTAGTTTGTTGACTATTACAATTTTCTTTTTTGAAATAAATTCAAAATTTGTTTTAATTTAAATAAATAAGAAATATTCTTAAAATTATTAATAATCAATCTAAATAAAAAATAATTCACAATAAGAATTATTAGAAAATAAAGAAGAGCTAAAATTAGTTCAACACACATTTTTAAATTTTTTTATCTAATTTTTGTACTTATATAAATACCAATTTTCTACTTTTTTACCAATAGAAAAATTTGACAAATTAAACTTATTAGAATATAATAGGATTTATATTTTAAACTAAAAAAATAAATTCGCCTCCATCGTCTAGTGGCCTAGGACACTTCCCTTTCACGGAGGTAACAGGGATTCGAATTCCCTTGGAGGTAATGTTGTATATTAATATACATTAATGCTCGGTACTCTATTAATAATCAAATAATAATAGGATTAAATTGTCTCATTAAAGATTTTAAGTCGGGATGGCAGGATTTGAACCTGCGACTTTCTGCTCCCAAAGCAGACACGCTACCAAACTGCGTTACATCCCGTTTTTATATTATCACAGATAATATACAACTATATATTAGCGCTTTTTAAAAAATTGGTCAAATTTGTTTAGATAATTTTTTAAAAAAGTTTTTATTGCAATATCAAATTTTTATTGTTAGCTTATTATGTATAATAAAAAGAGTGAATTAAATGAAGGAAAAAAAAAAAATTTTTTATGGCTTTTTTAAAACAATGGAAAACTAAATGGGAACTTAAATCTTTAACATTTGATGAGCTATTTCTTGTTATCGTTGAAGTAGTTACTAAACAATTAGATGAAATTGAAAAAGATGAAGTAACTTTAGGAGCAAATTTAGTTATTGATTATGAAGCTGATTCAGTTGATGTTGTGGCAATACTTTTATATTTAGAAGATATGTTCAAAAATGCATCTCAAACAACACGTACAGTTGTTCCAACTGATAAGTTAGGCCAAATTGTATTAGTCGAAGATATTTTTGATATTATTTATGAAGTATTGCTTGGTATAGAAAATAAAATGGAAACTTTTGTTAAAATTAACCCTGATTTTGACGCGCTACAAAAACAAAAAAAAATGGGAGAGCTTTATCCAAATAAAAACGCATAAAATTAATAAGAAGAAAAAGAAACTCTTTTTCTTCTTATTAATTGATTTTATTTAATAGATATTTTTGCTCCTGCAGCTTCTAGTTCTTTTTTAATAGTTTCACTTTCATCTTTTGTAACACCTTCTTTTAATACTTTTGGAACATTGTCAACAATATCCTTTGATTCTTTTAATCCTAGCCCAGTTAAGTTACGAACAATTTTTAAAATCGCAATTTTTTTATCAGCCGGAACTTCGGTTAAAACAATATCGAAAGCTACTTTTTCTTCCACTGCCTCTGCTACAGGAGCTGCAGCTCCTACAGAACCAACGGCTATAGCAGCTGTTTGAACAGATGTATCAACACCAAATGTTGTTTCAATTGCTTTTACTAATTCGGCAGCTTCAAGAAGAGTTAAAGTTTTTAATTGCTCAATAATATTCGTTAGTTTTTCATTCATATTCTTTTTCTATTTTAAAATTTACAAGTAATTTATAGCTTTTCTTTTTGATTTAGATTAAAGAAATCTAAGAAGAATTAACTTTATTTTTAACAAATTTATTGAAAAAAACAAATTATTTATTTTTTAATGTGCTGAATTCTAATCCAATACTAGGGCTCATAGTTGTACAAACATAAAAAGATTTAAAATATTTTCCTTTGACTCCTGTGGGCTTATTTTTCTCAATTGAATTATAAACTGCTAATAAATTGTCTTTTAGTTGCTCTTCAGAAAAATTAGCTTTTCCAAAACTTAAATGAACAATACCTGTTTTATCCGCTCGATATTCTAATTTTCCTTTCTTAAACTCGTTAATTGTTTCCTTTAAATTTTGCGTTACCGTGCCAGATTTTGGAGAAGGCATCAATCCTTTAGGGCCTAAAACTCTCCCTAATTTAGCTAATTTCGGCATTAATTGAGGTGTTGTAATTAAAATATCAAAATTTAAATTTCCCTTTCCAATATCTTCAATTAAATCATCTGATCCAGCAATTGTTGCACCCAGTCGTAAAGCTTCGGAAACATAATCCGATTCCGTAAAAACAGCTATTTTTAGGTTTTTACCTGTTCCATGAGGTAAAACCAGACTTGTTCGAAGTTGTTGATTAGCGTATTTAGGGTCAATATTTAATGAGATATGTGCCTCGACAGATTCCAAGAATTTAGCGTTTCCCATTTCTTTTAATAAAGCAACTCCTTTTTCAAGAGGATAAAATTCTTGGGTAATTAAGTTTTTTAGTTGTTTTATACGTTTTGAATCTTTTTTCATTTTTTCTGTTTTCTTTTACTTTTTAATTGGCTTCAATTTTTATACCCATACTTTTTGCTGTTCCCGTAATAATCAAAATAGCTTTCTCTAAACTGTCTGTATTTAAATCATTCATTTTAATTCCTGCAATTTCTTTTACTTGGTCCAATGTAACAGTTCCTACATTTTCTCTATTTGGTTGTGCGGCACCTTTTTTTGCATTTGCAAATTTAGCTAAAAGAATTGAGGCAGGGGGAGATTTTAGAATAAACGAATATGATCGATCATCATAAATTGTAATTTTGACAGGAATAATTAAGCCTATTTTTTCTGCTGTTTTTGCATTGTATTCTTTACAAAATCCAGCAATATTGACTCCATGCTGTCCAAGAGCAGGACCCACCGGAGGAGCAGGAGTAGCTTTGCCTGCAGGTAATGCTAGTTTAACAAAAGCTTTAATTTTTTTTGGCATACTTTTTTATATGTTTAAGTTTATATATTCTTTGAATTTCTTAGTTTATTTCAAACCGCCCTAAAATAATTAGTTTTTAAATAAATTGCGTAGGAGAAGCTTAACTCTATAATTATACTAATTGTAAAAATTAATATTAGCTGTAGGCTACAAATATTGGAAGGAATAAGACGCGCCTTGAAGGACTCGAACCCTCGACACCAGATTTTGGAGACCTGCGTTCTACCAACTGAACTAAAGACGCAACAAAAAAGAAAATATGCCGAAAACCAGATTTGAACTGGTGACACGAGGATCTTCAATCCACTGCTCTACCAACTGAGCTATCCCGGCATTTTAATAATTTATTGACATAAAAAATTATATAAAATTTTTTCTTTTTATGTCAATAAATTATTAAATTTAGTCTAAATCATCTTGTTTTACAACAACTTGTTCATTTTCATTTAATTGAATTTTAATTACTCTCATTTTCTTCGTAGTAGACGTTTTTAGCATTGTCTCTGAAATTAAGTCTTCAATGTATTTAGTTACTAATCGTCTTAACGGTCTTGCTCCAAACATAGGGTTATAGCCTTCACGTGTTAATTTCAGCTTTACTTTATCATCAACTGTTAATAAAATATTTTTTGATTTAACGCGTTGCGTCACTTCTTTAATCATAATATCGCAGATTTTACGTAACTCTTCAGGACGTAAAGGTTGAAAAATAATAATATCATCAAGTCGATTTAAAAACTCGGGTAAAAACATAGTGCTTAATCTTTCTAAAACTGCATCTTTCAAAGTGCTTAAAGTTTGCTGATTTAAGGTTTTATCGTCTTTTATATTTTTTAACTTTTCAACCGTTGATTGTAATTTGCTGGATTCATTAGCGTTTAAAATCGATTTTTCAAATTCGCTTTGCAATTGATCTTTAAGATCAACAAAAAAATTTTCAGTAATAGGGGATTCTAAAAACTTAATAACGCCAGAGTATGGATCATCATACGGAATAACAATTTGTTGATCAATGCGATTTAGATGTTGCTCTTCTTGTTTTGGTTGTTCTACAATTATTTCTTGTTTAACGGTCTCTTTAGATTCGGTTTTTTCCTCTAAATTTTTTGTTGTACGTTCAGTTTTTAAGATCTGTTGAATTTCTTCTGCAGCAGCATTTGATGTCATAATAATAACTGTATTTTCAAAAGCAACTAAACGTTTTTGACTATCTGTTAAACGACCATCTTCTAAAATTTGTAAAAGTACATTTAAAATATCTGGATGAGCTTTTTCAACTTCATCAAATAAAACAACTGAATATGGTTTTCGTCTAACTGCATCCGTTAATTGCCCCCCTTCGTCATATCCAACATAACCTGGAGGTGAACCAATTAAACGAGAAACAGTAAATTTTTCCATAAATTCGGACATATCAAAACGAATCATATCGCTTTCTGCGCCAAACATACTGACAGCTAAGGCTTTGGTAACTTCAGTTTTTCCCACACCAGTAGGCCCGCAAAATAAAAAGCTTGCAATAGGACGATTTGGATTTTGAATTCCTAATCGCGATCTTCGAATTGCTTTAGCAATCGCCGAAATTGCTTCTTCTTGTCCAATTACACGTTGATGTAAAGTTGCCTCTAGATTAATTAGTTTTTGAGATTCTAAGTTTGAAATTGATTGAATTGGAATTCCAGTCATATCAGATAAAAGCTCACGAATTTCTCTCTGTGTAATTCGTTTTTTTAATCCTGTAAAATCTCCAACTTTTCGAGCACAACGAATTAGTTCTGGATCATCTAAATTGGAAAGAAAATCTCGCCCTGTTTCCGTCGAAAAATAACCTAAAAGTGTATAAATGGTTGCTAATTCTTTTTCTGATAGCGATAAATCTGAACTATACTTTAAACTTTCAATGACTCCTTTTCTTAATACTGGTTTCAGCTCTAATAAGAATTCTTTAAAAACTTCAATTCTTTTAGTTTCTAATTCGCTAAGAATCTCAAATTGCTCTTCATAAAGCTCAATATCAGATTCATAAAAATCAGCTTCTCGTGAAAAAGAAGTAGGGTTAACTAAAATTTGCTTTCTAGTTTTGCATAAATAATGATACATTTCTGACTGATAAATGACAGAAGCTAAATCAAGAAAATATCGTTGCTTAAAAGTTGGCGTTAAAAAATTAAATTTTTCTGCTTCTAGCCATTCTCCGTATAAAAAAAGTGAAATTCTATAAATACTTAATTGAGGTTTTTGTTTTAAATTGATATCCGAAATTATTTCGGTATAAATTTCTTTATTTTTAGTTATTGATAGATCTTTAATTTTTTTTGTAGTTTTAATAATTGAACGTGGTTTATTTGAAGAAAAAAGTAATTCGTCAACACGCTTTAAAACAGATATTCTCATTTTATCAAATAAACTTTGAGAGATAGGTGATAAAATAGGCTTGGCTTCCTCTGGTATTGAAAGAGGTGTTTCGATCCAACGTAAAAGAAAATTTCTATAAGCATTTTCAATTTCTTGAAAAACAAACTCAGAAGCTATATCTCCACGTCGAAAAGCTTCTACACGTAGAATTCCAATATTATTTAAGCCAGCATTAACTAAAGATGAAATAACTGAACCCTCAGTCACATTTGTTAATCGGATTACTTCTTTTGCTGCCGCTCTATCAATTAAATCAATCGCTTTATCGGGAAGAAAGCGCTCATAAATATATCTCGAAGCTAACTCGGCTGAAATTCTTAATGCTCCAGGCAAAATTTCAACGTTATGAAACGCTTCTAAACTTGGTCGCAGACCGTATAAGATATTAACGGTATCTTCAACAGAAGGCTCTTTTACTTTAATAGGCTGAAAACGGCGATTTAAAGCTGGATCTTTTTCAATTCGTTGATATTCTTTTGTAGTGGTTGCACCAATACATTGAAATCCACTTCGAGATAAAACAGGCTTTAAAATGTTTGCCGCATCTAAAGATCCTTCCGCCGACCCTGTTCCGCCAATATTATGAATTTCGTCAATAAAAATAATAATATTTGGCTGAGCTAACACTTCATCTAATACTCGTTGAAAGCGCAGCTCAAATTCGCCGCGATAGCGGGAACCCGCTACAATTCTCGCTAAATCTAAACTAATAATGGAACGTCCTTCTAAAACAAAAGGAACTAAATTATTAACAATTTTACTAGCAAATAATTCAACGATTGCTGTTTTACCTACACCGGCATCGCCAACTAAAACGGGATTATTTTTTTGGCGTCGAACTAAAATTTCCATTAATTCTAATAACTCTTTTTCACGTCCAAAACATTCTTCAAGTTGCCCTTGGCGTGCTAATAGTGTTAAATCAGTTCCATAAATCTCCAGCGCAGGTCCTTTTTCTTCTTCGTCATAATCATAATCATCTTCTCCATCTTCTAATCTTAAATTAGTCAAAAATAGTAAATTCATTGTTAATTTTAATAATTTATTTTTTTAGCACGTATCGTTTTTATTATTCTTCTTTTAAGCTGTTACGGCAATAGTCGCAAAAATTTGTTTTTCGTTTAATTGATTAGCGAAATGTTATTTCAAATTCTTTAACCAGTTGTTCTTTAAGAAAATGGATTTCTGCTTCAATTTCTTCAGTTGTTAAAGTTCGTAAAAAAGATTGAAATTCAAGCCGAATTCCAATATTAACATTTTGACTTATTTTTTCTTCAAAATAAACATCAAAAAATTCTATTCGATTTACTAGTGTAGAATTTTTTTCAATAGTTTTTTTCAAAACGGCAAAATTAGCTTCTTTTTTTATAGTAAAAGATAAATCTTTTATCGTTGCTGGATATTTTGAATACTCTTTATATGTTTTAATGTTTCTGGCGAATCTCCAATTTTTAAAAAAGGCTAAATTAAATTCAAATAAATAAATCGGATATTTCGCTGTAGCGGAGCTTTCAAGTCCTGGATTAATTTCACCAAAAATTCCGATAATTTCATTATTATTTTTAAAAACGAGAGATTTGGTTTGATGAAAAATATTTAAAGCAAAATAATTTTGCTCAGTTTCTATATTTTCATACCCAAAAAGACATAAAAAATTTTCAATAAATCCTTTAGCAAAAAACCACTCTAAGGTTGAAAATTTAGATTTCTTAATTTTTTCTAATTGAAAAATTCCGCCTAATTTTTCTGTTTCAACAATCGAATTTTTTTTTCTTTTAAATGTTCGGCCGATTTCAAAAATATTTTTTTGTTCAAATCCAGAATTTAAATTTTTTTCAAATGCATCTAATAATTTAAAAAATAAATTTGTTCTTAAATTAAAAAATTCATTATTTAGAGGATTTGTTAATGAAATCGAGTTTAATTGATATTTTTTATTATCAATAATTGGATTTGTTAAAACTTCATTAAAACCAGAATTTAGAAAAAATTGCTTAATTAATTCATACTGATTCAATTTATTGGACAAATTCGTTGTTAATTTTTTGGGAAAAATTTCAGGAAAATTTTTATAACCAATAAATCTGCTATACTCCTCAATTAAATCAATTTCTCTTTCTAAATCATTTCGATAATTAGGGATTGAAAAATAAAATGCGTTTTTAGTTTGACAGATAATTTTTAATCCACTTTTTTCAAAAATAGAAAAATTAAAAGCCGCTAAGTTTAAAACTTTTTTTAAAGCAATTTGACGACATTTTAAAATTTTTTTCCCTTTTAGTTGAATTGATTTCCCAAAATTAGAATAAATTTTAGGCACAAGAGAAGGTGACGAATTTAGTTCTAATAAAGTTAATAAGCGCTGAAAAGAATACTTAAAATTTTCTAAACAAACTTTTCTTAAAGAACGCAGATTATTTTTTGAATCCAAAATCGGTGGAATTGATTCATTTTTTGGAAAATTATTATTGTAAAAAGTTGCTTCTAAAAAAATTCCAGAATTTGAATTTAGTTTAGTTGTTATATTAATTAGTCCTAAAACTGTTAAAATATTTTTTTGATCATCTCTTAAAACAATTGTACCTGGTAAAAGTAGTAGAGAAATATTATTAAAATCGATAAATGTTTCTGGTTGATTTAATTTTTCTATTAGAAAAGGCTTGTTTTTGTTTGAATAGTAGTTAAAGTTTTGTCCCCATTCTAAATTTGTTAATGTAAGAAAATCTTCTATATTTTTTGCAGGTTGAGCTCCAAAATCAATTAATTTTTTTTGAATCCATAATGGAGACGTCAATTTTTGAAAATTTGTAATTTCAATATTATAGATAAGAATATCAGAAATATCTTTCGTTTTAAGTTCAAATTTTTCAAAGCTATAATATTTGAAATATTTTTCTTTTAAAACGAAATGATAATTCTGTATAATTTCTTTCCAAAGATGGTTGAGTTTAAAATTTAAAATAGTTGAAAGCTCAACTAATAAAAATCTTTCATTTAATAAATCCTCCCTGTTGGCGGGAATTTTAATTAGAATTCGAATATTATCTATAAAAGCATTTTCGATACATTTTTCATTAAAAACCTCATCGACTTCAAATCCAATTAAATTTAGCTGATTAATTATGTCAATCAATTTAAGTGTATTTAAATTTGAATTTTGGTTTAAATTAGCAAGTGAATATTCCATAAGAAATTTTCGTTTATTAGATAGAGTTATTTTCAGAAAAAACCAATCCTGTTTCTTTTGAGTAAGATTTCATAAAATTAAGAAATTGAAACCATTCCTGAGAATTTTTAAAAATGAAGAGGGATTTTAACATAAATGGTTTTCCTTTTTTAAAAAAAATATGAATATCATTTGTTAAAATTTTTTTATTCTCGTATATTAAAAACATACCATTTAGAGGTTTTAAATAAAAGGAATAATTTTCAAACAGGGAAGGATAAACAAAAATAAAAGTGGCTGTTCCCGTCATTTTATTTTTCGATTTAGTTAATTTTACAAATGGAAAAGTTGTTTCTCGGATTCCTTCAATAAATTCAATATAAGCACTCATGAAATATTGTTCAATAAATTAGCTGGGGTGGGAGGATTCGAACCTACGGGTGACGGAGTCAAAGTCCATTGCCTTACCACTTGGCTACACCCCATGGAATATAGTATAATCGTTATAATAACATAGAAAATAGAAAAAACAATGGGCAAGGAGGGATTCGAACCCCCGACACCGTAGTTCGTAGCCACGTGCTCTAGCCCCTGAGCTACACGCCCTATATAAGATTGTATAAGGTTATTATATACTTATTTAACCAATTAGATAAATTTAAGTTATGAAAAAAAAATTCTCTTTATTTGAAGAGCTAGATCAAAATATTAAAGTAATTGAAAATATTGATAACTGTATTAAAATTACACTTGGACCTACTGGAAAAAATGGGATAGTTTCGAATGAAAAACAAGAGCTAAAATTTATTACCAGTGGATCGCTATTAATTAAATCATTAGAATTTCCTACCAATGCTGGAAATGTTATTCTAAAACTTTTGGAACAAGCAGCAGTAAAAACTTTTAATATTTCAGGTGATGGCTCAACAACCACAATTTTAATTGCTTGTCAGCTATTAAAAAGCTCGCTTCGTTTTTTAGTAAATGGATATAATTCCATTTTTTTAAGTTTTGGTTTAAAAAAAATTGCATATTTTTTAGTCGAAAAAGTTTTAGAATTTTCTCGTCCGATTTCTTCGAGTCAACAACTAAATGGAATTTTAAAAACGGCTTTAGGTAAAAAATTAAATGCCGATTTAATTAAATTATTAGATAATTCAATCTCAAAAATTGGAAGAGATGGACTTATTTTAGTTGAGGAAAATCTTTCAGAAAAAAATGAGCTTGAGATTGTTCAAGGAATTGAACTTGATAAAGGATTTGCATCTTCCTACTTTGTTAATGACTTAAAAAAATTTGAAGTAGTTTATGACAATCCCTACTTACTAATTACAAAAAACCCTATTACGTCTTTGAATCAAATTCGAGAAATTATTGATTATATCAAATTAAATAACCGACCTTTAGTGATTGTCGCAGAAGATATCAATAAAGAAATTATTTCAACCTTAGTGTTAAATAATATTCAAAAAAAATTTAAAGTTGCTGTTATTAAATATACAAGTATTCAATTTTTGAAAACCGGTATCTTAGAAGATTTAGCTCTTTTGACACATTCCAATTATTTTTGTTCTAATTTAAAAAATAAAAATGAAAAGCTAACGGTTAGCGATTTAGGACAAACAGAAAAAGTTATTATTACGAAAGATAAAAGTACATTTTTAATCTCAAAATTTTCTAAAATTATTGCTAAACGTAGAATTAATGAGCTGAACCGCGAACTTTTAAACAGTGAAACTGAGTTTGAAAAAAGTATTTTTAAAACCCGTATCGCGCGCCTATCTGGAAATATAGCTAAAATTAAAGTAGGTATTTCAAATCAATATCAAATTGATGAAGAACGACAAAAAGTAGAGAAAGCAATTACAACAATTCGGGCTTCTTTAGAAGAAGGAATTGTGCCAGGAGGTGGAATTTTTTATTTTTATTTAAAAGAAGAATTAAAAAACTGGTCTTATTTAAATTTGGTAGGAGATGAAATTTTTGCGGCTCAAATTGTAGGCGATGCATTGGTACGTCCGTTTCAAGAACTTTTTGCGAATACCAATACATCTCAGTACAAAATATTACAAGAAATTAATCAATTAGGTTATCCGTTTGGGTATAATTTAATTGAAAAAAAAATTACGCAAACAATTGAAAACGGACTAGTGGATTCTTCTAAATCCGTTCGCGCGATTCTTTGGAATGCTTTAACAATTGTTTCAACCATTATTACAAGCGATTAAAAAGTATTGAGTTAAATTTTTTAACTCAATACTTTTGATTGGTTTCATCCATCATTCTATAAATAAGATGGCGTACAGTATCCGTTGGATATGCTCCATAATTAATATATTTATAAAGCTCTAGTTTATTAAAACTAAGTCTTTTTTTCAGTGGATCGTAATATCCTAATTCCGCAATACTCTTTCCATCTCTCTTGGATAAATTTTCCATTAAAACAATTCTATAAAAAGGCTTATTTTTTCGTCCTATTCTTTTTAATCTAATTTTTAACATATTTGTTTTTTAATTATTTAATAAAATTATAATAAAATATTCAAATTTTTCCAAAGAGAATTATATAGGATTTTCTGCTAATAATCGCTCTGCAATTTTAAAAAGCAAAAGCCGAGCTTGAAAAGCTGTGCTTATTAAAACACTTAGCATTTCTAGGGCTAAAATAACTGAAATATCATATGAAAATTTTCCTAATTTTAGTTGAGGAACACGGTTTTGCCAAAATTTAAAATAAGGATTAGCTGCTACTCTAAAAATAGATAAAGGCCATTTATAGGGATTTAAGAGAGGCAATTGATCAAATGTTATTTTACTATAACATAGAATTCGATACGTTTTCAAAAAAATAAAAAGATAACCGCAAAAATCAGATATCCACATTATTTGAGAAACAAATGAAAATAAAAATTTTGAATCCATAGATAATATAAAATTATAAGAGAAATTATTAGAAAATTTTTATAAAAAAAATATACTATTAAATAATTATTTAATAGTATATTTTTCCGCCACCCCATTTTTCAGCAACAATTTTTGGTTGAAGTAAAATATGACCTGCAATAGCAACTAAGTCATCTTCAGTTAAAGTACGCATTTTTGGGAAAATATCTGCGCTTTTTATGCTTGGATGAATTTCAGCGATTGATTCTAATCCATCAAATGTTGTTGGATTTTTTAGATAATCTACTAGGCCTTCAATTGTATTTCGTGCAGGCGTAGCTAAGCTTAATGCTTCTAGATCTAATCCAACATTTGGATTTGTTTTTGTTATACCCCCTGTATGACATATACTGCATGTGCTTAAGAATAATCTTTTTCCTCTTTTAACCTGTTCTGGTGTTAATGTAACTGATTTTGTTGAATTTAAAGGAACTGTTAAAATTGCTTCATCTAATTCAATAGCTGAACAAGATGAAATAATTGTAAAACAAGCTAACAGAGAAAATATTCCATGAGAAATAATTTTTACTAAATTTTTCATATATTATGAATAAAAGTATTTGTAAATTTTTGTAAATTCGTATTACATAAAACTATTATAGATAAATTTTTTTTAATCAGTTTGATAGGTTGATTCTTTCCAGTGAAACAAAATCTAAATTCTACGATCGTACATTTTAAAAATTTACTTTTGAAGTAGTTTTTCCAATTGAATTGCTCATTTTAACCAAAAGTTTTTACGTTTCTCGTAAATGGATGGATACTTTAATAGCGGCAAATTAATTTAATATTTGAAACCTTTTAAATAATACGAGTTTTTTAAAAAGATTTGTATATTGAAAAAATATTGATTATTCTAATTGTTTTCATTTACTCAAGTTTTCGCAAATAAATTAATTGATTAAATTAAATTCATTAATATCTTCAATATTATCTGACTCATCCCGTGCGGATCATTAGTAGACTAATAGTCTCTACTTTTTAAGTAACTACTTTGGTCTATTTGGTCTAGATAAAGTAGATAAAGATGAAGTGGATGAAGTAGATAAAGATAAAGTAGATAACTGAGCTGTTTATTAGTTGTTAGTTAATTTGTTTGTTTTGTTAGTTAAAACATCTTAACGTTTTCTAAAGTTTTCTATGGTTTTTGATATTGGGTATAGTATCTTCTATAGATCTTATATAGATCTTATATAGATCTTACGGTTACCTTATATAGTATCTTATGGTGGTTATTTATGGTTATTATTTTTGATGTTTAAATAAAATCTTAAAAAAGTATTAAAAACTATATATATATAAAACTAAAAGTAGAAAGAAAATGAGAAAGAAAATGAGAAAGAAAATGAGAAAGAAAATGAGAAAGAAAATGAGAAAGAAAATGAGAAAGAAAATGAGAAAGAAAATGAGAAAGAAAATGAGAAGGAAAATGAAACTGAAAAGAAAGATAACTAAAAAAGATTTTTTAATTGTTTGTTAATTGTTTGTTAATTGTTTGTTAATTGTTTGTTAATTGTTTGTTAATTGTTTGTTAATTATGGATGAATTATGGATGAATGATTTGATATAAAAAAGTGTAAAAAAGTGTGAAAAAACTATAAAAAGAATATTAAAAAGAAAGGTAAAAGAATAAATAGATAAAATAAAAAATCTGCGAGATGCAAAATATCCGAAATGTAATTAAAAAAGAATATCGAGAATTTAGTAAAATGGTTAAATTACCGAAATCTCCTAAATTGCCTAAATTCGATGGATTAAATGGATTAGATGGATTAGATGGATTAATAAATGATACTAATTTCTTAAATAATCGGTTAAATAGTGCTAACGAGATAAATAACGAGATAAATAACGAGATAAATAACGATAGAAATAAGGAGATAAATAATATTGTAGATAACAATGATAAGAATGATAAGAATAGTTTAGATTTTATTAAATTGCAAGAAAAAATTTGGAAACTAAACAGGGAAGATGAATTAAAAAAGGAAAAAAATATAAGAAGAATATTATTAACTTATCAAAATAAATTAAATTGGGAAAAAGAAATATTTGTTAATAAATTAAAAAATTATTTTCTTTTTTTAGAAGAAAAAAAAAGTCTAGAAAAAAAAGATTTAAATAACATAAGTATTGAATCGAATTGGTTTTTTTTAGTAGAAGAAAGTTATAAAAATGCTAAAGGAAAAGAAGAAGGAAAAGAAGAAGGAAAAGAAGAAGGAAAAGAAGAAGGAAAAGAAGAAGGAAAAGAAGAAGGAAAAGAAGAAGGATTTAATGGCTTTACTAGCTTTACTGGCTTTACTGGCTTTACTGGCTTTAATGACGAGAAAGAAAAAAGAGAAGAAGGAAAAGAAAAAAGAGAAGAAGGAAATCATATTCATGTCTTGTTATGCTTTAAAGATAGAAAAAAGAAAAATGAAAAATCTTTTAAAGAATGGAGCAAAGAATTAGCTGTTTCTAAAACTGTTTATAAGAATGTTGATAAGAATTGTAAAAAAGATTTAGAATTAGAGTATTTAGAAGATTCAAGAGATTCAAAAGATTCAAGATATTCAAGACCTCATATAAAAATAATAAATGGAGATTGGTCAGATGTAATAATATATTTATTAAAAGAAGATAAAAATCCTTATTTTATAAATTTAAATGTAAATTATTTAATAAAAAAATTAGAAAAGCGAAAAAAGAGTAACACAAATAAGTTATCATCTGTAATACAAGAAAGAATAGATGAATTTGTAATAAATATAAAACGAAAAAATTTAAGCTGTTTAAAAAATAGTTATCAAAATAACTGTTTACAAAATAACTGTTTAGAAAAAGTACAAGATTTAGAAGATCTGAAAAGTGGGAAAGATTGGAATGATTTGAATGATTTGAATGATTTGAATGATTTAAAAAGTACAGAAAGTGAAATGTTGCTAAATAAATCAGTATCTAATGAAAGTAAATCGCTAGATAATGGAAATAAATCGCTAGATAATTTAAATAGATCAATAGAGAAATCAGAGAAATCACTAAATTTAGACGAATTAGATATTTTAGATGTTTTAGATATTAAAAAGATCGAACAAACAATTAAAAAAGAAATTGAAGAGAATAAATGCTTAATTATTAAAACAAACGAAGAAAAGAAAAAAAGAATTTTAAGAGATTGTTTGGAAAATTTAAAAGATTCGGGATTAAACCTAAAATTTAAATATTGGACGCCTTTTAAATTACAGTGGCGTGAAAATTTCTTGGAGGAATTAAAAAATTTTACGAAAGATGATTTTGAAGAATGCAAATATATAATAATACTTGGTTCTTTAAATTGCCTACCCGAAAATGGAACTATAAATCGGGCTTTCATTTATAATTTGATTGATCATAAAGAACTCCATTTAGCAAATGACTTAAATATGAAAAGTGAAAACTTATTAATAATTTTGTTTGATACGGATTGGCGTATGCTAAATAATTTTAAAAAAGCGAATAGCGAAAATAAAAATATTGTTTTTTTAAATGAAAAATTAGAAGTAGAAAATTTTCATTTAACTATTAATAACACTAATAACACTAATAACACGCAAATCAATCAAATTAATAACATTAATTTAGAAATCCAAAAAGATCAACTAAACCAATTAAAAGAAGAATTAAAACACCAATTAAAAAATGAATTAAAAGATGAATTAAGAAGTGAATTAAAAAATGAATTAAAAAACGAATTCTATTTGGAATGGAAAAAAAATAAGAAAGAAAATAAAAAATAGAAAACTTTTTATTTCTTTTCTATTTTTTATTTTATTTTAGTTCCCGTAATTTTCTTTAATTATCTCCAGGAGTATTCTCAATATTTTCAACAATATTGTTATTGATATTGTTATTGATATTGATATTACTGTTAGTATTTGGATTATTATTAGCAATATTATTAGCAATATTATTTGTATTAATATTATTTGTATTATCAGTATCAAGAATATCAGTATCAAGAATGAAATTAGTTCTGATAAAAACATCCTGAGTATTAATTTCATTAATAGAATAGATAGGAGAATTAAGTAGATCTCTAGAATCTCTAGAATCTCTAGAATTACTAGGATGAATAGTTGGATAATCTTTGATTAAGGTTTTTTGTTGTCCTAAATTTATTGTTTGTCCTCCCATCTGTTCTCCTATTTGTCTTAAATCTGCGAATTCTCCTAATTCTCTTAATTCTTCTAAGCCTGTTGTTCCTAAGTTTTCCCTTATTTCTCCTATTATTATCTGTCCTTGTATTGGTTCTATTGGTTCTATTGTTCCTGCTTTTGGTCCTATAGTTCCTGTCGTTCCTATAGTTCCTATTGGTTCTATAGTTTTTATATTTTGAATTGATTCTGTATTAACTTCTATATTTGTTTCTATATTTGTTTCTGTATTTGATTCAAATAAAGACGAAAAAAGATCTCCAAGATAACTGCTACCTTTTTGTATTTTATTATTAGATTTGGTTTGTTTATCATGTTTTTTATCATGTTTAGCTTCAACTAATTTATGTGGATTATTAGGATTAGTTTTAATTCCTAAGAATTCTTTAACACCATCTAAAAAACGAGGTTGTATTTTATCTGGATATTGTTGAATTGCAATGTTAACTTCTTTATGAAGTTCACGATGAATATTTTTAGAGTTATCTTGAATATAATCATTAATACGATGAGTAATTTGATAATTTGAATTTTGTACTTTTTGACAATCTACATTACCATATTGATTTTTTAATTCATTTTCAACATAAGCAACTCCATTAATAATTTGTTGATTTTCAACTCGACATTCAGAAACATCAACTTGACAATCAGCTAAACTTCGCCCAGCATAATCGTTATTAAATTTTAAATTATTAATAGTTTGAGTTTGTTCCTCAATTTTACTTTGTTTCGTTTGTACCTTATTTTCTAAAATATTAATTTTATTCTCTAACTCTTGAACTTTTATCCTGGAACTGTTTAAAATTTCTTCATTGGCTTTCTTAGCCTCTGCTTGAGTTTGTTGTAAATTAGTTCGATAATCGTTTAAAGCTTGATTCCAATTTTTAGATAATGTTGTAAACATTGTATCCATAAATCTGAAGGATTCACTTAAAGAACTTTTTCTATAAGTAAAATACCAGATCAATATTCCAACTAAAATAATAATATAGGGAGTTGGAGTTCCAAAATCTACCAATGCAGAAGCAAATTCACGCATTTTTTCAGAAAAAGTTTTTTCTCGAATTTTTGGAATTGGAACTGAAAAAGGAAGATCTGGTACTGGTATTTTTTTATTTGGATGTTGATTTTCAGAAATGATTTTCAATAACCACCAAGTAAAAAAAAGTACAGTTGTTGGAGTCCCTACTGTTCCTATTCGGTCAAGTACGCTAGGTTGTCTTGCAGGTAACTGTTTGCGACTAAATAAATCATCAAAAAATCCTACATTAGAATTATCAGAATTATTTATATTTCTTGTAGTTTGATTATCTCTATTATTGTTATTGTTATTATTATCTTTTCGATTTAAGCTATTTCTTAATTGAAAAAGAAATTTAGCCGCATCAACAACATTTCCAATTGGATTTAGCCCACCAGCTCTTAATCTTTCTAATCCTTTTAATCCTTTTAATCGTTCAAATCCTTTAAATCCTTTAAACTCTTTACTTAATCCTTTAAACTCTTTAATTTTTTTGCTTTCTCTAATTTCTTTAATTTCTCTAATTTCTCCAATTTCTTTTATTTCAATTACTTCAATTATATTGTGATATGTGTGAGGATCTAAATTCTTATTCAACTTTTTATCAAACTTTTTACTAAATTTCGGAGAAGAACGATCTGCCATTAAACGATCTGCCATTAATGCCATTAAATTGAAAAAAGAATATGTCCCAAAAAACGACATTAGATTCTTTAATATCTGATTTATTAAACTTTCATTATAATAATAGTTCCCGTTGTAATTTCCGTTAGAAGAAATTAAATAATTTGGTATTTTAGGTATTATTAGGTACAGATCTTTTTTATTTAAATTACTACTTAAATTACTATTGAAATTACTATTGAAATTATTGTTTAGAATTTTTGGAATATTCACATTATTAGTCTGATTAAATAGAATTGGAAGACTTGGAATAATTGATAATGGAAATTCTATAACATTATCTCTAACATTATCTATAACATTATCAACTAATTTTCGACCAACTTTAACTACATCTTTATTTTTAAAAGCATAATTATCTTTAATAATTTTATTTTTTAAAGAATTAGGGTAGATAACTTTAAATCCATTTCCAGTATATCCAAAGGGGTTTTTATAAGGTTTCTTTAATTCCTGTTCTAAAGATTCTAAAGAAGAGGTTAAAGAACGATTTAATGACGGGAAAGAAGGATTTAATGAAGGGAAGGAAGGGAAAGAAGGAAAATCTTTAGGAATATCTTTACTAAGATCTTTAGTAGCTTTAGTAGCTTGAGTAGAAGCTGCCCATGCAGAAGATGGAAAGAATAAACTAATTGAAATAATAAGAAAAGGAGATATCAATTTAACAAATTCTATTAATCCCATTTTTTTTTCTGAAGGAAAATTAGAATAATAGTTAATTCCATCTGTTTCAACTTCCACCCATTCTCCCACCCATTCTCCCATTTGTTCTCCTAATTCTCCTAACATTTGTTCTCCTACTTCTCCTAATTCCCCTAGTTTTCTTCCTTCTTTTTTGTTTTCTTTTTCTTCTTCTTTTTTATCTTCTTGAAAAGGAATAAAAATTTCAGTCTTTAATTCTTTGAATTCTTTTGTTTTTTTTAAGCAATTAATTGTCATAATAAATTAAATTTTTTGGTGAATATTTAAAATATCTAATATTTAAATTAATAAAAAATATTAATAAGTTGCTAATCTTACTTAATAAGTTGCTAATCTTACTTAATAAGTTTTAATAAGTTTGAATAAGTTTGAATAAGTTTGAATAATTATTAATAAGTATTATTCTCTTCTTTACGAAATTCAGAATCATTTTTTTTCTTTGTAATCTTTTTTTTCTTTTGACCAAGAAAAGCAATCTCTTTTAAAGATAAAGCGGCTTTATTGGCTTCTTTTAAAGTAATATCTACAAACGAATTAGCCGATCGATATTCAGAACTCACTTTACTTGCTTGAGTTAAAACAATATCTACTTTCATTCTTTTTAGTTTTCTTATTAAATCTAATCGATCTGCTGTTAAGTCTTCTAATTTCTTGTCTAAAGCTGCTTTTGTTTCGTCCGACATTCTAGGTTCTTTGCCAGAACTTTCCGTATTTAATAAAAGCTTTAACTCATTTATCTGTTGAGTAAAAAATCGTTTTAAACTATTTAGCCGTTTGAATGATGGATCATTACTCATACTACTATTCATATACTTTTAATCATCAATTTTTTTAATAAGTAACTATTTTTTTTTCTTTGGTTAACTCTTCTTTTATCTGGTTTTCGTTTTTTTCTTCTTTAATTTGACTTTTATTGAAAATAAATAATATAAAATCAGTTATAATATTGAAAAGAAATTAATTCCTTTAACACCTCAATAATTTTATTATTATGAACGAAACGAAAAAGAAAACAAATTTTGAAATAAATCAGGTTATTAATGAACCTTATAAATATGGATTTGAAACAAAAATTGAAAAAGAGCATTTCCCCATCGGATTATCTGAGCAGATTATTGAACTTATTTCAAATAAGAAAAACGAGCCAGACTTTTTGCGAAAGTTTCGTCTAAATGCTTTTAAAAAATGGTTAAAATTAAAAGCACCTGAATGGGCAAACTTATCTATTAATCCGATTAATTATAATGAAATTACGTATTACTCAATCCCCAAGCAAAAAAAAAAATTAAATTCGCTAGAAGAAGTAGACCCCGAAATTTTAAAAACATTTGAAAAACTAGGAATTTCATTAGAAGAACAAAAAAAATTATCCAATGTGGCTATTGATGCGGTTTTTGATAGCGTTTCTATCGGAACAACTTATAAAGAAAAATTAGGCAAATCTGGTGTCATATTTTGTTCCATATCAGAAGCTATTAAATCTTATCCTAAATTGGTAAAAAAATTTCTGGGAACAGTAATTTCAAGCGGCGATAATTTTTATGCTGCTTTAAATTCTGCTGTTTTTAGCGATGGTTCTTTTTGCTATATTCCAAAAAACATAGAATGTCCTTTGGAATTATCAACTTATTTTCGTATAAATGATAAAGATGCGGGTCAGTTTGAGCGCACATTAATTATTGCAGAAAAAAATAGTAGTATTAATTATTTAGAAGGATGCACTGCTCCTCAATTTAGTCAAAACCAATTGCATGCCGCAATTGTTGAATTAATTGCGTTTGAAAATGCGAAAATAAAATATTCTACCGTTCAAAATTGGTATAGTGGAAATGAAGAAGGAATTGGTGGAATCTATAATTTTGTAACTAAAAGAGGCCTTTGTCTTGGAAAAAATTCGATTATTTCATGGACACAAGTCGAAACTGGATCTTCAATTACTTGGAAGTATCCAAGTTGCATATTATTAGGAAAAAACTCGACTGGTGAATTCTATTCAATTGCACTAACCAACAACTATCAACAAGCAGATACTGGAACAAAAATGCTTCATTTAGGAGAAAAAACAAAAAGCAAAATTATTTCTAAAGGTATTTCGTGTGGATTTTCAACAAATTCCTATCGAGGATTGGTTAAGATAGGATTAAATGCTGCTTATTCTCGCAATTTTTCACAATGCGATTCCTTTTTAATAGGGTCTGCTTCTGCAGCTTGCACTTATCCTTACCTAGATATTTGGAATTCAACAGCCATCATTGAGCATGAGGCAAAAATTTCGAAAATCAGTGAAGAGCAACTTTTTTATTTAACTCAACGAGGAATTAATGTTGAAAAAGCTATTGGCTTATTGATTAATGGTTTCTGCAAAGATGTTGTAACTATGCTACCAATGGAATTTGCAACCGAAGCTGACAAATTATTATCATTAAAATTAGAAGGAACAGTAGGATAAACATATGAATGATTTACTTTTAAAAATTGAAAATTTAGAGGCATCAATTAATCAAAAAAATATTTTAAAAAAATTTAATTTAGAAGTTAAAGAAAATGAAATTCATGTGATTATGGGTCCAAATGGATCTGGTAAAAGTACACTTTCTAAAATTTTAACAGGCCACCCGTCTTATAAAATTGAAAATGGTACAATTCATTTTTCTAACCAAAATTTGCTAGAACTATCTCCAGAAATCCGCTCTCATGAAGGCTTATTTTTGGCTTTTCAGTACCCTATTGAAATAGCAGGTGTAACAAATTATGATTTTTTACGAATAGCATATAACGAAAAGCAAAAATATTTAAAAAAAGAAGAATTGGATCCTTTACAATTTATGGAGTTTATTCAGATCTTGCTTGGAAAATTGCAGATCAAAAATGAATTTTTAAACCGTAATTTGAATGAAGGCTTCTCTGGTGGTGAAAAAAAGCGAAATGAAATTTTACAAATGCTGGTGCTAAATCCAAAGCTAATTATTTTAGATGAGATAGATTCAGGACTTGATATTGATGCTATTAAGATTATTTGTGAAGAAATTAAAAAAAATAGAGCAGCAAATTCGTCTTTAATTCTTATTACCCACTATCCACGAATTTTAAATTACTTAGTGCCAACGTTTGTTCATATTATGATAGATGGAAAAATTGTAAAAACAGGAAACATGGAGTTGGTTCAATACTTAGAAGATAATGGATATCAGGAATTTGTTTAATTTTTATTAATATTTTTCCTTAGAAGACTAAGGAAAAATATTATATTTTTTGAAGATCTTGTTTTACTTTTGTAATTGCTTCTTTTAATAATGCTTCCGAATCTGGAGCAAGTTTTTTAGATTCTTTTACTAAATTAAAATAGCGTAAATCTTTAACTGTTAAATATTCTTGTAAATTAGCTGCAAATTCGCTTACTAATGAAACCGCTAAGTCATCTAGATAGCCATTAGTTCCTGCATAAATTAATGCAACTTGTTCTTCAACCGATTTAGGTGAACTTGACGGTTGTTTTAATAATTCGCGTAATCTTTGACCACGTGCTAACTGCTGTAATGTTGCTTTATCTAAATCTGAAGCAAATTGTGAAAAAGCTTCTAATTCAGCAAATTGAGCTAGTTCTAATTTAAGCTTTCCGGCAACTTGTTTCATTGCTTTAATTTGTGCAGCTGAACCTACTCGAGAAACGGAGATTCCAACATCAATTGCAGGTTTGATTCCAGAATTAAATAAATCTTTGGATAAGAAAATCTGACCATCGGTAATTGAAATTACATTTGTTGGAATATATGCCGAAACGTCTCCAGCTTCTGTTTCAATAATTGGTAATGCAGTCATGCTTCCGCCTCCCAGTTTATTACTTAATTTAGCAGCTCGCTCTAATAAACGAGAATGTAAATAGAAAACGTCTCCTGGGAAAGCTTCACGTCCTGGAGGTCGACGTAATAATAATGACATTTGTCGATACGCTTGAGCTTGTTTTGTTAAATCGTCGTAGATTACTAATGTACTTCTTCCTTTATACATAAAATATTCTGCAATACTCGCTCCAGTGTATGGGGCTAAATATTGTAACGTTGCAGGGTCACTTGCATTTGCAGCTACAACAGTAGTGTAAGCTAATGCATTTTTTTCTTCTAAAACTGTTACACATTGCGCAACAGTTGAAGCTTTTTGTCCAATAGCTACATAAACGCAAACTACATTTTCTGTTTTTTGATTAATAATTGTGTCTAAAGCAATAGATGTTTTTCCTGTTTGTCGATCGCCAATAATTAGTTCGCGTTGCCCACGTCCAATTGGAATCATTGCATCAATTGACACAATTCCAGTTTGCATTGGTTCACATACTGATGTTCGAGCAATAATTCCTGGCGCAGGAGATTCAATTAAACGAGTTTCAGAAGAAGTAATTGTTCCCTTTCCATCGATTGGATTAACCAATGCATCAACTACACGTCCTAACAAGTCTTCTCCAACCGCAATTTGAGCAATTTTTCCAGTAGCTCGAACTGTACTTCCTTGTCTAATATTTCGACCTGTTCCCATTAAAACAGCTCCAACATTACTTGTTTCAAGGTTTAAGGCAATTCCGATTGTTTGATCTTCAAACTCTAAAAGTTCACCAGATGCAACATTTTCTAATCCATAAATACGAGCAATTCCATCTCCAACTTGTAAAACTATTCCAACGTCGGCAGTTCTAGTAGTAGTTTGAGTATATTCGTTTAACTTATTTTGTACAAAATTAGTTAATTGGCTTACATTTTTCATATCTGTTGTATTTTTTCAAAAAATTTTAGGTTATACTTAGCAAAAGAAATTTGGACAAAAAAAACAAGATTTCGTATTAGATTTCGTTAAAGAAAAGACTAAATTCTTTTAAAATACTAGCATCAACTGCTACTGAATTATATTCTAGAATAAGTCCGCCTAAAATTTTAGGATTATAGGCCGTTTTTAAAATAACTTCAGTCGAAGTCGTAATTTTCTTTAAGGAACTTAAAACTAATAAACCAATATTTTCTTCTAAAGGACTCGCCACTATTATTTTAACTTTTGTTGATTGCTTAAATTTTAAAAGAATTTTATTAAACTCATCACTAATTTCAGGAATAAACAATAAATGGTTTCGCTCTTTTAAAACTTTGAGAAAAGATTTCATTGTAATAGTTAAGCCTGGAAATAAAGTTAAAATTACGTCTAATTTTTCTTGTTCAGAATAAGTTGGATTTTTAAAAAAATTTTTTAATTTTTTTGAGGAAATTAAAATTGCTCGAATTAATATAAGCTCTTCCGCAAGAACAAAAAGATCTGGAACTAAGGTCTTTTGGTCCGTTGACGTAATTTTAGAAAGCTTAAAATCTTTTTCAAGTTCTTGCTTTTTAGTATTTTTTAGATTTTGAAAAAGAGATTTTGCATAAGTTGTAACTATTTTTGTATTAAAACTCATTTTTTAATTCCTCCTAATTTGGAAATAGTCAGCTCAACTAAATGAGACTGTTCTTTTTCAGATAAAAAGAAAAATTTTCGTAAAATTTTGCTTGCAGCAACAAGAATAATATAACGTTGTAATGAAACAAATGTTTTATTTTCAAAATTATTAATCAAATTTTCTGTTGTATTAAATGTTTCTGTTAATGTATTTTTGATTGTTTTGTATTTGTTTTGCACAATCTCAATTTTATCATTTTCATATAAAATTTTCCACGATTGTAACCAAAATAAACTTTGTGTAAATCCTTTTTCTGCTAAATAATAATAATTAGATGCATTTAAAACATCTTTTTGAGCATTTTCAATTGTTTGAATAATTTCTTTTTGTCGGCTTTCTAAACTTCCACTAAAAGAAACTTTATTAGCATAAAGTAAAAGACCAATTAAAAGGATTATATTAATAATATTCGTTTCTAAAATATTTGTGTTGAATTCTATAAAAGATTCCTCATTATTTATAAAAAACGAAAAAAGGTTCCAATTCATAAAGATGATAAATAATTTTTAGCTAGATATTAAAACGTTTTAAGAGATTAACTTCTTAAGATGCGGATTGAAACTTTTGAATAAAAAACTTATCTGCTAAAGAAATTAAATCAGATTTAAGATTAGCAAAAAGATAAGCTGATTTAATAGCTAAGTCACCTTTTAATTCACTTAAAATTTTGAAATTTTCTTTTTGAATTACCAATAGCTCGTCTTCAAATTTTTCATTTGTATAGTTTTTAACAAGCTTAATTTGTCGATTTAATTCGTCAATTTCTTCAGTTAGTAATCCTACGCAAGTTGATAGTTTTTCATATCCAAATGTTAATAAAATTGTTGATTTTCGAAGTGTATAATTTATAAATTCTGCACGCTCATCTATTTGTTTTGAAATTGGAGAAAGAAAAACAAATGTTACAACCGTTGCCAAAATTAAAAATAATAATGCTTCCGTTGGGAATGTGAAATCAAAATCAAACAGTCCACTTGCATTAATTGCAAAAGTACTAGGGAAATTCATAAAATGATATACCTTTAAGATTAATAATTTGTTTAATCCATATTTTTTAACTTAATCAATTAAACATATGTTTAATTGATTAAGTTAAAAAATATTATCCAACAAAAGGATTTGCAAATAATAACGAAAGAGCAACTACTAATCCATAAATAGTTAAAGCTTCCATGAAGGCGAATGATAATAAAAGAGTACCTCTAATTTTTCCTTCAGCTTCTGGTTGACGAGCAATACCTTCAACTGCTTGTCCAGCAGCATTTCCTTGACCAATTCCAGGACCAATTCCTGCAAAACCTACAGCAACAGCAGCAGCAATAACAGAAGCAGCAGCAACAAGAGAATCTACCATAATATAAAAGTTTTTGAAAAATTTTTTTCAAAGAATCAACAAATTTCAGGAAAACGATTTGTTTTGTTTAATTTATTCAATTACTTCACCAATATAAGCAGCGGCTAAAGTAGAAAAAATTAGCGCTTGAATGGAACTAGCAAATAGCCCTAGAACCATAATTGGAACTGGAATCAAAATAGGAACAAGCGAGCATAATACACTAACCGTTAGTTCATCTGCAACAATATTTCCAAATAATCGAAAATTTAAAGATAACGGTTTTGTAAAATCTTCAATGATATTAATTGGTAATAAAAAAACACTTGGTTTAATATAACGAGCAAAATATCCTATTCCTTTAATTTTAAATCCAGCTGTAAAATATGTGATCGAAGTTAAAATTGCTAAACAAGCTGTTGTATTAATATCATTCGTTGGAGCTGCCAATTCGCCTTCTGGAATTTCAATTAATTTCCAAGGAATTAATGCTCCTGCCCAATTAGAGCCTAAAACAAATAGAAAAATTGTTGCAACAAAAGGTAAAAATTGAGAATAGTAGGAAGGCCCCATTTGTGTTAAAGCTATACTTTTAACTAATTCATAAATAACCTCTAAAAAATTTTGAAGTGTATCTGGGACTTTTTTTAAATCACGTGTTGCTAAAATTAAAAACAAAGTAATTAAACTAATTACAAATGAGGAAACAAATATTGTTTCTCCATGTAAATGAGCTGTTTCAGAAAAATTTATATATAAATGCGATCCAACTTCAATTTTTGATAAAAGAAATGTATACATGCTATTTTAATCGTTTTAAATTTTCTATTTTTTAGAAAAGTGAAGGAAATTTTTTCCTTAAAGTTTTTAAACATTTCAAAAAATTTTTTAAACAATAAACAAATTTCTTAACCAAATTGAGAGAAAGAGTCAAAAGTTCAATTTTTTAAGTCTACTTAAATCGTTTCTAAGATTTTATAGCCCATTGAAATTCTGTTAACTAAATAATTTAGAATAAAATTGATAGAAGAGCTTGAATCGTCATTAGCTGGAATTGGATAAGGAATTAAATCAGGATTGCAGTTTGTATCTACAATACAAATTGTTGGAATTCCTAAGCGCAAGCATTCTTGAATTGCTAGAGAGTCTTTTAGTTGATTAGTAAAAATTACAGCGTCAGGTAAACTTGTCATATCTTTAATACCATTAAACAAGCGCTTTAATTTGTCCATTTCTTTTCTTTGAGCACTATAATCTTTTTTTGATAATGTCTCGAAGCTTCCATTTAATTCTTGTTCTTCTAAATATTTTAATCTTTCAATTCTTTTTTGAATTGTGGACCAATTTGTTAGCATCCCACCCAGCCATCTATAATTAATATAAAAATTGTTTGTACGTTTTGCTTGTTTTGCAATAATAGATGACGATAATTTATTTGTACCTACAAATAAAAATTTGCCATTTTTTTCAGCTTTTTTTTGCAAAATATTTCCAGCTAATTTCAGTAATTTAGATGTTTTAACTAAATCAAAAATGTGATAGCCATATTTTTCATATAAAATATAGGGCGCCATTTTTGGATTCCATTCTTTTGGACGATGCCCATAATGAACCGAAGCTTTAATATATTGTTTTGCAATCTCTTTTTTATTGATTATTTCATTCATAAGTTTCTTTTTATTGTTTTTATTGTAATGCAGTTAATTTTTAAATAAATAAATATTATCTAAATAATTTTTATAATTTAAAAATGCTGAGCCTGCTGGAATTAGTCTACCAATAATAATACATTCTTTCAATCCTCTTAGCCAATCTGCTGTTCCTTCAATTGCAGCTTTTGTTAAAACACGTTTGGTTTCTTGAAAACCTGCAGCTGACAAAAATCCATCTTTACTTAAGGATGAATTTGTTGTGGATAAAAAAAGTGGTTCGTATTTTGGTGTTTTGAAATTTGTTTCTTTTACTGCACTATAAATTTCTGAAATTAGAGAAAGTCTAAGTAACTCTCCAGGTAACAAAGGCGTATCGCCGCTTTCTTTAATAACCACTTTAGCTGTCATTTGGCGAACAATAATTTCAATATGTTTACTTGAAATAGTTACTCCCTGGGATTGATAAATAGCTTGAATTGAATTAATAAGTAATAATTGAAACTTATTTAAGCTTCGAATTGTTCCGATCATTGTGCCATCTAAAATAGAGTGATATTTAAAAAAGATGCTTAAAATTTCATGTGGGTCGAGACTTCCTTCAGTAATTGGCTCACCAATATCTATAAAATCACCTGGATTAATTAAAATTTTAGTTGTTAGCGGCAGCTTATATTCAAGTATTGGTTGTACATTTTCTAAAAATAAATAACGATTATCAGCTATTTTTAGAATTAAATCTTTTTTCTTATTAATAAAAATCTCTTCAGGTTTAATATTTAGCTTTTGCCAACCTAAAGTATTTTTTGTTGGAGATTTATAAAAAATATAATCAGTTGGTTCTATTTTTTTAAGCGTCCAAGTTGCACTAATTACTTTTCCATTTGATAATAACTTTCTTTCATCCGCACGTAATAAATTAACAAAAAAATATTCAGGTTTTGTTTTTTTCTTAATGGGCTTAAAGCCTGGCGAGATTAAAAGAATTTTCCAAAGCTTTTTATTATATAAAACAATTTCGTCTTTTATATATAAACTGTGAGCAATTTGAATAATTTGTTTTTTTTGTTTTATTTCTTTTTTATTTTTGGCGACATTTATTCTAACGGGTTGATAAGAAAAAACAATACTATTTTTTTCAACTTTAGATTCAAGCAATTCTTGTCCAGTTGTTAAATTTAAAAAAATTCCAGGTCTAATAGCTAACGTCGCTTTTATTTTTGGAATTCTTGCTTCAATTAATTCTTCTATTTTTGGTAAACCTTGAACAATATCTTCTGTTTGTTGTGTATAATTGACGAGAGTGGCTAAAACTTCTTTTTCAAAAACAAAATCACCTTGTTTATAGTTTAAAATTGTTCCGCGACTTAAAAAAATAGGTAAAGCATTTTGAAAAATCATTTTAAATCCATCTTTTTTCAGAAAAAAGCCTGATTTACTAAACAAAGAATTTGAATTAAAAGAGTTTCCTTTTCGAATAATTTTTTTCTTTTTTGGAAAAAAAGAAAAATTATTCATTTGATCAGAATGAAGTTTCCAGATATCTGACTCAGTAATTAAGAATAATGTTGTATTATAATTTGATTCTTTTTTACGCAAAGAATAAATTTTTCCTGAAATAGTTGGCATAAATTCAAAAACTCCTAACAAGGTAAAACTATCTACATATTGATAATTTTTAACAATTGGCGAATACGTTATCTCACAATTTTTTAATTTTTTAGTGAGATCTAATAAATTAATTTCAATTTGTTTTACTTCATTTTTTAAACAAATTTTCTTTTCTTCTAATACGGCTATTCCATGATAAGGGGTTATAAGGTTAACCTTTGCAATGGATTTTTTCTGCGTTAACGTTTTTGGGTATTTATATGAAATTTCTTTTGGAAAAGAAAAGATTTTTCCAGATCCAACCCAAAGTACTCCATCATCTTGATTAACCTTTACTTTAGATTTTTCATCACGAGAAATAGTTCTAATTAATAAGCTTTCGAAACGAATTTCACCTTCTAGGCCTGTATAAATCGGTTTTAAGCGTCTTGCTCCTGGTACGACAGATTTTGCCGAATACTCTGAAATTAGTTGATTTTTTCTAACAAATGATGAAGAATGTATATATAAAAAAGAACCAATTTCTAAAAAAATTGTTTGTTTGATTCCTTTCCAATTTGTAATTGTTAGCGTGGCTTCTTGTTGCAATTTAGAAACCATTGCTCCATGATTTGTTCGGTAAATAACACTCTTTAAAGAAGGAGGTAAAGAGATTTTTCCAGAAAACGGAGAGAACGTTTGTTTTAGCATTTCACTTGTAAAAATACCACCTGTATGAAATGTTCGCATTGTTAATTGTGTTCCAGGTTCCCCTATAGATTGCGCTGCAATAATCCCAACCGCATCACCTAATGAAATTAAGCGTTTTTGTGCTAAATCCCAACCATAGCAATGCTGGCAAATCGAGCCATTCGACTTGCAAGCTAAAGGAGACCGTAAATTTAATTTTAATGGAGCAAATTTCTTTAATTCATTGACAGAATTTTCAGTTAATAAAAGATTTTTAAACTGACTTAATTTTTTTTCAAAATGATTGGCATATTCTGTGTTAATAATTTGTCGGCCAACAATATTTGTTAAATTGCTTTTTGAATTAACTAAAACAATAATACCATTTGTGGTTTCGCAATTTAGCTCACGAATGACTAGATCTTGAGCAATATAAATTAATCGTCTTGTTAAATATCCTGAATCTGCTGTTTTTAGGGCTGTATCAACAATTCCTTTTCTTGCTCCATAAGATGAAATAATATAGTCAATTGAGCTAAGACCTTCTCGAAAATTTGTTTTAATAGGTAAATCGATAATTTTACCGTCTTGATCGGACATTAACCCTCGCATTCCAACAAGTTGCCGAACTTGGGACATATTTCCTCGTGCTCCAGAAAAAGCCATAATATATAAGTTATTTGCTGGATCAAAATTCTGATAATAATCTATTATTCGATTTTTTAAAGATTCTGTCGCTATATTCCAACTATCAATAATAGATTGAAAACGTTCTGTGTCCGATACTAAACCTTGTTGCCATTGTTCGCTAACTAAACTCATTTCGTTGACAGCGCTTTTTAAAAACTCTTTTTTTAAATTGGGAGTTTTTAAATCTTCAATATTAATTGAAATTCCAGCATTCGTCGCATAATAAAATCCTAAAAACTTGAGAGAATCTAGTAAAGCTGAAGAAGATAAATTTCCGAACTTAGAAAAAGTTTGATGAACTAAATTTTCAAGAACTTTTTTTGTTAGTGTATTTGTAATAAGCATGAGATTTATTCTATAAAAAATTTTTACAATTAATACTAAAAATTAATCTACCGGGTGTAGTTTCAACAAATAGATCTGTTATTTGATAATTTTTTTGATTGAAAGAACGTGCTATTAAAATTCCGATATTAGTTATTAAATAATATTTATTTTTCGAAGTATTGATTTGAAAAACTTTATAAAGAAGAATTTCTTTTTTTGTTAAAATAAAAAGGTTTCCAGGAAAGTTTAAATTTCCTTTTTTATCAATTTCAATTTCAAACTCTAAAATCGAATACCGAACCAAAATTGGAGTATGAAGACTTATTTTTTTTTGATAAAATGCACCTAAAGCTTCAATTTCATTTGAAAACCATTTTTTAAGAAAAAATGAATTTTTATGAATCATTAATGTTAAATAATAACAGCCAATAACAACATCCTGTGTTGGTTTTAAAATAACTTCTCCATTTGACGGGGATAAAACATTATAAGATGGACGCATTAAACTGGTTGCTTCTAATTGACTTGATTCATAAAGAGGTAAGTGAACAGCCATTTGATCACCATCAAAATCCGCATTAAAACCTGTACATACCAAAGGATGTAAATGAATTGCTTGACCTAAAATTATTAAGGGATTAAAAGCTTGAATTCCGAATCGGTGCAAAGTTGGCGCTCGGTTTAATAAAATGCAATGTTTTCGAGTTAGTTTTTCTAATAAAGTCCAAATAAAAGGTTTGTTTTTCCCAATAATAATATTTGCTAATTTGGTGTTATGACTTGGCGGCTTAATTTTTGTTTTTAATAATTCATTTATTAAAAATGGCTGAAATAATTCAATTGCCATTTCATATGGTAAACCACATTGGTTTAATCTTAAATTCGGCCCGACAATGATAACTGATCGGCCCGAGTAATCGACGCGTTTTCCTAGAAGTGATTGTCGAAATCTTCCTTGCTTTCCTTCTAAAATCTCGGTTAAGCTTTTTAAAGGCTTGTTGTTTAAACAAAAAGTTTTATTTTTAGGCAGGCGAGAATTGTCAATTAGCGAATCAACACCCTCTTGTAATAATTTTCTCCCCTGAATACTTATTAGTGTTGGAGCAACAAAACGATAAAGAAAATCGAATAAGCGTTGATTTCGCGTAATAATTAGACGATAAATTTCATTGACATCGGCAGCGACTAAACGCCCATTTTCTAATTCAACTAAAGGACGCAAGCTAGGTGGTAAAACAGGCAACATGGTTAATACCATCCAACTAGGATTTGTTTTGGTTGATACAAAACTTTCTAGAATACGAATACGTCTAATTAAAGATTTATCTGGCAAATGTGTTTTTTGAAGATCTGCCAAACTAAGACTATCAATTAATGATCTTGCTTTTTTAATTTCATAATTAATATTTAACGTTTCTAGTGCGCTTTTAATAATTTCAGCACCTTTTCGTTTTTGAAGTCGAAAATTTTTATAAGAACGATTTTTTCCATATTTTGGTGTAGAGGCAAAAGACCTAACATCTTCTAATTGAGGATCTAAAAATTGATCTAATTCATTTTTTCTTTTATCAACTTGATTTTCAAAAAGTAAACGTAAAACATTTGGATGATTTTTAGAACCTTCTTTAAAATAAACAACTTGTTCAATTTCAGAAATAAGTAATTTTTCATCAAAACAACGTAACAGAATTGATAAATAATTTGGTATTCCTTTTAAATACCAAAGATGAATTACTGGGCACGTTAATTCAATATATCCCATTCGGTAACGGCGAACTCGCGACTCAATAATCTCTACTTGACAATCTTCACAGATTTTTTCTAAAGTAAATCCATTATATTTTCCACATTTGCATTTCCAATTTTTAATTGGCCCAAAAATTTTTTCACAAAATAAACCATGCAATTCGGGTTGATGAGTGCGAAAATTTATAGTCTCGGGTTTTAAAACTTCTCCTATAATTTCGCCGTTTGGCAAAGTGCGTTCTGCCCAACTTTTAATACGCGTAGGCGAAGCAATGCTAATTCTTAAATAATCAAAGGATGCATGCAAATTTTCTAATTTTAATAATGTTTTTTCAAGCTCTAAAATTTCTTGAGTGGATTTCATATTTATTCTTTTTTTTAGTTAATATTAAAAATAATAAAAAAAAGTTTTTAGAATTATTTTTTTTGTTCCAAAATTGTTAATTTTTCTAAAATTTTCTTTTTTTCCAGAACTTTTTCAATTGTTAAATTATCTAATTTTTCGTTTACATGACTTGATTTAGCATATTGTTCCGCTTTTCGGCGAGCCAATAATGCTCTTAATTTAAGGCGTATTTCAAGATCCTTAAAAATATCCTTTTCGATTTCCTTAATATTTTCTGTCGAATAAAAGCCATTCTCCACTTTTTGAATTGAAAAATTTAAGCCTAAAGCATGCAATTCACGAATTAAAGCTAAAAATGATTCAGGAATCGAAGGATTTGGTTTTTCAATATTTTTTCGAACCAATAAAGCTTCATAAATATCATTTCTACCATCAATATCATCTGATTTTATTGTTAATAATTCTTGTAATGTATACGAGCAACCATAGGCTTCTAATGCCCAAACTTCCATTTCGCCAAAACGCTGACCTCCTTTTAAAGATTTTCCAGCCAAAGGTTGTTCTGTAATCATAGAATAAGGACCCGTTGCACGAGCATGAATTTTATCTTCAACTAAATGAATTAGTTTTAAAATATAACTTTTTCCAACTGTAATCGGATTATCAAAAAATTCACCGGTTCTACCATCGCGTAATAGTATTTTTCCAGGAAAATTTGAATTAAAAAGCCATTTTTGGCCACTTTTTAATGCCGCTTCCTTTAACTTTTGATTAACCAATATTCTAGAGGCTTCTTCGCCATAAATTTCATCAAATGGAGCCACTTTAAAGCGATTTCCTAAATGCTCGCCAGCCAACCCTAACAGACATTCAAATACTTGACCAACATTCATTCGAGATGGAACTCCAAGCGGATTAAACAAAATATCAATTGGTGTACCATCCGGCAAATAGGGCATATCTTGCCGTGGTAAAATTCTTGAAATAATACCTTTATTTCCATGTCTTCCAGCTAATTTATCCCCAATCTGAATTTTACGGATCTGAGCTATATAAATCCGGATCATTTTATAATAAGGGGGAAATACAGGTTCGTCTTTATTAACTACATTGGTAGAAATCGTTCTAACATCCACTACTCTTCCTTCAGTTCCATGAGAAACACACAAAGATGTATCACGAAATGAGGGTTTTTTTTGACCATAAATTGCTTTTAATAATTTTGACTCTGGAGAAATATCCTCTTCACATGGTGTTAATTTTCCGACTAAAATATCATGCTCTTTCACATATGATCCAATTTCTACAATTCCTTCATTATCTAAATGTCTTCGAATATAAGGAGTTACATGCGGAAGGTTATTTGTTAATTTTTCACTTGCTCTTATACCATGGCTTAATTGAGCCTCATATTCTTCGATATGGATTGAAGTTAAATAATCTTTATAAACAATTTGTTCATTGATTATAATTGCATCTTCATAGTTATAGCCTTCCCAAGGCATATATGCAATTGTTAAATTTCTTCCTAAGGATAGCTCGCCATCATTTGTGCTTGGTCCATCCGCAATAATTTGGCCTGAAAAAACATTTTCACCACTCCAAACAATTGGTTTTTGGTTAATGGAAGTCTCTTGATTCGAGCGAAAATATTTGCGTAAATAGTAATTGATAGTTTGATCTGATTTGTCTTTAATTTGAATGCAAGCTGAAGAAGCATAGACAACTGTTCCTTCGCAATATGTTTTAATAATCATTCCCGAATCCAAGATTGCTATCGCTTCTAATCCTGTTCCAATGATAGCTTTTTGAGGATAAATTAAAGGAACAGCTTGTCTTTGCATATTCGAACCCATTAATGCTCTATTAGCATCATTATGTTCCACAAAGGGAATTAAAGCGGTAGCTAACGAAATAATTTGTAAAGGCGATGTTGTTAAAAAGTCTAATTCATTCGTTTTTGTAACAGAAAATGAATAATTTTCCTTAACAGATAAATATTCTGCTTTAATTTTTCTTTCATGATTGACGGGAATATCGGCTACGGCAATTCGAATTTCAGATTCTTGTTCGGGATTTAAGAAAATTGGCTTTTTATCATCTAAAATTTTTGAATTTTCAATAAGAAAATAAGGTGTCTCAATCCATCCAAAAGATCCAATTCGACCATACATGGATACAGTTGCAACCAATCCAGCATTTTGTCCTTCTGGAGTTTCAATTGGGCACAGACGTCCATATTGGCTTGGATGAATATCTCGTATAACAGTGCTAATATGATCTCTTTTAAGTCCGTTTGGTCCAAATACACTTATTCTTCGTTTATGCGTTAACTCCGCTAACGGGTTTACTTGGTCCATAAATTGTGAAAGTTGACTTGTTTTAAAAAACTCCTTAATTGAATTTGTCACTGCTCTTGGATCAATTATCCAATCATCTGGATCTGTTGATTCTTCTAAATCAAAATTTAATTTAACAGATTTAGATGCAAATCCTGAAAATTCGTTTAAAGTTTTTTGTAAGCGATAAAATCCAACGCGAAGTTGGTTCTGTAGGAGCTCTCCAATAGAACGAACTTGTTTATTTTTTATATGATCAATATCGTCTGTAACACGGTTGTAATATTTTAATTCAATCAAACCATTAATAATTCCAATAAAATCATGTGAACTTAAATAAGTTAAATCTTTCGGCAAGTTTAAGCCTAATTTTTTATTTATTTTATATCGACCGATTTCGCCAATAGAAAAACAACCAGATTTTTGGTTAGCAAACATTCTTTGAATTAAAAATGGAATGTCTTCCTCATTATCTATTTTTTCTCTAGTAAATTGTTGATTAATTAAATGTCGCGGGTATTTAAGACTATCATAAAGTTCTTCAAAGTTTAAGCCAAAATATCGAACTAAATCATAGATAAAAATTTTTTCTTCATCCAAATCTTCTTTTTTTTCTTTAATATCACCGTATTTGATTCGAAAATCATTCAGTTTAATATAGATTCGATCCAATTCTTTTTCTTTATCTTTTTCTTTATCTTTTTTAAGTTTTTTTTTCGCATCTAAAATAAATTTAGTCCATAATCCTTTATTTGAAATAATAGTAGCGGTATAAATTGCTTTGCGTGTTGTCCCAAATTCTTTTCGAAAATAAATTCCTGGACTACGAATAATTTGACTAATAATAACTCGTTCACACCCACTGATTATAAAAGTTCCTTCTTCAGTCATTAACGGTATTTCTCCAAAAAAAATATCTTGTCGGATTCGAATTTTTTCGAAAACCTGATCATTGGAGTTAGTCAAATTCTTTTTTTCGTTTTTTTGATCAAATTCTATGCTTTTTGTATCAAATTTAGGATCAAATTGATAAGTATATTCTCCTGAAATATAAAATTGAATTGCATAACTAATATCTCTTTTTAAGCAATTAGTTAAATTAAAATTGGGTCCTTTTAATTTAATTTCATTTGGATAAAGATACACTAAGCAAGGAATTCTTTTTTTATGTGTTCGAGTAGGAACTTTCACTTTAGCTATAAATGGATTCGGAAAATTAGCGAGCTCTTCGCTAATACCGAAAGATAAAAAACGGTAAAAACTCGCGCGCTGTGCCTCTCCTAAATCACCAATATTATTTAAAAATATCTTGTTCATTTTTGAGCTATATAATTTTAGTGTTTACAATAAACTTTTTTCTGGTAATTAATTAAAAATATTAACTGCAATATAGTTATGTATTTCGTCATAACTATATTTTGAATTTAGGCTTTCAAGTTTTTTGACATTTTTGCGAGATTTGATTTTTTTCGTGCAGCTTTATTTTTATGAATTACTTTTTTTTTAACAGCTTTATCTAAAATGCTAAAAAATTTGTTAGATATATTTTTAATTTCAATTTCTAATTTTTTCTTTTCGTCGATATTGGTATTTTCTAAAAGATTATAAAATTTGATTTTTGTTTGAAATAATTTGTATAAAGTTTTAATAGTAGAACTATAACGACGATTGATGATACCATTTCGTTTATTTTGAGTAACTAGTTTTCTATTTCGTTGTTTTTTATTCATAAGTAATTGCAAAAATTTTTTTAAAGGTTCTTTTCTATTAAATAATACTATAAATCATAACACACTCATTATTAAAAAGGAACTATGTTAGAATGGATTTTAATGTTATAATTTTTTAAGAACTTTAAAGTTTAAAATAAGCAATTAGAAAATTTTGATTGAAAATATATTTTCATTAATATGGCAAAAAGCAAAGGACCTAGAATCATCATTACATTAGAATGCACTGAATGTCGACAAAATTTATCAAAACGAACACCTGGTGTTTCACGATATTTAAGCTCAAAAAATCGACGTAACACACCAGAAAAACTGCAAATTTTAAAATATTGCAAATATTGTAATAAACATACTGTTCATAAAGAAACAAAATAAGAAAAAACAGAAAGTATGACGATAAACTACTGGAACAAAGATAAAAAAGGTAATTCCAATCCTGTAAAAAAAAAGCGCATTAATTGGAACCAAAGCTTAAAATCGACATCAACAAAAATATCAAAACCGTTAAAAATTAAAAAAAGCTTACAATATATCTTATTGCTTAAAAAATTTAACAATATTATTGATTATAAAAATATTAAGCTTTTAAAAGCTTTTTTAACAAAATATGGAAAAATTCGTCCTCGTAGAAAAACACGCGTTACAGTACAATTGCAACGTAAAATGTCAAAATCTATTAGAAAAGCACGTGCTTTTGGTCTTATTCCTTTCACTTGTAATGTTATTATTTAAATTTAATCTCATTTGTTATTAAAACAATAAATTAATCGACTATTTCAACAAAATTATGCGCAAAGCTAGAAATAATAATAATTTTATTGATAAAACGTTTACTATTATTGCTGATGTTATTTTGCGTGTATTTCCCGCAAGTCAACAAGAAAAAAAAGCTTTTTCTTACTATTTAAATGGTCTTTCTGCACAAGATGAAGGAGAGTATGCTGAAGCCTTAAATAATTATTATCAAGCTCTTCAAATAGAAGAGGATTTATATGATCGAAGCATTATATTATATAATATAGGTCTAATATATTCAAAAAATGGTGACTATTTAAAAGCATTGAAATATTATTATTTTGCTATTTTTATTAATCCTCGGTTTACTTCCGCTTTAAATAATATTGCTGTTATTTATCACTATCAAGGAATTAAAGCTGCGGAAAAAAAATGCTATGGTTTATCTGAATCTTTACTTCAAAAAGCAACTTTTTATTGGACAAAAGTTGTTAAAATTGATCCTAATTCTTATATTGAGGCTTGGAATTGGCTAAAAACAACACGTAGAGTGAAAGTTTAGTTATTTAGTTTTTTAAACTCATTTAAGAATGAAATCCGGTTGATTGTTAAAATATTTATTAGAAATGAAAATATGAGCGGTTTTGTAACTCAAATCATTGGACCTGTTATTGATGTTGAATTTCCAGAAGGTGAATTACCAAAAATTTATAATGCGTTAAAAGTAAGCAAAGAAATTTCCGGCGAAACAATTATTGCTGAAGTTCAATATTTAATTGGAGAAAACAAAGCTCGAGCAATTTGTATGACTTCTACTGATGGCTTAAAGCGCGGAGATGTTGTTGTAGATACAGGAAATTCAATTAGTGTTCCAGTAGGAAAAGCTACATTAGGAAGAATTTTTAATGTTTTAGGTGAACCTGTAGATGAATGTGGTGAAGTAAAATATACAGAAACATATTCTATTCATCGTCCAGCACCCGAATTTATTGAATTAGAAACAAAACCTAGTATTTTTGAAACTGGGATTAAAGTTGTTGATCTTTTAGCACCTTATAGACGTGGTGGAAAAATTGGCTTATTTGGCGGAGCAGGCGTTGGAAAGACAGTTTTAATTATGGAGTTAATTAATAATATTGCCAAGGAGCATGGAGGGGTTTCTGTTTTTGCTGGTGTAGGTGAACGAACACGAGAAGGAAACGATTTATATGCGGAAATGAAAGAGTCTAAAGTTATTGATGATACGGATTTTGAAAAATCTAAAGTAGCCTTAGTATATGGTCAAATGAATGAACCTCCTGGGGCAAGAATGCGCGTAGCATTAACGGCTTTAACAATGGCAGAATATTTTCGTGATAAAAATAAGCAGGATGTATTGCTATTTGTTGATAATATTTTCCGTTTTGTACAAGCAGGATCAGAAGTTTCAACTTTATTAGGCCGTATGCCTTCTGCTGTTGGATATCAACCAACATTATCTACAGAAGTAGGTGAATTACAAGAGCGAATTACTTCGACAAAAGAAGGATCAATTACGTCTATTCAAGCTGTATATGTTCCAGCCGATGATTTAACAGACCCAGCTCCTTCAAATGTTTTCCGTCATTTAGACGCGACGACTGTATTATCGCGTGAGTTAGCAGCTAAAGGGATTTACCCTGCAGTTGATCCGCTACAATCAAGTTCAACAATGTTACAACCAAATATTGTTTCTAAACTACATTATAAAACTGCTCAACAAGTTCGCCAAACTCTACAAAAATATAAAGAATTACAAGAAATTATTGCGATTCTTGGAATTGATGAGTTATCAGAAGAAGACAGATTAACTGTAGGAAGAGCTAGACGAATAGAGCGTTTTCTATCACAACCGTTCTTTGTAGCAGAAGTATTTACAGGATTATCTGGAAAATATGTATCTTTAAATGATACTGTTAATGGATTCCAAAAAATTCTAAATGGAGAACTTGACTTATTACCAGAACAAGCTTTTTATCTTGTAGGTGGAATTGAAGATGTAATTGAAAAAGCAAATGCATTAAATAAATAAATAGATCAAATTTTACCAGAAAAATTTCTCTGGTAAAATTTAATCTATTTTCTTTGGGACTTTTTGGAATCGACATAAATCATTATGCACATGGGTTCAAATCCCATAAGTTCCAAATTTAAAAGCACCTGTAGCCAAGTGGTTGAAGGCGGTGGACTCATAATCCATTTTCGTAAGACGTCGCTGGTTCGAACCCAGCCGGGTGCATAAAAACTTAACGCTTAATTTTTAAGCGCGTAGATTTTCCACTTAAAGATCGAATAAAATATAATTTAGCGCGTCTCACTTTTGAACTTTGTTTTTTAGTAATAGAGGCAATTTTTGGTGAATGAAATAAGAAAATTTGCTCGATTCCAATTCCTTGAACATTTCGGCGTAGTGTAAAGCTTTTACCCAAATTTTTATTTTGCGTTGAAATAACTAAGCCTTCGTAAGCTTGAATTCTTTCTTTATCTCCTTCTGGAATTTTATATTCGAGACGAATAATATCTCCAACATTTATTTTGCTTTTATCAGATTGCAAAAATTTAGATTCAACTAATTTAATAAGTTTATTTTGAGTCATTTTTTCTTTTTCTTAATATTGTATTTAAAATTTTACTAAATTTTCTTTAATATTTAATATATTTCTGTAATTAAGAATTAATAATAATAAATATTAACGATTAAGGAAAGAGTCATTTAATCAATTTAACTTAATCCCCTTACAAGCCAAATTTTTGGCGGATTTCTTTTTCTTTTTTTTTAAATATGTTAGATTTTATTTAGAAGTGATTAATTAAGAAAAATAAAAAACTTAAAAAAATTGTACACAAAATTAAAATGATAGAAGAAAAAATTATTCAAGAGAAAAGAAAAAGACATTACATATATACGTTATTGGATTATATTCTTTCAAATTCAACTTATTTCGATTTTTTTTCAGCTGATACTTTTCAAATTTTAATTTATACGAAGTATTTAGGATCCATTTGTCTTTCGCCTGAAAAAATGATAGGAAGTGAATTTTTCTTATTTTCTTTTTTATATTTAGATTTGCCAATAAAAAAAATTTTAGAAGAGCATGAAATTAATAAGAAAGAAATTGGTTTATTTATTTCTTCCGTTAATCAAATAGCTTCAAAATCTATTTTTGATCAGAAAGATTTTTATCTTCGAAAGATTGCGCCCAATTTTTCGATATCAAAAGTCAAACCTTTAAAATATGCTCATGAAGTTAATTTAATTTTTGAGAAGGCTTCTGAGAATGCTTTGTTACGTTTTAAAACCCCTGTTATTACTCCCGAAATTTTTTTTATTACTTTAATGGAAGATAACAACAGTAAGAGCGCGAAATTCCTGAAAAAACTATTAAAAAATCAAACAAGTTGGTATCTTTTACGCTATAAATTAATAAAAATTATCCATCTACAAGAAAGCGAAATTAAAAGTCAAGTTAAAAAAAACGAACATTATTTTACATATTTGTTAAAAACTACTTTATCTGAACTTGAATTTAATACTTTAATTGAGCAAAAATCTTTAGCTGCAGGCTCAGCTTTTTTTAGAAATCAATTGGTTTTAGAAGCATTGGATTTAGATTTATTAGAATTATTATACGCTGAAATTCATCAATCAATAGCTAAAATGGAAAAACGAAAATATATATTTTAAAATATATTATATAATGTATTCAATATAATACAGGCGAATGTAGCCAAGTGGTTACGGCAATGGGTTGTGGTTCCATCATTCGCGGGTTCGATCCCCGTCTTTCGCCTTTCAAAAAAATATTTCCTTCTATTTTCTAAAAGGTTTTTGACGAATTATTAATTGATTGGTATATTTTTTATAATTAAAATCATTAAAAATGAAGATCTTTAGAAAAAAATGGTAAGATATACAGGCCCAAGAGTAAGAATTATAAGAAGGTTAGGATTATTGCCTGGATTAACAAAAAAAAATGCGAAAAATAGAACAAAAACACCTGGACAGCATGGTAAATTAGTTTTTTCCAAAACTAAACGCTCCTCTTTATCAGATGACTATAGAGAGCGCTTACTAGAAAAACAAAAGCTTCGTTTTAATTATGGAATAACAGAAAAGCAATTAGTTAGTTATTTCAAAGAAGCAAAAACAATGTCTGGTTCGACAGGAACATTGTTATTAGAGCTTTTAGAAGCAAGACTCGATTGCGTTATTTATCGATTAGGGTTTGCATCAACAATTCCAGCAGCGCGTCAAATCATTAATCATGGCCATATTTTAGTTAATAATAAACTAGTTAATATTCCGAGCTTCATTTGTGAAATAGGCGATACTTTTTCTATTAAAGAAAGAAGTCAATCAAAAAAATTAATTGAAGGCAATTTTGAAACGCAGCAGCAAAAAAGAAAACTCATTCAGCGAAGAATGAAACGAGTAAACTTAACAAAGTCACGTTTTCATAGCTTACTTCCAAGCCATTTAGAAATTAATAGTGATAATTTGATAGGAAAATTTCTTTCACCAGTAAAAAGAAAAGATGTTCTTCTTAGAATTAATGAGTTAAAAGTTGTTGAATATTATTCTCGTTAAGTTTTAAAAAATTAGTTTAATTAAGAATATTAAACTAATAATTAAATCTTATAATAAGATGTAATTTAAAAGAAAAAGACAGAATGAGGTTAAAAATTTTATTACTTCTGCATAAGCAAATTGAAGTGCTAAAATTTTTTAGCAACTGATAAAGGGATAACTTTTTAAAAGTAAGTTTTCCAAAAAATGTATTAAAACTTGAGAATAGAAAAACAAAATGAGTGATGCATCAGAAAGAACGCGTATTAAATCGGAACGTTATGAATCTGGAGTAATTCCATACAAAAAAATGGGTTATTGGGATGCAGATTATACAATCAAAGAAACTGATGTTCTTTGTCTTTTCCGTATCACACCACAACCTGGTGTTGACCCGATTGAAGCAGCTGCAGCAGTTGCAGGTGAATCTTCTACAGCAACATGGACAGTTGTTTGGACAGATTTATTAACAGCTTGTGAAGTTTATAGAGCAAAAGCTTATTTCGTAGAAGAAGTTCCGAATACAACAAATGAATTCTTTGCATTTATTGCTTATGAATGTGATTTATTTGAAGAAGGTTCAATTGCAAACTTAACAGCATCAATTATTGGAAACGTTTTCGGATTTAAAGCAGTTAAAGCTCTTCGTCTAGAAGATATGCGTCTTCCATATGCTTATTTAAAAACTTTCTTAGGTCCTGCTGCTGGGGTTATTGTAGAACGTGAAAGACTTGACGTTTTTGGACGCCCACTTTTAGGTGCAACAGTTAAACCAAAATTAGGTCTTTCAGGGAAAAACTATGGTCGTGTAGTTTATGAAGGATTAAAAGGTGGTTTAGATTTCTTAAAAGATGACGAAAATATTAACTCTCAACCATTCATGAGATGGCGTGAAAGATTCTTATATGTTATCGAAGGAATTAACAAAGCTGCTGCGAAAACAGGTGCAGTTAAAGGTTCTTACCTAAACGTAACTGCTGCTACTATGGAAGAAATGTACGAAAGAGCAGAATTTGCTAAAGAATTAGGTTCAGTTATTATTATGATTGACCTTGTTATTGGATACACAGCTATCCAATCTATTTGTTACTGGGGACGTAAAAATGATACTATTATTCATTTACACCGTGCAGGTGCATCGTCTTATACTCGTCAAAAAGTACATGGTATTAACTTCCGTGTTATCGCTAAATGGATGAGAATGGCTGGTGTTGACCATATTCACGCTGGAACAATTGTAGGAAAATTAGAAGGAGATCCAAATACAGTTCAAGGGTTCTATAAAGCTCTTTTATTACCTGTATTAAAAGAAGATCGTGCTTATGGTTTATTCTTTGATATGGATTGGGCTTCTTTACGTAAATGTCTTCCAGTTGCATCTGGTGGAATTCACTGTGGTCAAATGCATCAATTAACTTATTTATTAGGAGAAGATTGTGTATTACAATTTGGTGGTGGAACAATTGGTCACCCTGATGGAATTCAAGCTGGAGCTACAGCAAACCGTGTTGCGTTAGAAACTATGGTTTTAGCTAAAAACGAAGGACGCGACTACTTAAAAGATGGTGCAGAAATCTTAAAAGATGCAGCAAAAACTTGTGCTCCATTACGTGTTGCTTTAGACTTATGGAAAGCAATTACATTTGATTATGCTTCAACTGATACATGTGACTACGAAGCTACACCAACAGCAGCAACTACTTAAGCTTTCTTTTTATTAGTTTAATCGTTAGACTAAAACTCATTTAATTACAGTATTACATTTTTACATTTTTATTTAGAAAAATAGATATTATTATTATGACAAGACTTACACAAGGTACATTCTCTTTATTACCTGATTTAACAGATGATCAAATTAAAAAACAAATTGACTATCTTGTTAAAAAAGGATATGCAATTTCAATTGAATACACAGATGATCCTCATCCTCGTAACTGCTATTGGGAAATGTGGGGATTACCTCTTTTTGATTTACCAGATTCGTCTGCAATTTTTTACGAATTTACACAAGCTCGTAAAGCTCACCCATCTGTTTATATTAAAATTAACGCTTTCAACAATGCTAGAGGAATTGAAAGTACAGCAACTTCGTTTATTGTTCAACGCCCAAGCTTCGAGCCAGGTTTCTATTTAACTCGTCAAGAAGGAAAAGGAAGACAAATTATTTATACAATTCAAAGTTATGCAGTTCAAGCTGCAGGTGAAGGTGCTCGTTACTAAAACATAATAATAAAAAGAAAAAAAGGAAAATTCATTTTCCTTTTTTTCTTTTTATTATTATGTTTCTTGCTTCATAGATATAAAAACAAAACAAAAATTTATTTATAATAAAATTTCAAATATGTCATCAAAAAGTTTAAAAGATTTAGTTGTTACACAATCAGAATATATTGATATTAAAGATTGTTATGTTCAAACCGGAATTGAGAGTATTCTTGGTACAATGGATAAAGAATTAGTAGGTTTAAAAGATGTTAAAAATCGTGTTAAAGAAATTTCATCTGTTTTGCTTTTTGATCGTATTCGTGAGATTAAAGAATTATCAACGTTAAATTCTAGCTTGCATATGGCGTTTACAGGTAGACCTGGTACAGGAAAAACTTCTGTTGCTGCCAAAATTGCATTAGTTTTAAGAAGCCTTGGCTATTTGACAAAAGGACATATTACAAATGTAACGCGTGAAGATTTAGTTGGTCAATATGTGGGACATACCGCACCTAAAACTCGAGAGCAACTTCAACGTGCTCAAGGTGGAATTTTATTTATTGACGAAGCGCATCATCTATACAAACCAGATAATGAAAGAGATTATGGCTCTGAGGCGATTGAGTTGTTATTACAAGTAATGGAAAATCAGCGAGATGATCTAATTTTAATTTTTGCTGGAGGAAAAACGAATATTGACAAATTTTTTAATTCAAATCCAGGTATTTCATCTCGTATTGGGAACCATGTAGATTTTAAAGATTATGATGTTCCAGATTTAACTGAAATTACGAAATTTTTATTACATAATGATAATCGCTTTAAATTTACTGAAGAAGCTTTAGATATACTTGTTTTCTATATTAGCCAATTAGTGAAGTTTCCTGCTTTTGCAAATGTTAGAACAATTAAAGTCTTTTTAAATCAATTATTATCTTATCAAGCTGTACGTGTAGAAAAATTATTACTTACAAACGGTGATCTTAATTACGATTCTTTAGTTACTCTTACAAAAGATGATTTTTTAGGACTTACAGAAAATGATTTTATTAATATTATTGGAAGTGAACAAGTAAAACTATATAAGTAATCCATATTTTTAAAAGTTTTTTTTTAACGGTAAATATTGACCTCAAAATAATTTACATTCTTAAAAAGTTTCGTCAACAATTTTTTCTTATTTAGTTAATAAATTTTAAAATTATGCTATTTCTTTTAGCAACATCTGAATATAATAATGTTCAATTAAATACCACAAAAGTTAGAGTACATCTTAGAAATGGAATTGCTGAAATTTTTAATCAGCACCAAGATTTAATGGGAAAAGTTGAAAATAACTTGGTTGAAATTGAAACCAATTTTGAAAATAAAATTGAGCGATTTTCTTTTATTTTACAAGACGCCGTTTTTATTGTTTCTAATCAAGGTCTAGAAGGAACTTTAGATTACAAGGGAACTGGTGTGTATGTTTATGCAAAAAAAGTGCGCGAAGTTAATTCAAATTTATCAATTGATGAAATTAATAAACAATATGATCAGAAAAAAATCCAATTAGATGCTGAGCTTGAAAAAGTAGATGAAACGAGCGAAAATAAAGCGTTAAATTCAAAAATTTTATTATTGAAAGAAGATCTTGAATTCTTAAGACGATCTTTAATAATTATTAAAGAATTAAAAGCTTAAATCTAAAAAACTTTTTGAACAAAAATCAATGTTAAATTTAGAAGAAACTTTATCTTTAAATCTTTCTTATACCAATCAACGTGATTTTTATTTAAAAATATTTTTTTATTCAAGTGGCGTATTAATTTTTATTGAAATTTTACGAAGTCAAGTTGCAGAAGTGAATTTATTGCAATTGGTACCTGGATTTTATTTAATTTTGTTATTTATTTCGTTTCTTTTATTAATCTATATTTCAGATAGTTTGGTTCGCTTTCCAATTGAATTAGATAATAAAAAAGAATACGGGACTAAAAACATTACAAGAATGAAGCCTTTTTTATCTTTAAAAATTAGTTTATTTCTTTTTTCAAGCGTTCTTTTTTTAATTTTAAATACTGTTATTCCTTTGAGTTTAGATTCTTTTAATTCTTATGGTGAAAAAAATTTAGAAAATATTTGGTCATTTGATGAAGTTTTAGGCTTAGAAACAATCCTTTTATTTTTTTTAATTTTATTATCACAATTTCCCATTGTGATTAGTTCTATTTTGAATATAGAAAAAGATAGTCAAATTTTACCGGAATTTTGGAAAATCTTAAGTCTTTTTACTTTTCTAATTTCTGGCTTTCTTACACCGACAATTGATGGGTATACACAGCTTAGTTTTGCGTTTTCTACGATTTCATTGTATGTTTTTCTTATTAATTTCATTCAAAAAAGAGTAACTATTAAATTTCAAGGAATTACTTCACTTAATTTTTAAAAAAAAAATTGAAAAATACCAAAATAAAACTTCTTTTTAAATTTTTCTCTCATATTGCCTTCCTATTTTATTCATATAAGTAAACATTTTAGATTTTAAGTATGTTATTACAAAGTAAACGACAATCGTTTTTAAAAATTACCTTTAGTTTTCTTTTAAGTTTATTCTTTTTTCCATATAGTTCATTTGCTTTTCCCATTTACGCACAACAAGCATATGAAAGTCCACGCGAAGCAAATGGAAGAATTGTTTGCGCAAATTGCCATTTAGCTCAAAAACCAACAGAATTTGAAGCTCCAAGTGCAATTTTACCCGATAGCGTTTTTGAAACTATTGTAAAAATCCCTTACGATACAACTAAAAAACAAGTTTTAGGAAACGGACAAAAAGGTGGTCTAAATGTAGGTGCGGTAGTTATTTTGCCAGATGGATTTAAGCTAGCTCCAAAAACACGTCTAGAAGAATCAGTAAAAGCAAAACTTAAAGGAGTTTACATCACACCTTATAGCTCAACAAAAGAAAATATTCTTGTAGTTGGACCAATTAGCGGGGATAAATATCAGGAAATTCCTTTTCCTATTTTATCACCAGACCCATCAAAAGATAAAAACGTTTATTTTGTAAAATATCCGATTTATGTTGGTGCAAATAGAGGACGTGGGCAAGTTTATCCAACAGGTGAAAAAACAAATAATAATCTGTTTACTTCAATTGCTGCAGGAAAAATAGAAGAAATTAAGGAAAATGGAAAAAATATAGATGTAAGCATTCTTTCGAAAACAGGTGAATTAAAAACACAAAGTATTCCTAAAGAATTAGATTTAATTGTTAAAACAAATCAAATAGTTGAACTAGATCAAGCACTAACATTAAACCCAAATGTTGGAGGATTTGGTCAAACAGAAACAGAGATTGTATTACAGGATCCTAACAGAATTTATGGCTATGTCGCATTTTGTTTTTCAATTATTATTGCGCAATCAATGTTAGTATTTAAGAAAAAACAATATGAAAAAGTGCAAATTGCTGAGCTAGATTTTTAATATTTAAGATTTAAAAAAGGGTTACCCTTTTTTAAATCTTTTCTAATTATTTTTTTCCGATTCGCCTATGATAAATTTAGTAAATCGACTAATTTGAATATTTTCTCCTAATAATGAAACATGGTTTTTGATATATTCTTCTACTGTTAAGTCCGGATCGCGAATGCATGATTGATTCATTAGCGTTAAGTTTTTTAAGTTTTTTTCAACGCGACCTTTTAAAATTGATTGTTTGATATTTTCTGGCTTATTTTTTAAATCATCACGCTCTATTTCAACAGCCATTTCTGCATCCCATAATTCCTGCGGAATATCATTTAAAGTGATATAATTGATAGAATTACCTGCTGCAATTTGCATAGCTAAATTTCGACCAAGATTTTGAAATTCAAGACGTCTAGCAACAAAATCCGTTTCACAATTTAATTCTAAAAGAACTCCTAGTTTCGAACCTGTATGAATGTAGCTAGTAATAATTCCTTGTTTAGTTGTTCGAGATAGCTTTTTTTCGGCAGAAGCTAAACCTTTTTGTCTTAAGAAATTTATAGCTTTTTCAAAATCTCCTTGAGTTTCAACTAAAGCATTTTTACAATTAAGCATTCCGGCTCCTGTTTTTTCTCTAAGTAATTTAATTTGTTCTGAGGTTATATTCATAATTATGGCAATTAATTCTATTAATTTTATTATTACTTTTTTAAGCTTGAATTCTTGGATAATAGATAATAATATATTAAGTATATTTATTAGAGTCAATATAAGCTAATTTTTTTTTATTTTTAAGATCCACATATTTTTTAATATCTGGAATATTTTTAACTTTTAATTTTTATGAAAAAAACTCTATCCATTACTGTTTATAATGAGTCAGGCGTTCTAACTCGCATTTCAACAGTATTTTCTAGTCGTGGTTTTAATATTGATAGCATTGCAGTTGGTCCGACGGAAAATAATGGAATTTCTAAAATAATTTTGGTGATTCCAGGTGACTATCAAACAATTGAGCAAATTACTAAGCAGTTAAATAAATTGATTCAAGTAATTGAAGTAAAAGATATTAGCAACCGGGCTTGTGTTGAAAGAGAATTAATGTTGATTAAAGTGAAATCTTCTGCCCTTACTCGATCGGAAATTTTGGAAATTGTTCAAATTTTTCGCGCAAAAGTAGTAGATATTTCAGATATTTCTATTACAATCGAAGTTACAGGAGACCCAGGAAAAATAATTACCATTCAACAATTATTAAAACACTATCAAATTATTGAAATTGTTCGAACTGGAAAGATTGCAATTGAACGTGAATTAGGTATTAATACAGAATTTTTAAAAAATATTTAGTAAACTGGGGACGGAGGGACTTGAACCCTCACGACCAATATAAGTCAACAGATTTTAAGTCTGTTGTGTCTACCATTCCACCACGTCCCCAAAAACAAAAAGAAAGACGGTATCCAGATTCGAACTGGAGAATAAAGGATTTGCAATCCAATGCCTTACCACTTGGCGATACCGTCTTTTTGTTTCTATACATAAATATAACGCATATTTATAAAAAAAAGCAAATTATTTTCTTCTTATAATATATAAGAAGATAGTAAATCTAATAAGTTCTGATCATTGCAAATTTCTTTTTTATTTTTTATTTAATTCTTAAATATGGCTATTACAACTAAAAAAATAATTGAAACAAAATCTAGTGCTAAAGAAACATTATTAACGCCTCGTTTTTATACAACAAATTTCCAAGAAATTTCACAATTAGATATTAGTTCTAATAAAGAAGAAATTGAAGCTATTGTAGAAGAATTTCGTATTGATTATAATCGAGACCATTTTATTAGAGATAAAGAATTTTCCACTTCATGGGATGTTTTTGATGAAAAAACACGTAATATCTTTATTGAATTTTTAGAGCGCTCTTGTACAGCTGAATTTTCTGGGTTTTTATTATATAAAGAGATTTCTAGAAATTTAAAAAAAGAGAATCCGCTTTTAGCGGAAGGTTTTTCCTTTATGTCTCGTGATGAAGCTCGCCATGCTGGTTTTTTAAATAAAGCAATGAGTGATTTTAATATTTCATTAGATTTAGGTTTTTTAACAAAAACACGCAAATACACTTTCTTTGCGCCGAAATTTATTTTTTATGCAACTTATTTATCCGAAAAAATAGGTTATTGGCGCTATATCACAATTTATCGTCATTTAGAAAAAAATCCAAATTTCCGAGTTTACCCATTATTTCGATTTTTTGAAAGTTGGTGCCAAGATGAAAATCGTCATGGAGATTTTTTCGCAGCCTTACTAAAATCGCAAAAGTCACTTTTAAATACGTATGAGTCTAGATTATGGTGCAGATTTTTCTTATTATCAGTTTTTGCAACCATGTATTTAAATGATCTTCAACGAGCGGATTTCTATTCAACAATTGGTTTAGATTCAAAACAATTTGATCAACATGTTATTCGTAAAACAAACCAAAGCTCAAAAACTTTATTTCCTGTTATCTTAGATGTTGATCATCCAGATTTCTTTCATTTCTTAGATAATTGCTCTGCCGCTAATTCACAATTAATTGAAATTGAAAAAAATTCAGAGAATAGTATTGTTAGCTTATTTTTAAAGATTCCACATTATTTTGAATTAGCTATTAATTTAGTTAAATTATATTTTTTACCTGTTATTGAAACAAAATATATTTGGACTGAAAAATAAAAAATTGGTAAATTGAAATTCTTCTCAAGCTTATATTAGATTCTAATTTCCTCTTTACTATTTATTTAATCAAGATTAAAATAATACAAGTAGCTATTTTAGACTTAAAAAATAATGAAATTAAAAACACGTAAATCAGCTTCAAAAAGAGTTAAACGAAAAAAAAATAGTTTTGCTCGTAAAAAAGCTTTTAAAGGCCACTTATTACGAAAAAAAAATTCTAAACGACTTCGCACTTTAGCACAAGCAACTCAAATTCATTCGTCAGATAGTAAAACATTCAATCTTATGCTTCCTAACTATTAATTCTTATTAATAGAAAAACGAAGAAATAATAATTTAAACTGTTTTCTAATCTCTAAAAGGCTTATAAAAAATTTTTGAAACCAAAAAAAGAAAAATGGTAAGAGTAAAAAGAGGAAACGTTGCAGCAAAAAGACGTAAAAAATATTTAAATTTGGCTAAAGGATATGTTGGTTCAAATTCGCGTCTTTCGACTATGGCTGGAGAACAAGTTGTTCAAAGCTTAAATTTTGCATATATTGGAAGAAAACTAAAAAAACGTAATTTTCGTCGAATCTGGATTTATAGGATAAATGCAGCAAGTCGAGCACGCCAAAATATTTATTCAAAATTTATAGGTTCATTAAGAAAAATCGATATTTTCTTAGATAGAAAAATATTAGCTTTTTTAGCTTTCAGTGATTTATCTTCTTTTAATTTAATTGAACGCCATTCAAAAAATAATTAATTTTTAAATGCTTAACTCGACGTTGATCTTTGGAGTTAAGCATTTAAAAATTTGACATACCAAAATCTCTCATATAATATATATATACTTCTATATTCTTCTTTTTGCTGATATAGCTCAATTGGCAGAGCGTCTGACTTGTAATCAGAAGGTTGAGAGTTCAACTCTCTCTATTAGCTATTTAGTTCTTCTATTTTTTAAATTTAAGTAACTCTGAGTAAGTTTAGTAATAGGTTAATTTATTTTTATTTCACAATAATTTTATCTCAAAATTTTTTTAGCATTATGGCGAATAATTTAATTATAATAGTACTAAATTAGAATAGTAAAATATTCAACAGAAAGAAATAATTTGAAAACATTTTATGGAAACAATCTTATTAAGTAAATTACCGGGAGTTTATGCAATATTTGGACCTCTTACTGATATTTTACCCGTAATTCCAGTGCTATTTTTTTTATTAGCCTTTGTATGGCAAGCAAGTGTTGGATTTAGATAAAATTTTTTGTATAATTTTTAAACAAAATTAATTAAAAAAAAATAATGGTAGAACCACTTTTAATAGGAATTGTTTTAGGTTTAATAGTTGTAACTCTATTAGGTCTTTTTGTCGCAGCTTATCTTCAATTTAAACGTGGAAATGAGTTAACTTTTTAAAAATTATTAAAAAATTTATTAGATATATGTAATTTAATTCTATATCTAATAATTACCAACTTGCTTTTGTTATACCCGGTAAAAAACAGTCGTTTGCAAGCTCGCGTAAAGCATTTCTGCATAAACCGAAAAATCTGAAATACCCACGAGGACGTCCAGTTTTCCAACATCTATTTCTTAATCGAATACGTGAACTATTTCTTGGAAGTTTCTGAATTTTTTCATTTAATGTAAAAATTTCTTCTAATGATTTAGCTTTTTTTAATTCATTTAAAAAAAATGCCCGTTTTTCCGAATATTTTAATACTAATCTTTTGCGTTTTTTTTCACGCTCAAGCATTGCTTTTTTTGCCATATTATTCTTATAAATAGTTTTATTATAAGAATAATATAGCAAAGATAAGATTTTTAACCAAATTTTCCTAAAGTGGAAGCTATAACAAATGGCGCGTATGTAAAGATATAACCGATTGTAAAATGCGCAAGTCCAACTAAACGAGCTTGAACTATTGATAATGCTACTGGTTTATCTTTCCAGCGTACTAAATTTGCTAATGGAGTACGTTCATGAGCCCAAACAATTGTCTCAATTAATTCTTGCCAATAACCTCTCCAAGAAATTAAGAACATAAACCCAGTCGCCCAAATTAAATGTCCAAATAAGAACATCCAAGCCCAAACTGATAAGTTATTCATTCCTAATGGATTATAACCGTTAATTAATGGTGAAGAGTTTAGCCATAAATAATCTCGTAGCCATCCCATAATATAATTTGATGATTCATCAAATTGCGCGGGATTTCCTAACCATAATGTTATATGTTTCCAATGCCAATAAAATGTTGTCCACCCTATTGTATTTAACATCCAAAACATCGATAAATAGAAAGCATCCCATGCTGAAATGTCACATGTTCCACCTCTTCCTGGACCATCACATGGGAAGCTGTATCCAAAATCTTTTTTATCTGGCATTAATTTTGAACCTCTAGCATCTAAAGCACCTTTAACTAAAATTAAAGTTGTTGTATGTAACCCTAAAGCAATTGCATGGTGAACTAAAAAATCCCCTGGTCCAATTGTTAAAAATAGTGAATTTTTAGGACTGTTAATCGCTTCTAACCAATTTGGTAGCCATAATTGTTGACTTGCTACAGTCGCAGGGCTTTGACTAGAAGATAAAAGTGTATCAAATCCATAAACTGTTTTTCCCGAAGCGGCTTGAATCCATTGAGCAAAAATAGGCTCTACTAAAATTTGCTTTTCAGGTTGTCCAAAAGCTACTACAACGTCATTGTGCACATATAACCCTAATGTATGGAATCCTAAAAATAGAGAAACCCAACTTAAATGTGAAATAATAGCTTCTTTATGATCTAATAGTCTTGCTAAAACATTGTTTTTATTTAATTCAGGATCGTAATCACGAACGAAAAAAATTGCTCCATGTGCAAAAGCTCCAACCATTAAAAAACCAGCAATATATTGATGATGTGTGTATAAAGCAGCTTCAGTTGCATAATCACGAGATAAAAATGCATATGGATTTAAAGCGTAAATATGTTGAGCTACCAGAGATGTTATAACTCCTAATGAAGCTAAAGCTAATCCTAATTGGATATGTAAAGAATTGGTAATTGTTTCATATAGTCCAATATGCCCTTTTCCTAATCTTCCTCCAGGTGGGCGGTGAGCTTCAAGAATTTCTTTAATACTATGTCCAATACCAAAATTAGTTCGGTACATATGACCTGCAATAATAAATAACACCCCAATAGCCAAGTGATGATGTGCAATATCTGTTAACCAAAGCGATTGAGTTTGTGGATGAAAACCGCCTTTAAAAGTTAAAATAGCAGTTCCAGCTCCTGTTAACGTGTTAAAAATATGGCTTGATGTGTCAGCGTTTTCAGCATAAGCACTCCAATTTCCACTAAAGAAAGGAGCTAATCCTGCAGGATGTGGTAAAATTGTTAAAAAATTATCCCATCCAACATGAATTCCGCGAGATTCTGGAATTGCAACATGAACTAAATGCCCTGTCCATCCTAATGAACTAAATCCGAATAAACCAGATAAATGATGGTTTAAACGAGATTCATTATTTTTAAACCATGAAATACTAGGTTTAAATTGGGGTTGTAGATGTAGCCATCCAGCTTGTAGAAATAAAAGTGCAACCACTAATAAAAAGATAGAGGCACTATATAAATCTTGATTTGTTCTTATTCCAATTGTATACCACCATTGATAAACTCCAGATAATGCAATATTTACAGGATAAATAACACCACCACGTGTAAATGCTTTAAGTGCACTTTCTCCAAAATGGGGATCCCAAATTCCATGGGCAATAGGTTTAACTTTTAATGGATTTAAAATCCATTGTTCAAAATTTCCTTGCCAAGCTACATGGAATAAATTTCCTGCTGTCCAAAGAAAAATGATTGCTAAATGACCAAAATGAGAAGCAAATATTTTTTGGTACAGTGCTTCTTCTGTAATATCGTCATGAGCTTCTAAGTCATGAGCTGTTGCAATACTAAACCAAATACGTCGTGTAGTCGGATCTTCACTTAAGACTTGACTAAATTTAGGAAATCTTGTTGCCATTGATAAAACTCCTTTTCTTTTTATTTAATTTTAAAAATTAACTTACAGAAATAATTCGAGCTAAGAAGAAGGCCCATGTAGTTCCAATTCCCCCTAATAAGTAATGTGCTAATCCAACTGCTCTTCCTTGAGTAATACTTAAAGCTCTAGGTTGAATTGCTGGAGCTACTTTTAATTTATTATGTGCCCAAACAATTGATTCAATTAATTCTTGCCAATATCCGCGTCCACTAAATAAGAACATTAAGCTAAATGCCCAAATAAAATGTGCCCCTAAGAAAATAAGCCCATACGCCGATAATGCGGATCCATAAGATTGAATAACTTGAGAAGCTTGCGACCAAAGGAAATCTCTTAACCATCCATTAATTGTTAATGCTCCTTGTGCAAAATTTCCACCCGTAATATGCGAAATTGCTCCTTGCGGCGTTACAGAACCCCAAATATCAGATTGCATTTTCCAACTAAAATGGAAAATAACGATCGAAATAGAGTTATACATCCAGAATAAGCCTAAGAAAACATGATCCCATCCGGAAACTTGACACGTTCCACCTCGACCTGGTCCATCACAAGGGAATCTAAATCCTAAATTCGATTTGTCTGGAATTAAACGCGAATTACGCGCGTATAATAAGCCTTTAAATAAAATTAGAGCTGTTACATGAATTGTAAAAGCATGAATATGATGAACTAAAAAGTCTGCTGTTCCTAATTTCATTGGAACTAAAGCAATTTTCGAACCAAGAACTACTGGATCTCCTCCAAAAATATAACTTGCAGTTGCTAAAGCATTTGGTGAAGTTGTAGATGGAGCAAGCGTATGTAAACTTTGAACCCATTGAGCGAATATTGGCTGCAATGAAATAGCTTTATCTGAAAACATATCTTGTGGACGACCTAATGCTTGCATTGTATCATTATGAATATATAGTCCAAAACTATGGAATCCTAAGAAAATGGAAACCCAGTTTAAATGCGAAATAATTGCGTCACGATGACGAATTACTCGATCTAAAAGATTGTTATAATTTAGTGTTGCATCATAATCACGTACCATAAAAATTGAACCATGTGCTCCAGCTCCAACAATACAAAACGCTCCAATCCACATATGATGTGTAAATAGAGATAATTGCGTTGGATAATCAATAGCGATGTAAGGATACGGAGGCATTGCATACATATGGTGAGCAATAATAATAGTTAGCGATCCTAAAAGAGCTAAATTAATAGCTAATTGGGCATGCCATGAAGTTGTTAAAACTTCATAAAGTCCTTTGTGACCTGTTCCTGTAAAAGGCCCTTTATGAGCTTCAAGAATTTCCTTAATACTATGTCCAATACCAAAATTAGTTCGGTACATATGACCTGCAATAATGAATAATACAGCGATAGCTAAATGATGATGTGCAACATCTGTTAGCCATAAACTTGCAGTTGTTGGATTTAAACCGCCTTTAAAAGTTAAAATGTCTGAATATTTAGACCAATTTAAACTGAAAAAAGGTACTAGACCTTCTTTAAAAGAAGGGTATAGTGTTGAAATAAACTCACGATTAATTAATAATTCATGAGGATCTGGCAAATCTTTTGGATCTAATCCTGAATCTAAAAGTTTGTTAATTGGATTTCCAATATGAATTTGATGTCCAGCCCAAGAAAGCGAGCCTAAACCTAATAATCCCGATAAATGATGATTTAGCATTGATTCAGCATTTTGGAACCATTCTAATTTCGGTGCTGCTTTATGATAATGAAACCAACCAGCAAAAAGCGTTAATCCGGCAAATACTAAACTTCCTAGTGCAATACAATAAAGTTGTAGTTGTGTTGTTACGCCTTCAGCACGCCAAATTTGAAAGAATCCTGAAGTGATTTGAATTCCTTGGAAATTTCCACCAACATCTGCATTTAAAATCTCTTGTCCAACTATTGGCCAAACGGATTGTGCACTTGGCTTAATTTGCAAAGGATTTACTAGCCATGCAGTATAATTGGAGAAATAAGCTCCATGAAAATGCATACCGCTTAGCCATAGAAAAATAATTGCTAATTGGCCGAAATGAGCACTAAAAATTTTTCTTGAAACATCTTCTAATGATTTTGTTTGTAAATCAAAATCATGAGCGTCTGCATGTAAATTCCAAATCCATGTTGTTGTTTTTGGCCCTTTTGCTAAAGTTCGTGAAAAATGACCTGGTTTTGACCATTTTTCAAAACTTGTTTCAACTACATCTAAATCAACAAGTACTTGTGCTTTTTTAATTTTTCTAGCTTCTTGTTCTTGTGGAGTTGTAACCATATATTAAACTAATTTCAATTAACTGATTAACTATTTTTACTACATATCGGGTTCAAGTTTGATAGGAAGTATTTGATTATTATTATATATTTTTCTTTCCTAAATCATTTTTTTAGAAATAAGAATTTTTTTTTTTCATAAAAAGGGATATAATACTAGTATGCAGGGTAGCTGCCCGAGTGGTTAAAGGGGATGGATTGTAAATTCATTGGTAACCACCTACATAGGTTCAAATCCTATGCTACCCATTTTACAATACAAAACTATTTATTTAAATTTTCTAATCCCAACATTTGCGAGTTGCTTCTTCCTGGAGCAACCATAGGATAACAGTTTTCATTTTCGATTACATTAACGTCTATTATAGCAGCTTTATTTCTTGTTTGTAGCTCATGAATTAGGCTTTCTAAAGTTTCTTTATTTTCAATAGAAAAACCTAACAAGCCATAGGCTTTAGCTAAATCGGCAAAATTTGGCATTCCATTTTTCATATATGAATTTGAAAACCGATTTCCATAAAACGATTCTTGCCATTGTCTAACCATTCCTTGCCATCCATTATTAATGATAACAATCGTAATTTTTAATTGATATTGAGAAATTGTACCTAATTCTTGAATACTCATTTGAATGCTAGAATCGCCGCTAATGCAAATTACATCTTGATTAGGATTTGCAACTTTAGCCCCAATAGCAGCGGGTAAACCAAATCCCATTGTTCCTAGACCAGAGCTTGAAATCCATTTTTTTGGTTGACAATTTATCAACTGTGCAGACCACATTTGATGCTGTCCAACATCTGTTGTAAAGAAGGCATTTTCATTTTCTTTTCCAATTAAGTTAATTGTTTCTTGTGGTGATAATATTTTTGCTTGATAACTTGTTGAGATCAATGGATATGAATTTTTCCATTTATAGATTCTTTTTAGCCATGTTTTAGTTTGATTACTATCAAAATTAGGTTCTTTTTTTATTGATTTCAATAATTGAACTAAAATTTTTTTGATATCTCCAATAACACTTAATTGAGGGCATCTATTTTTTGAAATTTCCGCTGGATCAATATCAAAATGCAAAACTTCTGCTTCGCAAGCAAATTCTTCTAATTTTCCTGTTACTCGATCATCAAACCGTGCTCCTAACGTAATAAGTAAATCGCATTCACTTACAGCAAAATTTGCGTATGCTGTTCCATGCATTCCCAACATACCAAGGGCAAGATGATCTTTTTCATTATATGCGCTTTTTCCCATTAATGTAGTGGTTATTGGTATTTGGAAAAGTTTTGCAATTTGTTGAAGACTTTTAAAGGCATTTGAGCGAATAACTCCACCCCCAATATAAAACAGCGGCTGATAAGAGCGAGTGAAATAATTTAAAATATTTTTAATAAGGCCTAAATTAGTTAAATGTTCTGTTCGATAATTATTTTTTCGAAATAAATCTCCGATTTTGGTATATTTATATGTTCCAATTTCTTCTAGACCAACATCTTTTGGAATGTCAATTAAAACTGGACCGGGACGTCCATTTTGTGCTAAAAAAAAAGCTTCCGTTAAAATTTGAGGCAATAATTTTGTATCACGAACCGTATAGGAGTGCTTTACAATCGGCAAAGTAATTCCGAAAATATCTGTTTCTTGGAAAGCGTCGGTTCCTATAAATGTGCGTGTAACCTGACCTGTAATAATAACTAACGGAATTGAATCCATTCTAGCAGTAGCAATTCCTGTAACTAAATTAGTTGCTCCAGGGCCTGAAGTTGCAAAACATACACCAACTTTGTTGGTACTACGTGCATAAGCATCTGCTGCATGCGCAGCGCTTTGCTCATGTCTTACTAGAATATGTTTAATTAGGTTTTCTTTTTCCCAATAGTAAAGCTCATCATAAATGGGTAATATAGCACCACCAGGATAACCAAAAATATGCTCAACTCCATTTTGAATTAATCCGTCTAATAAAATATAAGCACCTGTTCGTAAACAATTGTTTTTTAAATTCATAAATTTTGACAAAGAAAGCTTATTTCTATTATTCTTTCTTATTTTTAATGAATAGTTTAACAAAAATTTCATTAGATTGTCTTAAAAACTTCAAATATAGTTATAATGTTTTAGTTTTAGAATATATGAAAAAAAATTTACTAACGTCAAAATCGTCTAGCTCTTCAAATGGCCAATCGGATAACATTATTGACGTTGAATTAGCGGATGAATCTTAAAAATGAATAAAAAAAAAAGGAGAGAGTGAGATTCGAACTCACGGAATCCTTAAGATTCATCTGATTTCAAATCAGACGCAATCGACCACTCTGCCATCTCTCCATTAATTGCGAAGGAAATTAAAAGAATTTTTTTTTGAATCCTTCGCAATATGTTTTGTATAGTTTAGTATATTATATTATTGGATTAAGTATTATATGTAGTTGTTCCTGTAAATTTAATAGAAGCAGGATTTGGATTTTTTCCTATAGAAAATTCTCGTTTTCCAACAGCTATTCTTCCTTCATTAACTTTCTCAGGGAAGACTCCATCTTTTGGATGAATAAATTGAATTTCGCCACTAGGAAATAATCGAAAAATGCGATAATCATTAATTTTAAAATTAGTACGTAATTGTTTTCCTAGCGCAAGACCTTGCTCTTTTCTAGCAAAATAGACAAGATTGGGACCCTTTTTCATAATAGCTGCTCCACCTGTTGGCATTTCAAAAATGTTATCTTTCGGATCTGATTTTTTTAAATCATTCGTCCAAGTTACAACATATTTTTCTTCAGTTTCAGCTGCATCTAACCAACCACCTGTACTTCCCCCGAATTCAGGAAAATAATTTGTATTAATCATGTGAAAACATTTTTTTTCTTTTTTTAATTTGAATCATTTTTCTTTTTTGTTTGTTGGAAGAAAAAGTTTTTTATCCTTTTAAGTTTGTTTATTTTTGTAGCGGGGAATGGATTCGAACCACTGACCTTCGGGTTATGAGCCCGACGAGCTACCAAGCTGCTCTACCCCGCCTCTGACTTATAAATGATAGAATCAAAATTATTATAGTTTCTTTTTAAAAAATTTCAAAAAAGAAGAAAAATCCTACTAAAAATAAAAAGCAAACTAAATTTGTTCTGACTAATCTTTGAAGAACAGGCTCGATTTTTTGAGTACTTAACAATTTATCATTTTTAATTAAAAAAAATGGCTTTTCCCAAATTTGCCCATCATACCAAGAAGCTTCTTCGTAAATAAGTCTTGGATTTTTAAATCGTTTATTAATTCCAACCCATCGAAAAAGAATGAAAGTTAAATAAAAGAAAAGCGAAAGAAAACTAAGAAAGAATTTGATAAAAAACCAATCAAAAAGAGCTTGCTTAAAAAAAAAAGAGTGTAAATCTATTTTTTTAAAAATAATAAATAATTCAGGCGAAGAAAAAAAAGAAAAACAAAGAAAAAAAAAGAGATAAGTTCTAAACAAAGTATTAATATATTTTTTTTGTGAAAATATTGTCCAATTAGTTAAATTATTTTCTTTAAAATTAATATATTCATTAATTGGTTTTTGATCTTCTGGAATAGGACATAATAAAAAAATTTTAATATCGAGATTCATAGAAATTTTGACAAATTTACAAAGCTATATAAATAAGAGATAAAAGATATATAGATATTATTTAGAGATATAAGTCTAAATTTGAATAAAAATAATTTATTTGTTGGATTAATTAAAATTAAAATGATTAAAAATCATTGATTTTAATTTTAATTAATAAAAGACTTAATTGGAAAATTCCTGAAATCCAAGTTAGACTTTCTAATGGATTTGAAGACGAACTTGAATTTTGATTGTTTATTGATTCTTTGGATGTGTCATTTTGGTTTAAAATTAGACCAATAAGAACTATACTATTAATTCCTAAAATCAATGTTAATGAATTATATATCTGAATCACTTTTAACCTATGTTTATTTTTCAAAAAGAAATTACAATTAGAAAAAATTAGGTTCAACAATTTAAGTGTTTGCTTGCACCTGTAAAAAAATAAATCCTAAACCTAAACCTAAAAGCGTAATTACGAAACAAATTGTTGCTACTGTTACTATTTCTCCCATAAATAAAATACTATTTTTAATATATTTAACTAATTTTTTTGCAGGTTAAAATCCGTTTCGTCCCCAGACAACTAACGCTAAAGAAAAAGAAAAAACTAGCATTAACGCAGCCCATCCTAAACTAAGTACATCTATCATAAGTTTTTCAAAATTTAATTTAAATTATTTTCTCTTTCTATTTTTTTATTATAATTTGAATAAAAAAATTTAATTTAATCTTATAATAATAGATAAATTACTCAATTACAAAGACTTCTATATGATTACTGAATTAAATATTTATCTTGCTATTCTAATTGCAACAGTTCTTCTTGCATTTTCTATTCGTTTAGGTGTTTCATTATATAAGGCTAATTAATCCTTCCACAAGGATTAATGAAATTCTAGTGGAATTCAATTCGTTTTTACCTATAAATTAAATTAATCTTATAATGTCAGCATTAAAAAATTTAAACAACTTTCCATTTGCAGCGATTATTGGTCAAGAAGAAATGAAATTAGCCCTTCAATTAAATGTAATTGATCCGAAAATTGGCGGTGTTATGATTATGGGGGATCGAGGAACAGGGAAATCAACAACTATTCGAGCTTTAGCTGATCTTTTACCAGATATAACTATTATTAAAAATGATCCTTTTAATACTGATCCCAAAGGTTTGCCTTTAGAATATGAAACAGAAGAGATTAAAATTCCAATGGTTGAATTACCTTTAGGAGCCACTGAAGATAGAGTTTGTGGAACAATTAATTTAAAAGAAATTTTATCTGGAGGAAATAGTACTTTTGAACCCGGCTTATTGGCTAGAGCTAATCGTGGCTTGCTTTATGTAGATGAAATCAATTTATTAGATGATCATCTTGTCGATGTTTTATTAGATTCCGCTGCATCTGGATGGAATACCGTTGAGCGAGAAGGAATTTCAATTAAACATCCAGCTAAATTCATTCTAGTTGGATCTGGAAATCCTGAAGAAGGTGAATTACGCCCTCAATTACTGGATCGTTTTGGTATGCATGCCGAAATTCGAACAATTCGAGACCCAAATTTACGAGTAAAAATTGTTGAAGAACGAATTAGTTTTGATCAATCTCCACAATCTTGGTTTGAAAAATATCAAGTGGAACAAATCAGTATTCAAAACCGAATTGTTTCAGCTCAAAATTTATTAAATCAGGTAACAATTAGCAAAGATTTTCAACTTAAAATCTCACAAATTTGTAGTGAATTAGAAATTGAAGGTTTACGTGGCGATATTGTTTCTACTCGAGCTGCGAAAGCATTAGCTGCATTTGAAAATCGCACTGAGGTGACTCTAGACGATATTAAAAGAACAATTACTCTTTGTTTAAGACATCGATTACGTCGCGATCCAATGGAATCGATTAATTCTGGTGAAAAAATAGATAATTATTTTCAAAAAATTTTTTTAAAATCTGATACTCAAATTTAGTTTTTTTATGAGCTCAGTAGGATTCGAACCTACATTAGAAACTTAGAAGGTTTCCGTCCTAATCCCTTAGACGATGAGCCCTAATTTTTTATATCAAAAAGTTTCAATATATGATATTTGATAGAGATGGGTAATACTGGATTTGAACCAGTGACCATCTGCTTGTAAGGCAGATGCTCTACCGCTGAGCTAATCACCCTTAACAATATAATGATATATTATCATTTTAATTTTAAATTGAATCAAAAGATTTCAAAAATTCTTAAAAAATCGACTTTTTCATTTCAATGATTCTTTAGAGGTTCGGTTTTATACGTTTTAGTATTAAATTATAAAATAATTATCCAATCTAAAAATATTTTTTATTAGTTGACTTGACATTTTAATTCAAAGTTGTTAAATTTATGGATTAAGAAATGCCAGACTAAGAGCACCTTTTTATACATTAAAATTAAAAATATAAAATTAAAAATATAAAATTAAAAATATAAAATTAAAAATATAAAATTAAAAATATAAAATTAAAAATATAAAATTAAAAATATAAAATTAAAAATATAAAATTAACATTATGAAAAAAGAATTACGAGGTGTTTCTAATAGTTTTAGGGTTCTATATAGCTTAAAAACGTCCCGTTCCTTTTCTTTTCAGTTGTCGGCTAAAAAAAATAATTCTCCTGGAAATAGCCCTTCTCGGGTAAGAAGAATTAAAACAAAAATTCAAGGTATTCTTTTAAATGGTTTTTTATTTGCCAACGTTCTATTAGGTTTTCAAAATCCTGTAAAGGCTAAATCTCTTACTAATAATCCGAGCGCCAAATTATCATTTGGAGCTGTGGACAATTTCCAAGAGACTGAAAATAATAGTGCAGTTATATCCTCATCTTTAACTTTGCAGCCAAATTGCGAGCGAAAAGCTCCCTCGATTTACGATGCAATGTATCAAAATATTATTTCATCTCGAGGGAAAAAAGACAAATCTAACGGAGGAAAGCAAAAGCTTTCTTCAGGCGATTTACTAATTCGAATTCAGTTAATGGCTAAACGAAGAGAAGAGAAAATTAAGAATCAAATCTTTAATTTTCAGCTTTTCTCTTTACTACAAAAAAATAATGAAAGTTTGATTACTGATCCAAATTTTAGAGCTAATCTCCGTTCTCAAACGCAACTTAAGACCTTAAATATGCGAAAGGACAAGCAAATTGTCAAGGCAATTCGACGTGAAAAAAGTCATGAGGAATTGTATCGAAGATATTTCTTGTTACAGAAATATTTTGTCCTTTATAAAGAAGTCGGAGAACTTATTTTAGATATTATTTCTCAAAATTATTGTTGTCATCCGATGCTTCCGAGTATAAAAAGCACTTGGAATTCAGGTATTTTCTCAAAAAATATAGCGGTTTTTAAAGACCGTGTTTCTCCTTATAAACCTCGTGTTGGCGAAGCTTTTTTTATTCCCGATAAATCATCAAATCAATTGACGGATCCAAATGAGCAAAATAAAAACAAGCAAATTTTATCTCAACAAAAAAAATCCGTTTTCAACAAGTTAATTTTGCAGCTTGAGTATGCAAAAATTTGGATTCAAAAAAATCCAAGATTTTCGTCTTCTATTATTTTAGTGCCTGTATTTTCTATTTTAGCTTTTTCTAATAAAGAAACTATTTCTAATATTTATCGCGCAGGAAATGATTTTGGTATAAAGGTTTTTGGAGAAATGCTTAAGTTTTTGAGTAATTTTGAAGATGTTTTTAATCAGTATGAGGACAAGTTTATGTACACTTTCAAAAATCTTATTGATCCTGATTTACCAAACACATTTGGCAGTCGTTTGCTCGAGAAAAAGCGCTTGCAAAAGTATGCAGCAAAATTTGCAGACGGTAATTTTAACGATCTTTTTGACAAGAATTTTTCATATATCCAAGATTTTAAGGATTTATTTAGCACCGATATCCCGAAAGAAATTTTTGAATTAAAAAAAGTGGAGGATATATTCAAAAATTTTAAGCCTTCTCAAGATTCTCAAGAGGGGGTATAAGGGGCTTGGTAAGCCTCCTTCTAATAGTCCTGATGAATAATAAAAAATATATTATTCCGAAATTTCCAAATTTAGCTTCTATAGTATTAGTTTAATCTATTTGCTTTTATAAACAATTATTAGTCTTTTATTTATTTTGAAAATTAATAGTTGTTTTTTCTAAAACATATTTAGCAATTTTTTCAATTTCTTCTTCTTTTAATCGGCCACCAAATGCAGGCATTCCATTTTTTCCATTTGTGACTTGGTAAATAATAGATTCTAGATTTTCCATACCATTTGCTTTTAACGTTTCTAATTTTAAATTTTTTTCTGGAATAATAATATTGTTGCCATCACGATGACAAACATTGCAGTTAGAAAAAAAGAGTTGCTCTCCAATTGAGCTATTTAAATCTTTTGCTACTATTTCTTTTGCTAATAGAAAGAAAAAGAAAAAATTAAAAAAAATAGCTTGATAATATTTTTGAATATTTTTTTTCATAGAATTAATTATATTCAACAAGATAAGATAAAAATTTGGGTATAATTAAAAATTATTATAAAAAAACACTAAAACAAAAAAATTTTTTTGTTTTAGTGTTTTTTTCTTTATAAAAAAGAAGAAATTTAAATAATAAAAGAAAATTTTAATTAATTAATAGGTTTTAATTGTAATGTAGGTTCTGTTTCTCTATTAATTCCTTTTTCAAATCCTGCAGCAGCTGCACGTGCACGACCAGCATGCCACCAGTGCCCAACTAATAAGAACCATCCAAGGAAGAAATGAGAACATGTTAACCACGATCTTGGTGAAACATAGTTAACAGAGTTAATTTCTGTTGCAACACCACCTACAGAGTTTAATGAACCTAAAGGTGCATGTGTCATATATTCTGCAGCTCTACGTTCTTGCCATGGTTGAATATCATTTCTAATTTTATTAATATCTAATCCATTTGGTCCACGTAATGGCTCTAGCCATGGTGCTCTTAGATCCCAGAATCTCATTGTTTCTCCACCAAAAATAATTTCTCCACTTGGCGAACGCATTAAATATTTTCCTAAACCAGTCGGACCTTGTGCAGAAGCTACGTTTGCCCCTAAACGTTGATCACGTACTAGGAACGTAAAAGCTTGTGCTTGAGATGCTTCGGGTCCAGTTGGACCATAAAATTCACTCGGATAAGCAGTGTTATTATACCAAACAAAAACTGCTGCAGATAATCCCATAACGGATAAAGCAGCTAAACTGTATGATAAATAAGCTTCTCCTGACCACACAAATGCTCGTCTTGCCCAAGCAAAAGGTTTTGTTAAAATATGCCAGATTCCACCAGTTATCGTTAAAATACCTAACCAAATATGTCCACCAACTAAATCTTCTAAATTATTAATCGAGACAATCCATCCATCACCACCAAACGGAGATTTAAATACATAACCAAAAATAACAAGAGGATTTAATGTTGGATTTTTTACGAAACGTACATCTCCTCCTCCTGGAGCCCATGTATCGTAAATACCACCGATATAAACAGCTTTAATTACTAATAAGAAAGCACCGATTCCTAATAGAATTAGATGAATTCCTAAAATAGTAGTCATTTTATTTTTATCGCGCCAATCATACCCAAATAAAGGAGCATTTGTTTCTAATGTATCTGGTCCGAATAGAGAATGATAAATTCCTCCAAAACCTAAAACAGCTGAAGAAATTAAATGTAAAACACCTACCACAAAGTAAGGGTAGATATCAAAAATTTCTCCTGCAGGGCCAACTCCCCATCCTAAAGTTGCTAAATGAGGTAATAAAATAAATCCTTGATCGTATAAAGGTTTTTCTGGAATAAAATGTGAAACTTCAAATAAAGTCATTGCACCCGTCCAAAATACGATTAGACCAGCGTGTGCTACATGTGCACCAAGTAGTTTTCCAGAAAGATTAATTAATCTGGCATTTCCAGCCCACCAAGCAAAGCCTGTGGATTCAATAGTTTTATCAGTCGTTATTTCTAAATCATCAAAGCGCGTTTCCACGTGGTAATACCTCTTCTGGGAATATATAATTTTCATGTGGTTGATCTTGAGCCGCCATCCACAGTCTGATACCTTCATTTAATAAAATATTTTTTGTATAGAACGTTTCAAATTCTGGATCTTCTGCTGCTCTTAATTCTTGTGAAATAAAATCATAAGCACGTAAGTTTAATGCTAATCCTACAATTCCAACTGCACTCGCCCATAACCCAGTTACTGGAACAAATAACATGAAGAAATGTAGCCAGCGTTTATTTGAAAACGCTACACCGAAAATTTGAGACCAGAAGCGATTTGCTGTTACCATTGAATATGTTTCTTCAGATTGTGTAGGCGTAAATGCTCTAAATGTATTTGCTGAATCTCCATCTTCAAATAAAGTATTTTCTACAGTTGCACCATGAATAGCACATAATAATGCGCCTCCTAAAATTCCTGCTACACCCATCATATGGAAAGGATTTAGTGTCCAGTTATGGAATCCTTGTAAGAATAATAAGAAACGGAAAATAGCTGCTACACCAAAACTAGGAGCAAAGAACCAGCTTGCTTGTCCTAAAGGATAAAGTAAGAATACTGATACAAATACAGCTATTGGTCCTGAAAACGCTAACGCGTTATAAGGACGAATTCCTACAAGTCGAGCAATTTCAAATTGACGTAAACAGAAGCCAATTAGTCCAAATGCTCCATGTAAAGCAATAAATGTCCATAAACCACCAATTTTAATCCATAAAGTAAAGTTTCCTTGAGCTTCAGGTCCCCATAATAAAAGAAGTGAGTGTCCCATGCTATTTGCTGGAGAAGATACTGCGGCAGTTAAAAAATTACATCCTTCTAAGAAAGAACTAGCTAATCCATGTGTATACCATGACGTAACAAATGTAATTCCAGTTAACCATCCTCCTAATGCTAAATACGCACATGGAAATAAAAGTAATCCAGACCATCCAACGAAAA
>Ga0214179_1000001_pt1:0-10000 | contig 133333 bp, 125 predicted proteins | sample TroBogEpilimnion_21_FD_153017 | JGI IMG/M metagenome (GOLD analysis project Ga0214179, IMG submission 153017) | Freshwater microbial communities from Trout Bog Lake, WI - 01OCT2007 epilimnion | ecosystem: Environmental > Aquatic > Freshwater > Lake > Epilimnion/Euphotic zone | place... | reverse complement strand
ACTAGCCGTTTGATAGGAATTCGGTGGAAGTACAGCAATGTATGTAGCCAAGATTTACTAAAAACCATATTTTTAAGTATCATTTTAGTTTTACACTTTTAATTTCGGTATTTATAGCATAATAGTACCACGCCATTCCATTCCGAACATGGTTGTTAAATGTTATTGCGGCGAAAATACTTCAAGAGCAGTCTTTTGGGAAAATAGCACGATGCCGAAATTTCTATTTTTTTTTTTCTAGATTTTCATTTTAATTATTATATAGTAATATAAGTACTAACATTTCTTTTTTATTAAATCCTTAGTAGCTCAGTTGGTAGAGCAATCGGCTGTTAACTGATTGGTCGTTGGTTCGAGTCCAACCTGAGGAGTTTTGGTCTAGTTTTTTTAAGTGTTAAGAAAATAATATATAATATAATTCGATTATAATAAGTATAAGAATTTAGATACTTTTTATTACTTTTTTTTAAGTCAAAAAAGTTTATATTATTAAAGAGAGAATAGTTTATGAGTCATACAGTTAAAATTTATGATACTTGCATTGGTTGCACACAATGTGTAAGAGCTTGCCCAACAGATGTACTTGAAATGGTTGTATGGGAAGATTGCCGTGCGGGTCAAATTGCTTCTGCTCCTCGAACTGAGGATTGTGTTGGGTGCAAACGATGCGAAAGTGCCTGTCCGACAGATTTTTTAAGTATTCGTGTTTATTTAGGTGGAGAAACAACTAAAAGCATGGGGCTAGCATATTAATTTTTCTTTTTTTATCAAAATTTAAAAGATAATAGAATTTCTATTATCTTTTAAATTCTTAATTTAATACCCATCCATAACTATGTAGACCTTTTCCTAAAAAATTGACTCCTAAATAGCAAATCCAAATAACAAAAAATCCTCCTGAACCAATTAAAGCTGCTTTTTGTCCTTGCCATCCTTTTAAAAGGCGAGAATGGAGATAAATTGCAAATACTAACCAAGTAATTAAAGCCCATGTTTCTTTTGGATCCCAACTCCAATAAGCTCCCCAAGCCTCGTTTGCCCAAACTGCGCCCGATATAATTCCAGTTGTTAAAAATGGAAATCCTAAACCTATAATTCTATAACTCCAAATATCGATTGTTTCTAATAAAGAATATTTTGATGTTTCGCCTGAAATTTTTTCCATTTGGATGGATAAAAAACTTGTGTTTTTTAAGCTTTGCTGTTCAGTTTGAAGCGAAAATAGTTCTGCATTTTGTCCTTTTTTCGGTAAATTATTCGTTAAATTAAGACGATTTGGAGTGCTAAATGAAAATGCCAAATATAAAATTGATAGTAATGATCCTACAATTAAAGTCGCATAGCTAATCATCATCATACTTACATGCATCATTAGCCAATTGGATTGTAATGAAGGAACGAGTGGTAATGCTTTTTGCATATCTGTTGGTAATGTTAAACTAGAAAAACCTGAAATAAAAAATAAGATTGGCGTCGCCAATGCACCAATTAAGCGGCTTTTTGTTTTATATTCTACAATTAAATGAATTGAAGAAATTCCCCAACTTAAAAAAATTAACGATTCATATAAATTACTTAAAGGAAAATAACCTTCTCCTATCCAGCGAAAGAGTAAAGTAAGCATAAACAAAAGATTACTGAAAAAAACTAAAATTTTACTAATTTTAAAAATTAGTTCGTTTTTCGGAAGTGAGAGACTAATCCAATAATTTATCATCGCAAAAAAAAGAAAAAAACAAGCTAAAACTGGAAATTGGTAATCTTGAAAGAAGAATATTTTCATTAGTAGAATTAGTAGAATTTTTAAGTCTAAATATTTTTTAATATTATAGGTCATTCAGTAGAAAATAGCTCCAAAATTTTTTTAGTTTCTTCTTTTAGAATTGTTAACTCTAGAAAATAGACGAATTTTTATTACTGTAGTTGGGGTTTTACTAAAAGTTGAACAATAGTAGTAACTCATTATGGAAGAGGGGACGAATATGACAGCAACTTTAGAAAGATATGAAAGCCAAAATATTTGGGAACGTTTTTGTTCTTGGATTACAAGTTTAGATAATCGTTTATACATTGGATGGTTCGGTGTTGTAATGATTCCTACACTTTTAACTGCTACAACTTGTTTTATCATTGCATTTATCGCTGCTCCGCCAGTAGATATCGATGGTATTCGTGAACCAGTAGCTGGTTCTTTATTATATGGAAACAACATCATTACTGGTGCTGTTATTCCAAGCTCAAACGCAATTGGTGTTCACTTCTACCCAATTTGGGAAGCTGCATCTGTAGATGAGTGGTTATACAACGGTGGTCCTTACCAATTAGTTGTTTTACACTTCTTAACTGGTGTTGCTACTTATTTAGGTCGTGAGTGGGAATTAAGTTTCCGTCTTGGTATGCGTCCTTGGATTTTCGTTGCATTCTCTGCTCCAGTAGCAGCTGCAACTGCAGTATTTTTAATCTACCCAATCGGTCAAGGAAGCTTCTCTGATGGTATGCCTTTAGGTATTTCTGGAACATTCAACTTCATGTTAGTATTCCAAGCTGAACATAACATCTTAATGCACCCATTCCATATGGCTGGTGTAGCTGGTGTATTTGGTGGATCTTTATTCTCTGCAATGCACGGTTCTTTAGTAACATCTTCTTTAATCCGTGAAACTGCTGAAAATGAATCTCTAAATTATGGTTACAAATTTGGTCAAGAAGAAGAAACTTATAACATCGTAGCTGCTCATGGTTACTTTGGACGTTTAATTTTCCAATACGCTAGTTTCAACAACTCTCGTTCATTACACTTCTTCTTAGCTGCTTGGCCAGTTATCGGTATCTGGTTAACTGCTTTAGGAATTAGTACAATGGCATTTAACTTAAACGGATTCAACTTCAACCAATCTATCGTTGATAGCCAAGGTCGTGTAATTAACACTTGGGCTGACATCGTTAACCGTGCTAACTTAGGTATGGAAGTAATGCATGAACGTAATGCACACAACTTCCCTCTAGATTTAGCTGTAACTGCTCCAGTTATTGTTGGATAAAAAATTAAAAAATAAAAGAAATAAATTATTTCTTTTATTTTTTTTATTTTTACAATTTTTTAATTTTTTTTATATTATTATTTTCAATATAACGAATCAAGTTTTCAAATTCAATTTCTAATTGTATTTTTCCCCTGTTTGTTATTCCTCCAAGCCAGAAATTTTTATGTTGATGAAAAACCCAAAGTTGTGTATAGGGTAAATAGCTTAAGCCAGTTGTAACCATTAACAGTCCAAATCCGAAATAAATTATTCCAATACTTGGATCATACTTGAGTAATAATCCAGTAGATGGCAATATATCACAAACTCGATACTCTTGATTAATTATTTGCCCTAAATTACTTTCTTTTAAAAAATTTCCTTTGTCATCATATACTAAAAAAGTTTGTCGTAATTGATCAAAAATTAAACTATAATTTTTTTCATTATCTTTTATCCAAGTAATCCAAGACCTAGAAGTTTTATTGAGTGAAAAAAGCGGAAACTCATAAATTTTGTTTTCTTTAATTTTTTCAACTCTTATTCCTAATAAATTCCAATCACTTTGGTAAATATCAACATTTTTGTAGCGTAATGGATTATTTACTGAAATTGTTTGTTCTTTAATTTCAGTTCCATAGTTATCTAAAATCGATAAATTAGAGTAAAATTGATGAATTTTTTTTTTTTCATATTCTACCCAAAAATCATTGACTCTAATATTAATATTAGGTAATTTTGTAAACCAGCCAACACGAATTGGATTTTGAATATGAAAAAATTCTCCTTTAGGCAATACTTCTTGTGCTTTAAAATTTTGAAATGCCCCAATGGATGATCCTATTAAAATAATTATTAAACTAAAGTGAACTAGAATTGGACTAATTCTTCCAACTAAACCTTTATATCCATAAATTAAATTTTTATTTTGATAAATATAAAAATTTAGTTTTTGAATTTTTAATAAAAGTATTTCTCTAATATAGTAATTATTTTTTATATTTACAAAAAAAGGAAGATTAAAAAATGCTTTTTTTTCTTTTTTAAATAAGTAATCTTTGGAGCTTTTAAGTACTGGAAATTGGCGCGTAATTGTACAACTAATTAATGAAATTCCAAGAATAAATAAAAGCAGTAAAAACCACCAAGTTCGGTAAATATGATCTAAACCTAAAAAAAGAATTAAATTAGAATTTATAAATCCATAAATAGGTTTATCTAAAGGATAGTTTTGCTGATAAAAGAGGATATTTTCATCTTGTTCAATAACTGAGCCGAAAGAACTTGCAATAGCAATTGCTAAAAGAACTGCTAAAGCAAATTTTAAATCTGTTAATATTTTGATTATTTGTCTAGTTCGGAAAAATTTCATGATTGATCATCTTTTTTATGAAATTGCTAATTTCCAGCGTCCTTTACGTCTTCTATTTTTTAAAATTTTTCTTCCTGTTTTCGTTGCCATTCTTGCTCTAAATCCTGATGTTTTGATGACTTTTTTTCGGCGTCCATTTAAGGTGTGTTTTGACATAATTATTTCTAATATTTAATAATTGATTGGTCTGTTCAGATAATAATATATCATAGAAGATTTAATTTCAGCGAACATTGTTTTAAACGAATCAAATGCTTCTAAATTATATTCTACTAAAGGGTTTTGCTGGCCATATGATTTCCAATTGATTGTTTCTCGTATATAACCCATTCTTTCAATATGTTCTGTCCAATAAAAATCAATAATTTTAAGAAGAATAAAAGATTTTGTATTTTTTAATAATCCAATTTGGTATAAATTAGAACAAGCGAATCTGAGATCATAGCTAATCCAAACTTCTTGATATCTTCTTTTTTCGTTATTTGTGTTTTTTGTATCTAAAATATTTGGACTACAATAGAAAGAATAAGGCCCTGTTAATGCTTCGATACTTTGACTAAAATTTTGAAACGAATTTTCAGAATATTCTTCATCAGAGCAAATTTCTGCTAACCTTAAAAATAAATCTTGCGAAATATTTTTAAAAATAATTTCTTTTCGGGCATTAAAAATTTTTTCGCGTTGTACGCTTAAAACTTCATCATATTGAAAAACATTTTTTCGTAACTCATAATTATAAAGCTCTACTTTTTTTTGAGCATTTTCTAAGCTATTTGTCAGAAACTCTGATTCTAGTGGAACATCTTTATCTTGAATTAAAAAATCGACCCATTTTCCAATATTATTTCCCCCAAATATTTGTATTAATTCATCTTCTAATGAAACAAAAAATTGAGAAATACCAGGATCTCCTTGTCGTCCAGCTCTTCCACGTAATTGATTATCAATTCGTCTTGTTTCATGTCTTTCTGTACCTAAAACGAATAATCCTCCTAAATTTTTAACTGTTTCATTTTCAGTTTCCCAAACTAATTTAAATTTAGGAAATAAAAAATTATATAGTTTTTTTAAATTTTCATCACATGTATCTAAAGAATATGGAAGATTTTGAATATCTTGAGCTAAATTTTTAGGTAAATTTTTCTTATTCTTAGAATTTAGTTCAAAATTTTCAACTAAATTCGTAATAAAAATTTCTTCGTCTTTTGTTAAAAAAATTTTAGCTTTCTTCAAAGATGACAATGAAACATTATTCAGAGTTAATGAATTAATCAGTAATTTTAAAATTTGCTCTTTTACTTCAAAAGTTGGATTTCCTCCAAGTATAATATCTGTTCCTCGGCCGGCCATATTAGTTGCAATGGTTACAGCATATTTTTTTCCTGCTTGGGCTATAATTTGATTTTCACGTGCTAAATTTTCTGGCTTCGCATTTAATACTTGATGAGGAATTTTAGAAAATTTAAAAAGATCAGATAAAAATTCAGATTTTTCAATACTGGCTGTTCCTATTAATATTGGTTGCCCTATTTCAAAGCATTTTTCCGATTGATTCAATACTGCTTTCCATTTAGATAATTCTGTTTGGTATACTAAATCGGGGAGATCTTTACGAATTAGTGGCTTTACAGTTGGAAGTACAATCACTTTTAAATTATAAATTTCTTGAAATTCTTTTTCGGTTGTTTTTGCCGTTCCGGTCATACCAGCTAGTTTTGGATATAAAGGAAAGAAAGTTTGATAAGTAATTGAGCTTTTTGTTTTTGTTCCTCCTCCTATTTCAACTTTTTCTTTTATTTCAATGGCTTCATGAAGTCCTAGACTCCATCGACGATCTTCCATAATTCTTCCTGTAAATTCGTCAACAATAACAATTTTATTATTTAAAACAATATAATCTTTATTTAGTTTAAAAAAATATTTTGCTTTTAAGGCATTTAAAATTTCCAGAATCCAGGGATCTTTTGGATCATATAATGTTTTTTTGGCTAATTTTGTTAGAAGTTTTTGGTAACCTTTTTCGGTTAAATTAATATCTTTTCGTTTTTCATCTAATTGAAAATCAATTTCTTTTTCTAAAATATTCGCTATGGCTTTTGCCATATAAAGTTTTTTTTTGTTTTCAACTTTTTTAGCGCTCGAAAGTATTAGCGGTGTTCGGGCTTCATCAATTAAAATAGAGTCAATTTCATCAATTAAACAAAAATTGAAAGGACGTTGAACAATTTCACTTAAATTATATGCCGAGCTATCTCTTAAATAATCAAAAACAAGTTCAGAATTTGTTACATAAGTAATATCTGATAAATAACTCTTTTGTTTCTCAACTGTTGTGCTCGTGCTTTTTACTAAGCCTACACTAAATCCAAGGCTTCGATAAATTTTTCCCATCCATTTTTGATCGCGTTCTGCTAAATATTCATTAACAGTTACTACATGCACTCCCTGTCCACTTAAAGCATTTAAGGCAACAGGTAAAGTTGAAACTAATGTTTTTCCCTCACCTGTTTTCATTTCTACTATATTTCCTTGGTGTAAGAATAAACCTGCTAGTAGTTGTGTATCAAAGTGTCTTAAACCTAATTGTCGGAAAGATATTTCTTGAATAATTGCAAACCATCTTGTAATTAAATTTTCTGGATATATTTTTAAATTTTTAATTTTATTTAGCTGAAATTGTTTTCTAAAATGTTGAATTTCTTCATTTAGTTCCGTATCCGTTTTTTGACTTAATTTATTTGATTCTAATTTAATTGCATAAATTAATTTTTTCATTTTTTAAAGATTTTATTTTTTAAATTGGAATTATGATTTTAATTTTTTCTTCCCAAATGATTTTACGTATTATTTTAAAATTAATCTATTCTTTAGAAGAATTAAAACATTATCGTTTAAACTAATTTACTTCAAAAAAAAATTAAAAACTGTATATACTGTCTATAATATCAATAAATTCTATTATAGATTAACATCATTTACTTTTAAAATTAATGACAAATAAGAATTCTATTAATTCGTCTTATTGGGGAAAATTTGTTAAACAAATTAAAAAAGTTATTAAATTTTTTCAAAAAGCAACATTTCAACAAAAAAATACACTTCAACAAATTCAACTTACTTTTATTTATTTTTTTGCTATAGTTGTTTTATTTTACTCTATTAGAGGGTCGTTAGGCTTTTTTCCAGAAACTCTTTTTACAATTTTTCCATTTTTCCACCAAATATTGGAAATTCAGATTTTAAAGCTTTTTGCAACTCCTGAAAAAACATTTCTTCTTTATTTATTTGTTCTTGAATATTTAATAAATCGTTCTATTTTTAATTTATCTTTACTAGTTAAATTTAATATTCTTCTAATTTTTCTTTTAGAAATGATGCAAAATTTAATTATTAGCTATTGGGATCTTTTATTTAGTAGAGATGTTGAAATTTTTCCTGCCACAATGATTTTTTCTAAAAATTCAACTATTTTTTTCTTTTCTATTTTTTTTGTTTTCTTTTTTCTTATATATTTATATTCTTATGTTCGAGGATTAAGGGGGTTATATCCTGTTCTTCCTGGGTTTTTAGAATTTATTAATCAATCTGTTGCTTTCTGGTTACAAATAAAAATAACAAAAGAAAAAAAAGAAGGCGAATAAAATATTCTTGAAGAAAAAATAATTTTAATCTATTTTTTCTTCAAGAATATTGACAAATCCAGATCTTGTGAAATTCACAATTCCATCTGATAAAGCGTACAAAGTATGATCTCTTCCACATCCTACTTTAATTCCAGGTTTAAATTTTGTTCCTCTTTGTCTTACTAAAATAAATCCACTTTTAACTTGTTGATTTCCAATACATTTTACACCTAGACGTTTTGCTTGCGAATCGCGGGTATTTTTTGTACTTCCCGCACCCATTTTATGTGCCATTTTTTCCTCCTTTTTTTCTAATTTAGGCTATCAATTTGAACACGTGTATAAGCTTGTCTATTTCCTCTTGTACGCGTATATTTTTTTTTTGGTTTCGTTTTTAAGACTGTTATTTTTGGGCCTTTTACTTCTTGAATAATTTTTGCTGGAATTTGACTATTAATTAAAAATGGTTTACCTAGTTGAATTTTATTATTATTTCTAAAAAATAAAATCTTATTTAAATAAATAAAATCACCTAAATTTCCATTACTTATCAAATCTACATCATACCATTGACCTGGTTTTAGCAAAAACTGTTTTCCTGAAGTTTGAGCAATAGCATATTTCATATCTTCTTTTTTCTTTTTTCTCCATTATAATCTATTATATAATAGTTTCCAACTTTTTTTAAAGAGTAAAACTTCTACTCTTTTAAATATTTTAGTCTATTAGTCCAAGCAGGGCATATCTGTATTCGCGATCTACTTATCCATTTAATATAAATCTTAGAAGCAACTTTTTTAAATAGATATAGTTCTATACATTCCCTCTTTCCTTGTTACCGATTTACCCGTATAGACCAGCAGAACAGCACTTTTTTAATTCCTGGTTTTTTTATACAAATAAGATCCATCCTCTTTCTTTCATCCACGTTACTAACTACTGTTTTTATTATCAGTTTATACGTTAAACTTCTTTTTTCTTTCGCACCTAAACATTCAATAATGTCGAGTAAATAACTCATCAAAATAGTTTAGAAAACAACAACTTTTATTACATTTTTGCGAATATGCGGATGGAGAGACTTGAACTCTCACGAAATTTTTCACCAGATTCTAAGTCTGGCGCGTCTACCATTACGCCACATCCGCTCTTTTTTATAGACAGCTTAAAGCTTAATATATATTAGAAAAATTCTACTTGTCAAATTAATTCAGTTCTAAAAAATTATTAATTATAATAAATTATAAATATAAAATTAATTAATTTATTATGAAACTTATTTTAATATTTGCTCCGGTTTTATTAAAAATGTTTTTTATAATACAATTATAAATATCTAATTATTTTTCCATTTATGAGCATTCGCTATTATTACTTAGTTTTATCCCAAATTGATATATTTGAAAATCAAGTTTTAGAAGAAATATTAAGAGAAAGAGCCAATTATTATTATTCTAAAGGTAAAAACAGAGATTTTTGGATATTAGTTTCTCCTTCATTTCTTAAGGCTGATAATTTATTAGAAAATATAAAAAAAACAAATTTTTATAATCAAAATAAAAAAAATATTTCACCAAATTCTAATAAAGATTATTATGGGTGCATCATATCTTTAGATAAAGAATTTATTTTATGGTTACAATTAAGACTTGGTTATTTTGAAAATTTAAATCAAGTTATAGAAAAAGAATTTGTATCTGATGGAATAAATGGTTTTTTTGATTATAATCCTAATTTAAATTCACATTGTTTTATATCTCCTTTAGATAATAAAATAAATCAATTAAATCCTGAAATTATTAGTAAAAAATATATTAAAACTTTAGAACTATATAATTTAATAAGTTAATTATTATGAATATTAATATTCATAATAATTAACACTAAAATTATATTGAATCTTTAGTTTGATGGAATACTCTTTTTAATTAAAAAGAAGATGTTATAAATTGCCCAAGAAGCAGCTAATAAAACCGGAGCAA